>Ga0180009_10002207_pt1 | contig 23067 bp, 23 predicted proteins | sample OS_PC_MetaG_FD_123537 | JGI IMG/M metagenome (GOLD analysis project Ga0180009, IMG submission 123537) | Groundwater microbial communities from the Aspo Hard Rock Laboratory (HRL) deep subsurface site, Sweden - OS_PC_MetaG | ecosystem: Environmental > Aquatic > Deep subsurface > Groundwater...
ATCGGCTCAGTTCCTTCCGCATGCGTGGTTGCAAACGGTTGGAATTGCGTCGATGGACCGCCGGAGACGTCAAACTGTTACTGCCTCCCCGGCAGAGCCGGGGGGTCTCCTGCTGATGCTAGCGCATACTCATCGAGAGGTTTGCCGCCCAGACCCTCAACTGACCTTCATCACCACGACATCGCCGTCCTTAAGCGTCAGCGCGAGTTCGCCGCGCTTGAGGCTGAGGGCATCGGCACCGAACAGTTCGCGCCGCCATCCCTTCAGCGCCGGAGTATCCGGTTCCGCGTGGCGAGCCAGCTCTTCGAGGTCGGAAGCGTCCGCGATCATGCGCGGGGCGACTCCATGCCGCGCAGCCGCCGCCTTCAACAGCACCTTGAGCAATTCGAGCGTCGCGGTTGCTTCCGCGGTCAGCGGCTGCCCCTGCCGCAGTGCCGGTACATTCGCCATGTCACGGGCGAGCCCTTCCTCGACCGCGGCCACGATGTCCTTGGCCCGCGACGACCGCGAGAAACCGTCCGGCAGCGATCGCAGCCCACCGAGATCGGCCGTGGTCCGCGGCGACTGGTTGGCGATATCGTAGAGCGCATCGTCGCGCATGATGCGCTGGCGCGGCACGTTCTGCTTTTGCGCCGCCCGCTCGCGCCACGCCGCTAGCGACATCAGGACAGCCAGCGCGCGCCGGTTCTTCACCTTCAGTTTCAGCCGCTGCCAGGCCAGTTCCGGATCCTGCTGATAGGTCGCCGGGTCGGTCAAGGTCGCCATTTCTTCGTTGAGCCAGCTTTCACGCCCGGTCTTTGTCAACTGCGCGGAAAGCCTCCGGTAGACATCGCGCAGGTGCGTGACGTCGCCGATGGCATACTGGAGTTGCTTGTCCGACAGCGGTCGCTTCGACCAGTCGGTGAAACGCGAGGATTTGTCGAGTTCGGCCCCACTGATGGAGCGCACCAGATTGACGTAACTGATCTGGTCGCCGAAACCGCACACCATGGCCGCCACCTGGGTGTCGAACACGGGACGCGGGATCAACCCTCCGAGGATGTGGAAGATTTCCAGATCCTGGCGGGCCGCATGGAACACCTTCACCTGATCGGGTGCCGCCATCAGCTCCCAGAACGGTTTCAGGTCGAGTTGCGGGCTCAACGGATCAATCGTCGCCTCGTGCTCGGGCCCGGCAACCTGGATGAGGCACAGGTTGGGATAATACGTCTGCTCGCGCATGAACTCGGTGTCCACCGTGAGAAACTCGGCGGATGCGAGGTCTTTGCACAAAACTTCGAGGTCGGCTGTCGTTGCGATGGGTGTCATTGTGATGGATGTCATGGGGCAAGCGCTATAACCCATTGTTCCCGCTTTGTCGCGTGTCCGGGAGGCAACGCCAGCCGGCAATGCTCAACACCGGCCCGCACCCCAACACCGGGCCCGCACCCCAACACCGGCTTGCACCCCAACACCGGGCCCGCACCCCAACACCGGCTTGCACCCCAACACCGGCTTGCCGAGTGTTGGGCAAAAGTGTGTTGGGCGAAAGCGTGTTGGGCGAAAGAGAGTTGACCAGACGGCTCAACACCGGCCTGCCGAGTGTTGACTATAAAAAAGCGCGCTCCGCCGTCGCCTTGACATAACGCAGGCTGCATGCGCTTTTCCGGCGTTGATTTACATCCCCAAACGAAACCAGAACACTCGAGGCAAGACGGACAATGGCTAAGGCGAAGGGCACCGGTTCCGGCAATGAAATGCACCGCTATCGCTCGCACACCTGCGGAGCGCTGCGGGCCGACGATATCGGTAGCGACATCCGGTTGTCCGGCTGGGTCCACCGCGTGCGCGACCACGGCGGCGTGCTCTTCATCGACTTGCGCGACCATTACGGCCTCACCCAGGTCGTCGCCGACCCCGACAGCCCGGCTTTCAAGGCCGCCGAGATGGTCCGTTCCGAGTGGGTCATCCGCGTCGACGGCAAGGTCCGCGCGCGTCCCGAAGGCACCGTCAACGAGGACCTGCCGACCGGCGCCATCGAGATCTATGCGACCGGGATCGAAGTCCTCTCGAAAGCCGCCGAGTTGCCGGTACCCGTCTTCGGCGAGCCCGACTACCCCGAGGACATGCGCCTCACCTACCGCTTCCTCGATCTGCGCCGCGAGACGCTGCACAAGAACATCATGAAGCGGCAGGCCGTCATCCGCAAAATGCGCCGTTCGATGGAAGACGCCGGCTTCTCCGAATTCGCCACCCCGATCCTGACCGCGTCTTCGCCGGAAGGCGCGCGCGACTTCCTGGTCCCCTCGCGCCTGCACGAGGGCAAGTTCTACGCCCTCCCCCAGGCTCCGCAGATCTATAAGCAGTTGCTGATGGTGTCGGGCTTCGACCGCTACTTCCAGATCGCGCCGTGTTTTCGCGACGAGGATCCGCGCGCCGACCGCCTGCCGGGCGAGTTCTACCAGCTCGACGTCGAAATGAGCTTCGTCACTGAGGAAGACATATTCCAGACGATGGAGCCGATTACGCGCGCCATCTTCGAGGAGTTTTCTGACGGCAAGTCCGTCACGCTGGAATTCCCGCGCATCCCCTACGACGAAGCCATTGCCAAGTACGGCACCGACAAGCCCGACCTGCGCAATCCGATCGAGATGCAGGACGTCACCGAGCACTTCCGCGGCTCCGGCTTCAAGGTTTTCGCCGGCATGATCGAGAACGACCCCAAGGTCCGCGTCTGGGCGATCCCCGCCCCGACCGGCGGCTCCCGCGCCTTCTGCGACCGCATGAACTCGTGGGCGCAGGGCGAAGGCCAGCCCGGCTTGGGGTATATCTTCTGGCGACGAGAAGCGCAGATGGACAAAGCGCAGATCAAAGCTTTGAAAGATCTACCAAAGGAAAAGCGTGAGTCAGAGTTTGGTGAAATTGCAGAGATTGCTGGAGCGGGACCGATCGCCAAAAACATCGGCGAGGAACGCACCGCCGCCGTCCGCGAACAGCTCGGCCTCAAGGACGGTGACGCCGTCTTCTTCGCCGCCGGCAATCCGCGCAACTTCCACAAGTTCGCCGGCGCCGCCCGCGACCGCATCGGCCACGAACTGAAACTCCTCGACGAGGATCGTTTCGCGCTGTGCTGGATCGTCGACTTCCCCATGTACGAGTGGAACGACGACGAAAAGCGCATCGAGTTCTCCCACAACCCGTTCTCGATGCCCCAAGGCGGCCTCGAAGCGCTCCACGCCGCTAAGACAGATGACGACCTCCTGGCCCTGAAGGCATGGCAATACGACCTCGTCTGCAACGGCTCCGAAATCGCCTCCGGCTCGATCCGTAACCACCTGCCGGATTCGATGATCGCCGCCTTCGGTCACGCCGGCCTTGGCGAAGACGTCGTCAAGGAACGCTTCGGCGGCCTTTACCGCGCCTTCCAGTACGGTCCGCCCCCGCACGGCGGCATGGCGCTCGGCATCGACCGCATCGTCATGCTGCTCGTCGGCGCCCAGAACCTGCGCGAAGTCTCGCTGTTCCCGATGAACCAGCAGGCCCAGGATCTCCTCATGGGCTCTCCCGCGGAGGCGACGCCTGCACAGCTGCGCGAACTCTCGCTGCGCGTCATCGCAGATGCCGCCAAGAGGGCGTAGAGGCATGCCAACCGTTCTAAGGATTGGCCCGTACCGCTTCTTCTTCTATTCTGCAGACGGTTCTGAGCCCGCACACGTCCACGTCGAGCGAGACGATTGCGTCGCAAAGTTCTGGCTCGACCCGGTTCGGCTTGCAAGCAGCGGCGGGTTCGCAAGCTCCGAACTGCGTCAGTTGCATCGCATCGTGGACGAGCAACAGACCTCGCTACTGGAGTGTTGGAATGACTTCTTCGGCCGCTGAACTTATTGTACCAAGCGTCACATCTGTCGCGATTTCGGACGACGTGCTGACAATGGTCTTGAGCGATGGTCGATCGGTCTCGGTCCCATTGGCTTGGTATCCCCGACTGCTGCATGCTTCGACGACCGAACGTCATAACCATCGTTTGATCGGGAAGGGGCAAGGCGTCCATTGGCCGGATGTCGACGAAGACATCAGTGTCGAGTCGGTTCTCCGCGGTCAGCCATCCGCTGAAGATCCCTCCTCGCTCAGTCGATGGTTGGACGCACGTAAGTAGCAAGTGCTGAAAATTTCACTTTGCTGACTCATCGGTCCGCACACTCAGTACGAAACAGGGTTGATTTGCCACAAGGTCGGCGGACCTGGAGTCTGCTCGATTGTACCTGCTGGAATGGATGCCGATTGAGTCGGGGACGCGATGCCTGAAGGCAATGACGACCGGATCGTGCAGCCCGTGAGCGCAGCGGCAGGCGCCGGCGAACCCAGGCTCGCCCGGCGCATGAACCTGCCGCTCCTTGTCCTCTACGGATTGAGCGTCACGGTTGGCGCCGGCATCTATGTTCTGATCGGGGAGGTCGCCGCCCGCGCCGGCCCCTACACGCCGTTTGCTTTCCTCGGAGCAAGCCTTCTCGTCGCCTTGTCGGCTGCCAGTTACGCCGAACTCTCGGCCCGCTTCCCCGTCAGCGCCGGCGAAGCCGCCTATGTGCGCGCCGGTCTTGGCGTCCCCACCCTGGCCCTGGTCGTCGGATTGATGGTCGCAACTGCCGGTATCGTCTCGTCGGCCGCGCTCCTTCGCGGCGGCGCCGGATACGTCCAGGAGTTCGTCACGGCACCGATATGGCTGATTGCGCTTTCCGCCGGCATCGCCATTTCCGCCATCGCCGCCTGGGGCATCTCTCAATCGGCCTGGACAGCAGCCATTCTCGGCGTCTGCGAAGTCGGACTGCTGGTCGTCATCATCGCCTTCGGCCTCGCCGATTCAGCGCCGCTCGACACAGCCTTGGAGCGCTTGACCGATACGCCCGCTCCTGGACAACTCGCCGGAATATCCGGCGCAATCCTCGTCGCGTTCTTCGCCTTCATCGGCTTCGAAGACATGGTCAACGTTGCCGAAGAGGTCGAAGACCCCGTGCGCACCATGCCGCTTGCGATTGCCGCGACGCTGATCATCACGACGATGCTCTACGTCTCGGTTGCCTTCGTCGCCATCGCCCACGTTCCCCTCGCAGAGCTGTCAGCCAGCAGCGCCCCCCTGACGCTGCTGTTTGCAAAGTTGACGGGCGCGGCATCCTCGAGCGGCCACGCCGTCACCCTGGTCGCGATCGCAGCCGTATTGAACGGCGTCCTGGTACAGCTCGTGATGTCGTCGCGCGTGCTCTACGGTCTCGCCCGCATGGGCCAGCTCCCTGAACGGCTCGGCCGCGTCGACGCAGCCACCAGAACCCCGCTCTTCGCAACCGGCCTCGTCGTGATACTGGTCTTGACCTTGAGCCTCTTCTCCGAGACGCCGGCCCTCGCGGATCTGACATCAAGCCTGACCCTGGTAATCTTCGCCATCGTCAATCTGTCGCTGTGGCGCATGAAGTCGTCGGGCCAGCCCGATGGCGAACACTACGTCACCGTCCCGATGTGGGTCCCCATCGCGGGCTTTGTGGTTTCGCTCGGCTTCGTCGCCTACGAATGGGCTTCGCGCTTCGGCTTGATGACCGGATAATTGAGAGCGGCGGCGTAAATCCGCGACGGAGGGGGCAAACCGATGGATCAGCTTCAGGAATTGGCGACTTGGCTCGACGCACAGGTTCCTCCGGGCCGCTGGCATGACAGGATCTACTCCTATTGCGAGCGCGCCGGCGACGGCAGCTTCTGGGCGGAACCGCTGAATGCCTGGTCGAACGGCGCGTTTCACCTCGCCGCGCTGATGGCCTTCGTGATCTGGCTCACCGCCCCTCCGACAGGCCCAGACGAAGAATTTTCAAACCTTATGATCGCCAACGGCGATCCGGGCGCAAGACGACCCGGCGCGAACGCCGACCCCTCGGAGCGCGGCCAGCGCGTCAGAGCTAAAAAGCCCGGACGCGGCCTTGTCGAACTTTTCCTGATCGCCCTCGTCTTCGTCATCGGCACCGGCAGCTTCCTGTTCCACACGCTCGCCAACCGCTGGTCCGCGATCGCCGACGTCGCCCCGATCGGCATCTTCATGCTGCTTTACATCGCCTATGCCTTGAAGCGCTTCGTCGGTTTTGGCTGGGGCCTGACGCTCATCGGCCTCGGCGCATTCTCGATCGCCCTCTGGCAGGTCGGCCAGATGCGCTGCGGACCGACGCTATGCCTCGGCGGATCCGTCGCCTATCTGCCGGCGCTTGCGACGCTTCTGGCCGTCGGAGTCGTACTCGCCCTGAAGCGCCACCCGGCCTGGGCCTCGATTCTGGGAGGGGGGATGATTTTTGCGGTCTCGCTGACGCTGCGGACTTTCGACAAGACCTGGTGCGAGCACACGGCGTTCGGCGATTATGGCGAGGTTGGCACGCACCTGTGGTGGCATCTCCTCAACGCCGTCTTGCTGTTTGTCCTGCTTCGCGCGGCAATTCTCCACGGCCGCCCCGTCACACCATCGCAAGGGGGTGATTGCACCGCCCCCCTGAGTTCTGCATAAGTCTGAACCGGCTCGCGGACGTGGTGGAATTGGTAGACACACAGGACTTAAAATCCTGAGATGGCAACATCGTGCGGGTTCGAATCCCGCCGTCCGCACCAAATCATACTTGCCCTCGTGAACCAGCCGGAGAGCCCTGAATGGATGGGCGATTCCGCCGGTTCGATAACCGAGATTCCGCTTGTATGGCACGGTGCCACCAAACAGGAGCTTTGGCACGAGTCTGCGGGCGGCAAGATGTCCGGAATCCCAATGTTTTCTGGGGTTTGCGACGAAGCTAAGGGCGGTTCGATAACTTTCATCGAAGCTCGGCATCTTCTTGCCCGGTGCGGCCAGTTTTTCCTCCAGCACGATGCGCTCGGCATGCAGCTTTCGGATCTGCTGCTCATAGGCGGCGACGAGTCCCGCATCGTCCGTTTCGACGAGACGATCCATCAGTTGCGCAGACTTGCGCTGGACGACGGCCAGCTCGCTCTTTAGGGCCTTTGCGCGCTCGTTGCCGCTCCGGCTCCGCGCGTCATAGGTCTCCCGCAGCATGCCGTTCAAGATGGTGAGGATCTTCTCTGAAGGGCGCAGATGGCCAAGGATGGCTTCGAACTCACCTTCCAGCTTTTCGCGCCGAATAGATTTCCGGGAGTCCTCGCAGCCCTTGGTCTGGCAGAAATAGTAGCCGTAGCGGGCACTCCGCCCTTTTGACCAGGCAGCCGTCATCGTGCGTCCGCATCCGCCGCAGGTGATGATGCCCCGCAAGGGGAAATCCTCCGAGGTGTCCTGGCGCGTCGCGGCGCTCACGGGCTTGCGTAGCCGCTCCAATACGCGCCGGTGCGTTTCAAAGCTGATAAGCGGCTCGTGCTTGCCCTCGATCTGGCTGAGGCCCCATTTGGGGGCGTCCATGTAGCCGGCATAGACGGAGCGTTCCAGCAGCTCGCGGATCTTCTGCAGGTAGATCGTCTTGCTGTATTTGCGCCGGAAGTCTGGATGATTGTCGAGGAAGCGCTTCACCTCCATCTGGCTGGCAAAGCGGCCGGAGGCGAAGCCTTCCAGAACCTCGCGAACGATCGAGGCCTTGGGCTCATCGGGCACAAGCATCTTGCCGTGATGGCCGGTACGCTCATAGCGATAGCCGAACGGGGCGCAGAACACCCAATAGCCGTTCAGGAACCGGGCGCGCATCCGGTTGACGACCTGCTCGGCGTTCTTCTGGCGCTGATGCTGGGAGACGGAGGCTAATAGGTTCTCAACCAGCACACTGTCAGAATCATCTCCGAACTCAATGGAGGGGCTTTCCAGCTTGGCGCCAGCGCCGCCAATGGCGGCGCGCAGCTCAATATGAGCTTGCAGTCCACGGGCAAGGCGGCTGATATCATCGATGATGACGATGTGATCGGCCTTCTGGCGCTGCTTCTTGAGGTAAGCCAGCATGATTTGCATGCCGGGGCGGTCGATGAGACCGCCCGAAACGCCTTCATCCCGAAAGACTTCGGCGACTGCGTAGCCCTTGTGGCGCGCGTATTCGCGGCAGCGCGTTTCCTGCGAGGCGAGGCCGTCGCCTTCCTTAAGCTGGGCGCGGCTGGAGACGCGGCAATAGATGACGGCCGCGAGCGGCAGCATTGTCGGGTCAGTGTTGGTTTTGGTGTTTGCGGTGCTCATGGCTACGGGCCTCCTTCTTCTTGCTTGTTGTTGTCGTTATCGTTGGCAGCCTCAAGGCGCCGCAGGAGATCGGCGTATTCGTCCAGGATCGGATCGTTCCGGGCTAGCTCAAAGAAGTCTATCACATTGTTATTGCACAATGAATCATTATCGTTTGCGCTCGGCAATAATTGCGTGGCGTGCACGCCGTGGGCGAGATCGGCAACGGCTTCGGCAACGCTCCACAGCGCCTCAAGCATGGCGGTCTTTTGCTCTGGGCTGAGGTCAAATTCCTCAAGCTCCGGAAGATATTTATTGAGATTGAATGTCATGGCGGCGGCAGTCCTTCCCCGCGCCGCGAGGGCAACTCCCCGCGGCGGCGATACAGTTGTGGCAATATGGGGAAGGATATGTTGGATACTTTCCGTAACTGGGGGTAAGGCGCGCGTTTCGCCCGTCTGCAAGCGTCAAGGATGAAAGCCCGAAGGGCCGAGACTGGCCCTAAGCCAGGCTCGGTTCACGACAGCCTGGTCCCGGACGATTGGTCCGGGAGACGCCCAAGCCCGGAATCACAGCCATCATCATTTTAAGCACGCCCGAGAACATGCGTGTGTCTGGTTTTCGGAGCCTGCCCGTCGCTAAGAGCAGCCAGCCGATGGCCGGCTGCGGTGTCATACCCCCGAAGCGCCAGCGAGCGGGGTTGACACCATGAGCAGATGGCACAGCGGCAAAAGCTGCGAGGGCGTAAGGGCAACAGGCCCGCCGAACACCCTGGTTTTTGGTGGGACCCAGAGCAAGCCAGTCCAGGGGCCCATAAATCTGCTCGGTCCGTTAATTCCGGTGGACACCGAACCGACGCTGCATCGCAAAGCTGTTTCGCTTCCAGACTACTGGGGGAAGGTAGCCGATCGCCTCGGTTGCCGTGACACTCCAGAGCTTGGATGGCGGCCTTGGCGTCTTCGACCAATACACCAGATGCACGTGCCTTACTTCAGAAGGCTGGCGAGGCCGCTGCGAAACGCGATCCCGCTGGCATGCTGGAAGCGTTATTTGAAAGCCGTTTCACGGACGGACTGTCTCGGCGGTTGCAGAAGCAATGGGGAAATCGCATCCCCCGAACGGAGCTTGATGATTGCGTCGCCTTGGCAATCGACGCCGCCTATGACGCAGCAACGCGGGGCAAAGGTGCCAGGGATCTGGGCGCTTGGCTTTGGAAGGTTGCCAATAACACCGCCAGCGACCGATGGACGAACGAGTACCGTAACCGCGATGCGTATTTCGGTGGGTTTCCGGAGGTACCCGCGCATCCTCACGAAGATGCCACCGAGAGAAAGGCCTCCGATGAATTGGCCGAGTATCGCCGCCGTGAAGCGCTGCGGCTTGCCAGAGAGATGCTTCCTCGGATCGGCACAGGACAAGTAGTGAACGTAATGGAGATCGTGATCGATGCGGCAGAACAGGGAGTACCCGATCTACCGGCCAGCACAGTCGCCGAAGCGCTGGGAATTACCGAGGCCGCGGCACGTACATTGGTGTCGCGAGGATTGTCGCGTCTGAGGCGCGAAGCGGAGAGGGCAGGCGTTCAGTTCCCTGAAGAGATCTCAGAGACAGACCCAACAGAAAGCGCAGAGGATAGATCATGAAGAACGATATCGCCGTCGAGTTTGCAACGCTCCTGGCCTCCGCCCGCGATCTATCGACCGATGTGAGGGGGGTGGTCGAGGAGATCTTGCAAGAAGGTCTGGATGCACCACTGTCGCCCGACGAGGCGGCGGCACTGCTAACGCGGGTCGTGAAAGTCATTCGCGAGCGTGCTGATGCAAGGCGCGACCCGCACACCGTCGCAGTGCTCGATCGCAGTATCGAAGCGCTGGTAAGCCGTATTGAAGAGACTCGGAAGAGGATCGAAGAGAACGGCGATGGAGATGCAGCGCACGACCACGACGATGAACCTGCAGTGATGGTTGAACTGCAGGCCTACAATGGGATCAAACCGCAGGCTGTGCGCCCAAGCCCCGTCTTTCACGAGCGTGAAGTCGCCGTCACGGAAGGGTTCATCCGAACCCGCGACATCAAGCTTTGGGACGGCAACGAGCGGCTGGATATTCATCTCAACCAGTTCCAGCAGGCATACGGACGCAAACCTAATGCGGAGGAATTGCTGGCGATCATGCAGGGTAGCATGCCCTTGGCCGGTATTGATGAGGTTGATCAGTTCGGCATCCAAAGCCTAGCCAAGAGCATAGCGGTCAATGGCGTTCGGAAGCCGCCAATCATTGATACGGATGGGACCCTGCTGGATGGCAATCGGCGTGTGACAGCGTGCTATTTGATACTCAATAGCACGACCTTCACCGCCGAGGAGCGCCAACGCGCGGAATGGCTGAAGGTATGGCAGCTGACCCCGCATGCGACGGAGTCGGATCGTGATTCCGTGATTGTCTCTCTCAACTTTGAGCCGGACTACAAGCAGGACTGGCCGGAATATGTGAAGGCCAGAAAGGTCTACGACGAGTGGGAAGGGCTCCTTGCGCTGGAGCCTCGCGCCAACCCAACAGCCTCGCGTCAGAAGGAGATCCGCAAGAGCATCGCGCGCCGGTTTGCATTGGCAACGGATGAGGTCAGTCGGTACATCAACATGGTCAAGCTCGCGACCGAGTTCGAGGATTACCACGTCAACGATCGAAACAAGGATCAGTATGCTGCCAAGCACCGGGCAGCCGACAAGTTCCAATATTTCGACGAGCTCAATAAGGGAAAGAACCCCGGCGGCGTGAACTGGGCGCTCAATGCGGACGAGAACTTCAAGAACTTGGTGTTCGACCTTTTGTACGAAAACAAGTTCCAGGACTGGAAGCGTATCCGGGATCTAAAGCACGTCGCCCAGAACGACGAAGCCGTGGGCGTTTTGCGCCAGGCGCGCGAGCAGCCGGATCTCGAAGTTGCGCGCGAGCTTGTGGACGACGCGATCAGCCTGGCGCGGACCAACAGGGCCGAGCAACGCCAGGCAGGAGCGAATACGCGCATTCGTGTCTTCGCCGAATGGTTCGCCGATCTGCCGGTCAAGTCCTTCAAGCCGGATGAACCCGGCGCGGTTACCGCTGAAAATCTGATGGCATTGCACAATGTGTTGAAGCTCGTGGAGAACTACCTTGGAGACGACAATATCGGGGGTGGTTCGGGCGATGGCGCTCATGCCTAAGTTGCAGCCGCTTGCGGCTGATGTAAGGGTCGGCGAGTCGTTGGATGCACTGTATTTGACGGCGAGAGAACGGTCGGAGGCAACGGAGTTGCTGCGCAGGTTGCAGCGCACCGTCGGAGTTGATGCCGCACAGGTCTCGCGCTCTGCAGATGGAATCCGCCTGGCGGCTTGTGGAGCAAGGGATTTCGACGGCACGAACCAGGCGTTGGATCTGGCTTGGTCGGCAGATGCCATCCGATTTGTGGAGAATCGTCGACGTGCGGCCACGCAGTTTGACCGGGTCTTGGGACAGGTTAGAGACATCAAAGCCGGCGGCGCGACGTATGCCAGAACCTTGATTGAAGACAGCACCGGTTTGGAAACGCTTGATGATCACCAAATCGTCAACGTTGCCGCTATGACGATTCCAGACGCTCCGGGTCTATGCGTTTTTGATGAACAGGGCGCTGGCAAGACGGTCACGTTCATATACGCTTTCGATCTGCTGGTCGCTCGCGACGAGGCAGATTGCGCTATAATCGTGGCGCCCAAGAGCATGATCGGAGAGTGGCCGAAAGACATCCAAAGGTTCCGGGGCGACCTCTACCGGCCGGCGCTACTTACAGGGGCGAAGAGGGAAAAGCACTTGGCGCTCGCAAGCGGTGCTGACATCTTTATCACCAATTTTGAAACGGCCATCTCATTTGAGGATGAGCTGCGAGCATTGATGCGGGCGCGTCCGGGCCGAACTGTGCTGGCCATTGACGAGTCATTCTTCATAAAGTCGCTAGACGCAAAGCGGACAAGAGCGCTCCGCCGATTGAGGGAATGGGCTGGCAGAGCGTTTGTCTTGTGCGGTACGCCTGCGCCCAATGCTCCCAACGATCTCGTTCAGCAGTTCAATCTCGTGGACTTTGGGTTGGCGTTCGACGGCATTGACGTACCGAAGGATCGGGAGGAAGCGGCCCCGGTCGTGCAGATTGCAATCGAAGAGCGCGGGCTTTTTGTTCGCCACCTTAAGTCGGATGTATTGCCCGACCTTCCGGCTAAAAGTTTTCAGCGGTTCTTTGTACCGATGGAGGCAGAGCAAAAGCGGCTCTACGAGACAGCTTTGGGCGACTTGCTTACTGACGTGGAGAATATCGACGAAGCGGGGTTTTCAAGGCAGATCACAAACTTCCTCGCTAGGCGCGCGGCCTTGCTTCAGATCTGCTCGAATCCAGCGGCCTTCTCGCCTGGCTACGCGGAGACTCCGGCGAAGCTGACGGTGCTGGATGGCCTCATCGAACAACTGGTTGAGCGGGAGGGCGAGAAGGTCGTCATCTGGTCTTTTTACACCGGCTCCGTCACGGCTATTGTAAACCGCTACGCACGATACGGCGCTGTGCGCTACGACGGGCAAGTTACCGACGTAAGAGTAAGGCAGGAGGCCGTGAGCCGGTTTCAGCAAGACGATGCGACCCGTATCTTCGTAGCGAACCCGGCAGCAGCAGGGGCTGGCTTGACCCTGCACCGGGCACGCTTCGCAATTTACGAGTCCCTTTCCAATCAGGCAGCACACTACCTTCAGAGCCTCGATCGCATCCACCGCCGTGGCCAGACCCGGCCGGTCGAATATGTCGTGATGCTGTGTGACGACTCCATTGAAATCGGCGAGTACGAGCGCCTTGTTCGCAAAGAACGTGCAGCACAGGATCTTCTGGGCGATGTGGTAGTGTCGCCGATGACGCGTGAGACATTTCTCTCAGACATCCGAGCTGCGGCAACGCTATTGCGGCGCAGATAATCTGTTCTCACTCTTCCGACGTGAGATCGATCAAGTGAAGCTCGCCGAGCTTCTTGTCTTTATTATTCAGCCGCGTCGAGCCGTATTAGCTTCTTCGGGCTAGGACCACGCGATCGACTCGTTCTCTGCGCGTTGGCAATGTGTGCATGGCGCTCGGCGGACTTGGGTGCAGACCTCTTACGTGGGATGGAAACCAGCTCTCTTAGTTCGTCGGCCAGATGCGGCGGAGCATAGTCCAGTGCATCCTCTCTGAACCTGGGGTGGTCGCCATACCAATCCGAGATTGTGTTCGTCTCCGTGTCACCGCGCATGCGGGGTGGATTGACGATAGTTTTCGGCCTACGGGACAACTTTGCCAGTAGGTCGAGATTGTAGCATTCCATGCGCCCGAGACGGTTTGGGTTAAGTCGGGTAGATGCGGCAGCAATCAATGCTTTGCCAACCGCCTTGCCTAGTCCAATTGGGACTGCATTGCCAACCTGTTCATACTTCTTGCGTGTTGGCCCGGCAAAATCCCAGTGCGCAGGAAACTGCTGGATGCGGGCATATTCGCCGACAGTAAGTGGCCTTAGCTCTGTGGGATGACAAAGTGTCGTTGCCTTGCTGTCAGGTCGAGTGGTCAGCGCAGGGCTTGGTTCGCTCATGGAAAGCCTGCGGAAGAATCCGGAGCGTCCGCCCCAGGAATCAAATGCACTTCCAAGCGCGGTGCGCTTCATGGCTACTGGAAGGTCGCGCCAGTTCCCTCCCTCTGGAACAAGTTTGAGATACTGCTCTTTGGCCGGACAAAAAGTGTAGAACTCAGGTTCCTTCTCGTTGAGCCGCCCGATGGCGTCCCCAAGTGTCTTCCACCTTTTTAATCCCCCTTTCCCCGCCTCGTGGTGAGACGGCTCAGGCATCTGCAATTTCTTACCGTCGCGGCTTCCGAGGATGACGAGGCGTTGACGCGTCTGCGGAACGCCGTAGTCGGCGGCATTTAGGACATCAAACACGCAGTAGTATCCGAGCTCGCGGAGCGACGAGACAACAACTTTAAACGCCGATCCCAGTTGCTCGTCCTCGTGGAGAGCCGGGAAGCCGGGTCCTCGATCAGACAGCGGTCTGTGCCGAACAGCCGCCGAAATCAGCCCGCGTACATTCTCCATGACGAAGAACTTGGGCTGAGCTTCTTTGATCACTCGGACGAAGTGCTTGAACATCGTGCTGCGAGGGTCGCCCAGCGAACGTCGTTGGCCTGCCGTACTGAAAACTTGGCAGGAGGGTCCGCCTACCACAGCAAATGCCTCTCCCGGCTTGAGTCCTGCCTTGGTTAGTATTTCTTCGGTAGTGACGTCTTCGATGGGGCGGTCGATAAGCGGCAAATTTGGCCGGTTGAGACGAATGGTTTCAGCAGGAAATCGGCCGCTTTCGAGCGCTAACACGACCTCGAGTCCCGAGGCCTCCAGGCCAAGATCTAGTCCCATTGCGCCGCTGAAAAGTGAAATGACTGGAAGTTTGGGCTTCATTTTCTTCTTATTGCTTTCCACTGCCCAGCTCCAACTCCAGTTGACCCTTGTCGACCGCGTCAAACAGTCTTTGTAAAGCTAATTCAACGACATAGCGCTTCGGCAGCTTTGGGGTCCGACCGTCGGTCTCCCGCTCCAGGCGATCTGCGAGACGTCGATCGATCGTCGTATTCAGTCGTTTGGTAGCTGCTGGCATGTTCTGCGCTCCAGACCAGAGTCGCTGTAATCTACAAGCAAACGCAAATTTGCACAATCAAGTGCGAGATTACACATATATGCATCTTTGCGCGCAGTGATGCACAGTCGTGCACAATATGAACGAAGATCATGCTCTAGTGGGGACGCTCGCTGGGTGCAATGGCCCGCATCGACGAACGGTCTGTGGAGGGATGGCTCATGAGGCTTTTGTCGCGGAGGGACTGGACGAGCGCCGAGAGGCCAGCTGCTTTCTGCCGATCCCGTGGCGCCGATGAGAGGCCAGGGAACAACTGGTCGGACGCATCCCGGATGTCGTTCATTGCGGGGAGCAGAAGCTTTTCCGGGTACACGGCGAAGTACCAGAGCGGATAGAGCTGGACCTCCATTGGTTTGGAGGAGGCTAGGACGCTGTAGTCCATCGTCGCAGCGATCAGCACGTGGTCGTTCAGCGTGTCGTCGAAATCTTCGAGCACATCTTCCGGGTCATTATCGGCGTGCTTGAAAAAGTTCCGTCCGTGGCTGGCAATCTTCTTGATCGCTTTCTCGCTCATCCTGTTTGCGCCGGACATCTCTGCGCGAAACCGCAACTTGCCCTCGTGCTTGCACAGGGCATCGAGCACCTCCCAGGAGGCATGGGCGAGCGTGTAGACTGAAATGCTGTCGGCGTCCTCGAAAAGCAGCCGGATGCTGGTGACGAGCTGACGCCGCGCGGCTTCAAGTTTACTGATCTTCATCGGCCCGGCGTCATGCTAACGCTTTTTCTTGCCGGGCTTCTGCGTGAGCGCGGAGGCCGCAGCGGACTTTGCCGCTTTGCCGGCTTTCGGATTGGCCAGCGTCTTGCCTGCCGCCGATGCGGCCCTCGCGCTGGTTACGTCCTTGGTACCGTGTTGCGCCAGCGCCGAACCTGCGGCCGATTTCGCCGCCTTGCTTGCTTTGGGATTATGCAATGTTTTGCCTGCCGCTGACGCGGCAGCTTTTCCAGTGCTCTCGGATTTCTTGGTGACCATTGTCATCATGCCTCATAAAAATGATATTGACACGATTATAGGGCGATTCGAACGAACCGCCGAGGCCGATATTCGCGGAGTCAGAAATCGGGGCGCCCACTTTCGGCTGCTTCGCGAATTGCCAATGGTGTCAGGTTTTTACGCGAGGATTGTTGCGCGCCCATTCCTCAAACGTGTCATCGCGGAGATGAGCGCAGAACTCTTCATGCATGATCTCTGATTCCTCCCATGTTCGTGTTCTCGAAAGAGATCCGTAGAATGGTCCTTCTAAAACCATCGCCTCAAAAAGGAAGGGCCCGTGTTCATCAAAGTCATAAACGGTGGAGGTAAAAACGGTGGAGACGCGATGTTCGCCAATATCAGTTTTGCGAACGATGCGCTCGGCGTCAGCAGTCTCAAACCATTCACTAGCCTGTTTTGATGTACAGGGGACGGGCGTGCGGCCGTCGGGGCCGAGTTTGTAGTAAAAGCCAAACTCGATATCGCCTGAGCGGAACATGGGGACTTCAGGCGGGAGATTGCGCGCGAAGGACGGAAAGAAATAAGCAAGCAGGCGAAGCAGCATGATCGTTGTCCTCCTGTCGGCTCGGCATTGAGCACCCGAGCTACTGAATGAGCACTCTATACATCGCTGGCCGGGGGGATGGAACGGGGGCGCGCAGCGGGCCCCCTTCCCGAGGAGGCGAGAGCCGACGAGACCAGATGGTGCTGTATGACAGCACACATCTGGCATTCTCTCTTAAGCCCTATTTTGCAAGAATGGGGTTGTCGGATGATTTTGTTCGGCGCGCGATCTGGATCGTCACATCATGGGCATTTTAGTGCCGCCCGCCAGCCGGATCGGATCGCGCAAGTTTATTGATCTGAACAGATGAAGGAGAATGCTATTCATGTCTCGAATGCCAGAAAAGATAAATGAACCACTTGCTCGCGTACACTTGGGTATCGATGTTGGTAAGTCCCGTTTGGACATTTTCGTCCATCCAGTCGGCGTGAAATCTCGCGTTACGAACGATAAGAGCGGAATTGCCAAGATCGTCAAGCTTTGTGAGGGCTTCGACGTGCAGTTAGTCGCACTGGAGGCAACGAACAAATACCACCAGCTCGTGCATCGCACGCTGCACGAAGCCGGGCTTAACGTCGCCGTGATCAATCCATATCGCAGCCGCAAGTTTGCCGATGCCCTCGGACAGCTCGCAAAAACCGATACGATCGATGCGGAAGTCCTGGCGCGGTTCGCCGCGCTGATGCAGCCTCAGCCCACAGTGCCTCCCTCAGACCATCATAAGGCGCTTCGCGACCTTAATGTCGCTCGCCGCCAAGTGATTGATGAAATGAGCACGCTCAGCCGTCAGCTCCACACCACGGATCATCCGCTGGCAGCGCGCCAGATACGGACACGCATCCGCCTGTGCGAACGACAGCAACGTGCGCTGGAAGCCGAGATCGAAGCGGTCATCGAAACGCAGGACGATATTCGTCACCGTTTTGAGATCCTCACATCCATCCCCGGAATCGGAGTCGTCACGGCAACGACGCTTCTGACCGATTTGGATGAGCTGGGGAGAGCCAACAGCCGAGAGATCGCAGCCTTAGCCGGACTCGCGCCCATGAACAGGGACAGCGGTGCGATGCGAGGAATGCGCACGATACGCGGTGGACGTCAGAATCTGCGCAACATGCTCTACATGTGCGCAGTCGGGCTATCGCGCCGTGACGGACCGATGGGCAGCTTTTACAGGCGGCTCGTGCGTGAAGGCAAGAACCGGAAAGTCGCCCTGATCGCTGTTGCCCGCAAGCTCGTGGTCATCGCCAACACTCTGATCGCCGAGGATCGTCACTGGCGACCAACATCGTCGGCGTTAGCGGATTGACGGCTCGAACGTCCTGCCAAGCAATTTTTTCTTGCCGTTAGGCACAGATGCTGGCGTAATTTCTTACGGAGGGTTCGATGGTCCCTTTAGGTATCCCGCCTTTGCACTTTTTCCGACATCATTGCGTACGGTTCGATGCATTCCGTTTGGTGTTGTTTCGCCGGTCCCTATTATTTCCGGCTAAGGCAGACATGCCGCTTTTGATAATTATTCGTCTTGCCCGCCGGTGATCGGTCCTCAATGCACCATCTCCAACCCCGCCCGCTTGAATCCTCTTGTCATTGTCGCGTGGCAGACGTTGAGTCGCTTCGCGACCTCGCAGATTGACAGCCGTTTCTGCATCACCAGTTCATGACCGGCGAGAATGTCATCGATGCTGAGGGCGTGCGGCCGGCCGATCTGTTTGCCGCGTTGGCGAGCAGCCTCGAGTCCTAGCGCCGTGTTCTCGCGGATGATGTCGCGCTGGAACTCGGCGACGGCGGCGAAGACATGATAAATCAGCTTGCCGCCGGGCGTGGTGGTGTTGATGCCCTCGGCCAGCGAGCAGAAATGAATGCCCTCGCGTTGAAACCGCACAAGCAGATCGGAGAGATGCTGGACCGAGCGGCCAAGCCGGTCGAGCTTGAGGACGACCAGCACGTCACCCGGCTTGAGCACGGCCAGTGCCGCGTTGAGACCCGGCCGGCTTGCCTTGCCGCCCGAGACGCCGTGATCGGTGAAAATCTCGTCGCAACTCACGGCTTTTAGGGCGTCGAGCTGCATGCGTAGCTTCTGGTCCTGGGTCGAGACCCGCGCATATCCGATGCGCCGTCCGGCGACTTCGATGTTCGGGAACAAGACGTTCGTCATGTCGTCACCTCGCCAAAATCGATCCCTTTTGTCGAGGTGTCTTCGGCGCTCGTGCTAGCGCTATGAATTGGCGGCGTTCCGCCGATTTTCAAATGTCCAGTTGCCATGCTCGTGCTAGTTTTTCCTCCTCTGCAATAACGATCGTTTATGTTGAGCAGAAAAGCACGAGCAATATCAACCCTGAGTGCCATCGTATTCAGCCTCGCATCAGGCGCGGCGGCGGAAGACTTCAAGAGTTCGAAGTTCCTGACCTACCCGGCGGATTCGCAGAAGAGCTTCATCAATAGTTCCGTTGTCATGGCTAGTCTGATCGCCAGCGAGAACTCTCGGAGCCAGGCCGATTGTCTCAATGCCTGGTCCGCGAAGCACGTTGGAGACGGGTACCAGCCCGTACTCGATGCCATGCGGCGATTCCTCAATCATCATCCGACCGGAGTCGTCCTCGCCGTGCTGCAGAAAGCGTGTGGTCCGTTCAGGTACTCGCCCCGTTAGCGGTCACAACTTTGGGACATCATCTGCTGTAAGGCTGGTGGTGACGATCGGAGTTTGCGCGGCCGGAGGCGCGAGTTCACGCCGTACGGGTTCGGGCATCTTTTCTTTGATCTCCCGGTCGAAGCGCTGCAATTCTTGAGAGGTCGGCGGGTTGTTCTCGTCACTCATCCGGTCGCGGATGCGGCCCAGCGTATCGACGCGATAGCCTTGAAGCGCTTCAAGGCGCGTGACTCTGTCTGTCACAGACTCACGCTCTTCTAAAAACTGCTCGTAAGCCGGTTCGTCGCCGCGCCAGTGGATGGCGGCGGCCTTCTCGTCCGGCAACGGATCGCCATGCTCGGTCACGACGCGCCCGTGTTTGTCCCGGAACACGCGCGTGCCCTCCGGCAGCCTGGCGGCGCTGTCCCTTGTCTGTTGGAGCCTGGTTTTCGCCGTCTGCAACGCGGCCGCGAGCCTGGCCATAGCCCGTTCCGTGGCGTCTTCCGCATCGCGCAGCGCATCGAAGGTGCCCTGATAAATCCGAGCGTATGCGGGGTTGGATGCGAGGAGCAATTGCAGGCGGGAGAGTGTCTCGGCGCGGCCGTCGCTGCCGCGTTTGCCACGGCGTTCTTCATGCGCTTCCGCGCTGAGGAAGCGGCGCATACGCCCGGTTTCACGGCCAGCCATCTCGTTATGGAAGTCGTCGAAATCCTCCCGGCGCCTCGCATTTTCGAATGTCCGGCTTAATTGTTCGTCAATATCAGGACGATCCCCCATCCACACCCTTAATCTTTTGTCTGAATATATTTTACCGAATCCGGAAGGTCGTTGTCAAAATTGCACTGGCGTGAGGGGTATAGCGGCGATTGCCTTCGCGTAGTCAAACCCGCGAGACTGGGCAGCCGCAATTTCCTTCTTCAGCAGATAATGCCCGACGGCCGAGCGTGAATCTGTTTCAAGCGCCCGCTGCGATGGAAAATACCCGTCGTTGTCCCGTGCGAGGACATCGAGATCCTTTCGCTTGAGTAGTGTTTTGATCGCCGGGCGGTTTAGCGTTTGCGCCATGAGGTGAAGGATCGTTGAGCCGGTGTCGGGGGCCCGGGCGTTGATGTTTTGGACAATACCGGCGAGGAGTGCAAAGCGCTCCCAATCCATTCGCGTGGGCGTATCATAAGAAAAGCAACCGGCAAGCAATGCAAAAACTTCGGGTTCGATTGTCGGCAGATGGGAGGGGCGGAGCAGCTTGATGCGGGGGCCTTGAATGCGCGTGCCTTGCGATTTCAGGAGCGCAAGCGTTTGATCGATGAAGGCGGCAGGGTTGTTCGTTACGACCCCCTGGGAAAGCGATGCGGCCTCCCCGGCGCGCATGGTCAGGGTCGCCAGTTCCAATGACGCACTGCCGTCCTCTTCCTGCCGGCGATTGATGGCATTGTACGTGTGCCAGACCGGATGCGTTTCTGGTTGGCCGTGCGTGAACAACGAGAGCTGCGTGCCGCTGGCGAACCCCCATCCGTCCAGCACCGCGACAGCGCGGGGACGATGGAGGTCAATGGTGGTCGCAGATGACGTTGCGGTGAGTGCGCTGCGCGCAAAGATCATGACGCGCTCTTCAGCCGCGACGGCTGCCCCGAGCCCGCGCTCGGTTATGGAGATGCGCCGGATGATGATGTCCCGCCCGGTTGCGTTGGCGGTATAGAATTCTCCCAAAGCACCCGCAGCGCCGTCCGTGCCGGCGTTGCCATTCTGAGCTTTAAGATAGCTGCAAAACGTGGTCGCGATAACGGCGTGCGGCCAGGGGTCTTCGGCGAGTTCGGGATCTGTGATGAACCATTTTTCCTGCAGGAAAGCGTAAATCGCCATCAGGTTGTTTGGGGATGGCGTCGTGAAATGGCGCACGCGCATGCGGGCTGCGCCACGTCCGCGCGTGACAAGTTCGCCCGAGAACCATTTCTGCAGGACGTTGGTGGTCATCGGGGCGCCCTTGTCGGCGCGTTCCGTTCGTACCGGCGAGGCGTTCTCATCCCAGATCGAATCGTCGTGCTCTTCACCGGGAATGCGCAGCCAGATATGGGCGGCTTCGGAATCACCGATTTCGTGGATGAGCCTTATGAGCGGGAGCGGCGCGCCGGAACGGCTGGCAAGGGCGCGGTAGGCGATGAGCCGTGTTTTGAGGCGCGCGGCCTGGCGAGCCGAGAATTCCTTGATATCTGGCATGGAGGACAGGTGGCCGTGTTTTTTAGCTCCAACGACTGGCGGTGAGCTTACCTCTGGGCGATAAGTCTGCGCAGCTTCAATTCTCGGGGGGATTAGCGTGGAGACGCGCGATCTGCAAACGCTGATCGAACGGCTGGCCGGTCTGTCACTACAGGCGTTTGAGAGAAGCGTTCCGGGCCTTCTGAGACAGCGAGGATCGGCGGAGTGGCTTGCCCAGCTCCGCGCTATGCGTCCGTCGCTGGATGACACGCCGGAGGCGTTCTGGGCCGACGCGCTGATCCGGGTCCTGGAAGGCGATCGGGATTATGGAGGCTCGAAGGACTTCCGGCGCGGCTATGCCGAGGCTCAATACAAGCGGGCGGTTGCACTCTTTCGGAGCGGGGGCAAAGAGGCGCTGGCAGCCAAGGCATTCCTTCGCTCTGGCCTCGCCTACCAATCGCTTGGCAACCGGGAAGGCTGGCGCAAGGCCCTCAAAAATCGTGGAAGCGTCCTGGCCATCCTTGGTCAGGGGCGCGGGAGCCTGGAGCATCTCGATCAAGCCGTCCGGTCGTACGAGCGGTGTATTGCGGCGACCGATAAAGAGACCGAGCGGGCGCTCTGGGCGGAATTGCAGGCGGATCTGGGCTTTGCGCTGCAGGGAATCGGGCTCATCAACAATGATCGCACAGCTTACGAGCGCTCTGCCGCCACCTATGAGGCCGCGGCCAACGTTCTGGGCAACACGGGCAAGGAAGCTCCGCTCTGGTCGAGGGCAAAGAACAGCCTTGGGGCAACGCTTGCCTTGGTGGGGGAGCTTCAGAGCGATCCGGGCCTTATTCTCAAGGCCATCGCGGCGTATCAGGACGCGCTTGCGGCACGCCCCCTGGAGAGCGAGCCAAATCTGTGGCTCCGCATTTGTACGAACATCATGCATGCGGAGCAGCTGCTGGCCGGTATCACCAGAGATTCGGGCAGACTTCGCCGTGCGCACGCGCAGCTGGTGACGCAGTTAGACGCGGCGAATGAAACGCGGTTTACGGCAGAGCAGCGGGCGCATAGCTACGGTCAGCTGGGAACCAATGCGCAGCTGCTTGGCGAGATGGAGAGGCGCGCTTCCGATTTGCGCGCAGCGCTCCGTTTCTATGAGCAGGCGCAGGCCGGGTTTGCTGCAGCGGCCCAGCCCTATCTGCTAGCGCGCATTGCGGCGCATCGGGCTGCTGTGCAATTTCGTCTGGGCGAGATCGAGCGCGACGCCGCTCAGATGGCTCTGGCGCTTGGGCATTATGAGCGCCTGGAGCACGATTTCCCGAGAAAGGAAAGGCCGCAGCTTTGGGCGTACTGGCAGCAGACGCGCGGGAAAATGCATCTGCGTCTTGCGGATTTTGAGAACGCGCAGGATCACCGGATTGCGGCACGCCGCGCATTTGAAGCTGCGCTGGAAGAATACCGGCGTGAGATTTATCCGCCGCAATGGGCCGAGACCACGGCCAGCCTGTGCCGGACATTAGGCCGAATGGCGCATAGCCCGGAAGACTGGCGGCATCTGGCGGAACTGGCAGACGATCTCATCGAGGGCGTGCAGCCGCTGGCGCTGGCCGGATTGTCACGGGCGCAGCAGCGGTCCTTGCTTGGGTCGCTGCAGGGATTTGGCGACCTTGCGGCTATTGCGCATATCCGGCTGGGCGAGCGTGACCGTGCCTTTGCCATGCTGGCGCTGGCACGGGCCGTGGGGAGCGATCTCGCTTCGGCGTGGCTGAGGTCGTCGCTGGCTTCATTGCCTTGCAACTCGACGAAGGCGTCGGCCATGCCGTTAAGCTTCAAAGTCTTCAACTGATCGAGTGTTGGATGGGTCAGCATTATCGTCTC
>Ga0180009_10002208_pt1 | contig 23049 bp, 19 predicted proteins | sample OS_PC_MetaG_FD_123537 | JGI IMG/M metagenome (GOLD analysis project Ga0180009, IMG submission 123537) | Groundwater microbial communities from the Aspo Hard Rock Laboratory (HRL) deep subsurface site, Sweden - OS_PC_MetaG | ecosystem: Environmental > Aquatic > Deep subsurface > Groundwater...
GCAATGCTAAAGTCCATGTCGGTCTCCTCCCGTCTTCCGTTTGATGGGTAGCTGCTAACAACTCCCATCCTGGCGCATAGACGCCGATTTGAGAAGCGGGGGGAGACCATCTCATCGAAGCACCCGTCCCAACAAGTTTTTGGGAAGGGGGTGTGGGGGAAACCTTTTTTCCCCGGGGCCCCCGCGCGGCCGTCAGGCCGCGTGGGGTGGAAATAAGGTTTCCCCCACGCTTTTATGCCAAATCTACAAAACGCACTTGATGCCGCGGACGGCCTGTTGGATTCGCATCTTGTTTTCGATGAGGGCGAAGCGGACGTATTCGTCGCCGTATTCGCCGAATCCCTTGCCCGGGGCCACGGCCACCTTGGCTTTCTGGATGAGCATCTTGGAGAACTCCACCGACCCCATGGGCAGGTAGGGCTCGGGGATTTTTGCCCATACGAACATGGTGCCCTTGGGGGGCGGGATTTCCCATCCCACCCGGCTGAGCCCCTGGCACAGGGCGTCCCGGCGCTCCTGGTAGGTGTCGCAGATTTCCTGCACGCAGGACTGGTCCCCGTTCAGGGCGATGATGGCCGCGATCTGGACGGGCTGAAAGACGCCGTAGTCCAGGTAGCTCTTGATGCGCCGAAGGGCCGCGATAATCTCCGGGTTGCCCACGCAGAAACCCACGCGCCAGCCCGCCATGCTGTAGGACTTGGACATGGAGAAGAACTCCACGCCCACCTCCTTGGCGCCCTTGGCCTGGAGGAAGCTGGGGGCCTTGTACCCGTCGAACACGAGGTCCGCGTAGGCGAAATCATGGACGACCATGATGTCGTGGTCCCGGGCGAAGTCCACCACCTTCTCGAAGAATTCCAGGTTCACCACCTCGGTGGTGGGGTTGTGGGGAAAGGACAGGATCAGGAGTTTGGGCTTGGGCCAGGACTGGCGCGTGGCAGCCACAAGGTCCTCGAAGAAGTCCCGCCCCGGCGTCAGGGGGATGCCCCGGACATCCCCTCCGGCAATGATGGCCGAATAGGGATGGATGGGGTAGGTGGGCGTGGGGGTCATGACCACGTCCCCGGGCCTGATGGTCACCAGGACCAGGTGGGACAGCCCCTCCTTGACCCCGATGGTGACGATGGCCTCCTGCTCCGGGTCGATGTACACGTCAAAGCGGCGGCGGTACCAGTCCGCGATGGCCATGCGCAGCTTCCGGATGCCCATGGACGCGCTGTAGCGGTGGTTGGGGCCCTTCTGGGCCGCTTCCATGAGCTTTTCCACTATGTGGGGCGGGGTGGCCAGATCCGGGTTTCCCATCCCCAGGTCGATGATGTCTTCCCCTGCCCGGCGCGCGTCCATCTTGATCTTGTTGACCTGGGCGAACACATACTCGGGCAGGCGGTCCAGCCGGGCGAATTCTTTCATGGTGCTCCTTGTCGGCCCGTCACAGGGCTGGATGAGGCTTTCAAATGTTTGAATTTCTACACCAGCGCGCCCGGGCTGTCAAAAAAAATTCTTTTGACATTTCAGGGTCGGCCGTTTACCTTAACTGCTTATCTAAAAGCCTGGAGCGGGGCGTCCGTTCGGGCTTTTTTCACGGCTTTTCGCGGCAGGAAAAACAGCAGCACAGGGTGGAGCATCGAGAAAATGACCGAACCCCTTTCGTACGCCGAGGCTGGCGTAGACATTGACAAGGCGACCCGGCTCGTCGATTCGATCAAGAGAATCGCCAAGACCACCCCCCGGACCGGGGTCCTGGGCGACATCGGCGGATTCGGGGGCCTGTTCTCCTTGAACGCGTCCCAGTACGAAAGGCCGGTCCTGGTGTGTTCCACCGATGGAGTGGGCACCAAGGTCAAGATCGCAGTGATGATGGGAAAGCATGACACCTTGGGCATTGACCTGGTGGCCATGTCCGTGAACGATATCGTTGTTCAGGGGGCCAAGCCCCTGTTTTTCCTGGACTACATGGCCATGGGCAAGCTGGACGTGGCTGTGGCCGAAAGCCTGATCGAGGGCATCGCCGAGGGCTGCCGCCAGGCCGGATGCCCCCTCATCGGCGGGGAAACCGCCGAGATGCCCGGCGTGTACCAGGATAACGAGTACGATCTCGCCGGGTTTGCCGTGGGCATCGTGGAGAACAGCGAGATCATAGACGGCTCCGTGGTGGGCGTGGGCAACCGGCTGGTGGGCATCGCCTCCTCCGGGCTCCACAGCAACGGATACTCCCTGGTGCGGGAGATCTGTTTCAACCGCCTGGGCCTGAAGGTGGACCAGCACATCGAAGCCCTGGGCATGACCCTGGGGGAATGCCTGCTGACCCCCACCAAAATCTACTCCGAGACCATCCGGAACCTGGTGCGCCGGGTCCCGGTCCACGGACTGGCCAACATCACCGGCGGCGGCATCATCGACAACCTGCCCCGGACCATTCCCCAGTCCTGCAAGGCCCTGGTCCAGAAGGACTCCTGGGACCGGCCGCCCATCTTCCCCTTCCTCCAGAGCGCTGGCAACCTCTCGGACCGGGAGATGATGCGCACCTTCAACAACGGCCTGGGCATGATCGCCGTGGTGCCTGAGGCCTCTGTGGAGGACGCCATGGAGTTCCTTTCCGCCATGGGCGAGGAAGCCTACCTGGTGGGGGAGATCGTGGAGCGCAAAGAGGGCGAGCCCCAGGTGGAGTGGGCCTGATGGCCTCCGCAGACAAGAACGGCCCCGGCTGGTGGACCCGGCTCCTGGCCTGGATCTCCAAGGGCTCCGAATCCGCCCCCTGCGCCCAATGAGGGCCCGCCGGGCGCGCCGGGAGCGCGGCCAAACCCTCCCCACCAAAGTCCCGGCAGGGGTCCGGGCGCAAATAGAATCCCCCCTGCGGCCGGAAGCGGGTTAGGCCCATGCCCAAGATCGCATATCCCCTCGCCGCCTTTGTCCTCTGCCTGATCCTCACTCCCCTGGTGCGGGCCCTGGCCCGGAAACAAGGCTGGCTCGCCGCTCCCAGCGCGGACCGCTGGCACAGGAAACCCACCGCTCTTTTCGGCGGCATGGCCATTTTCGCGGGCTTTGCCATTCCCCTGGCCCTGACCTCCCGGTTCACCTCCGATCTTTTCCTTGCCCCGTCCACCCTGGGCGATCACGCGGACGCCACGGCCGGAGTTGTTCTTCTCATCGGCGCGGGCCTCATGTTCGCAGTGGGCCTGGTGGATGACTTCCTTCGCATCAAGCCTCACACCAAGCTCCTGGGTCAGATCCTCGTGGCCTCCCTCATGGCTTTTTTCGGGTTCCGCCTGGAATGGGTCCAGTCTCTCACCGGGGACACGCTCCTCACCATGCTGTGGATCGTGGGCATCACCAACGCCATGAATCTGCTGGACAACATGGACGGCCTGTGCGCCGGGGTGGGATGCGTCGCGGCCCTGGTCCTGGCCATGCTTCTGGCCGGGACCTTTCCCGCGGCCTCCCTGTACGCCCTCATCCTGGCCGGAGCGGCGGCGGCCTTTTTGGTCTACAATTTCCGTCCGGCCTCCATCTTCATGGGGGACTGCGGCTCCCTGGCCATAGGCTTTTCCCTGGCCTTCCTGTCCGTGTGCTACTCCCGGCACGGAACCGCGCCCCAGAGTCTCACCGGCTTCGTGGTGCCGGTCCTGGTCCTCATGGTGCCCATTTTCGACACCAGCCTGGTGACCATCATCCGTACCCTCTCGGGGCGCAAGGCCTCGGTGGGCGGCCGGGACCACACCTCCCACCGCCTGGTGCTGATCGGCATGTCCGAGACCCGGGCCGTGGTCTTCCTGTACGGCATCACCGCCGTGTCGGGCGTCTCCGCCGTGTTCGTGCACCGGGCCGACGCGCTCACCTCACCGGCGGTCATCGTGCCCATGGGCATCTCCCTGGTGCTGCTGTTCGCGTATCTGGCCCAGATCCGGGTGTACCCGGAAAAAGAGTTTTCCGCGCTCAGGGGCAAGACCTTCACCCCGGTTCTCATGGAGTTGACCTACAAGCGCCAGATTCTTCTGGTGCTGCTGGATTTCCTCCTCATCTCCTTTTCCTATTACCTTTCCTACCGCCTGCGCTTCTCAGGCCCGGATTTCGCGGCCTATTTCCCCGTGTTCCTCCAGAGCCTGCCTGCGGTCATCGCCTGCAAGTACGCGGCCTTCTTTTTCATGGGGGTGTACCGGGGAATTTGGGGCTTTTTGTCCGTGAACGACGTCTGGGTCTACTTCAAGGCCACCCTGTTGGGCACGCTCCTGTCCGTGGTGGTGGTGACCTACGTGTACCGGTTCCAGGATTTTTCCAAGGGCATCTTCATCATCGACTGGTTCCTCGTCACCGGCTTCCTCATGGCCACCCGGGGCTCGTTCCGCCTGTTTGTGGACGCCATGAAAAAGTCCGCCCTGGCCGGGCACCGGGTGATCCTCCACGGTGCGGGCCGGGGGGGCGAGATCCTTTTGCGGGAGATCCTGAACAATGCTTCCCTTTCGATCAAACCCGTGGGTTTCGTGGACGACAATCCCATGAAGGAGGGCAAGCGCCTCCAGGGTTTCCCCATCCTGGGCACCTCCAAGGACCTGGGCCGCCTGGCGGACAAAATGAAACTGGCCGGCATCATCGTCACCTTCACCCTGCCGGATGAGGGCCGGATGGAGGACCTCAGGCGCCTGTGCTCGGACCGGGGCATGTTCCTCAAGCGGTTCGAGGTGCGCATGACCGACGAGGACCTGCCGTGAACGTCCTGGGTATCGAGACCTCCTGCGACGAGACCGCCGCCGCCGTGGTGGCGGACGGCCGGGAGATCCTGTCCTCGGTGGTGGCCAGCCAGGTGGAGGTCCACCGGCCTTATGGCGGGGTGGTGCCGGAACTGGCCAGCCGCAAGCACGTGGAGGCCATCGTGCCCGTGGCGGCCCGGGCCATGGAAGAGGCCGGGGTGGAGATCCACGGCTTGGCAGCAACCCAGGGCCCGGGGCTGGTGGGGGCGATCCTGGTGGGGTTCTCCTTTGCCAAGGCCTTTGCCTATGCCCGGAATCTCCCCTTCGTGGGGGTGAACCACCTGGAGGGCCATGTGCACTCGGTCCTCCTGTCGGACGATCCCCCAGCCTTCCCCTTTGTGGCCCTGTTGGCCTCGGGCGGCCACACGGCCCTGTACCGGGTATCCGGGCCCCTGTCCATGGAGCTGTTGGGCCAGACCCGGGACGATGCGGCCGGCGAGGCTTTTGACAAGGTATCCAAGGCCATGGGCCTGGGCTATCCCGGCGGCGCGGTGATCCAGGAGATCGCCGCCGCCGGCGACCCTGGGCGCATCTCCTTCCCCCGGTCCTGGCTTTCGGAGGGCAGCCTGGATTTTTCTTTCTCAGGCTTGAAGAGCGCCGTGGCCCGGTATCTGGAAACCCATCCGGACAGCTGGCGCGATGACAGGGCCCACATCGCGGCGAGTTTCCAGGAGGCCGTGGCCCAGGTCCTGGCCCAAAAGGCCCTGGCTGCCTGCAGGGCGGAAAACTGCCCCCGCCTGGCCCTGGTGGGGGGCGTGGCCGCCAACCAGCGGCTGGTGTCCGTCTGTCAAGAGCTTGGCAAGAAACCGGGCGTCACGGTCCACGCTCCCCCCCTCTCCTTGTGCGGGGACAACGCCGCCATGATCGCGGCAGCGGGCTATTACCGCCTGGACCTGGGCGAACGCACCTCCCTCACAGCCGATGTCTTTGCCAGCACACCCCCCCGCATGAGCTGATCCGGACCGGTTCCCGAGCGCGCGGGAAGAGAGATCCCCTGTCACGAAGGTTCTATAAAATTTCAAGGAGAGCTATTCCGGTTGGTTCCTGGGCGCCCCTGTCCGGGCGGATTTCCTCCGGGGCGTTCTCCTTTTGATCCCGGGGAAGGAACCAAGGAAAAAATCAGGTTGCGGTGGGAAATGATTTCTGTTTTCCTAGAATCTTCGGCTCTCCACGATTGGAGTGGGTTCCCTCAAAATACCCTGGTTCCCTATCGGCCATGTTTACCCTCATCCCCAAAGACGATCCCAAGCAGGCGCTGCGTTTGCGCCGTTTTTTTCTGGCCTTCCTGAGCTACCTCGTCTGGACCGGCCTGGTGGCCCTGTGCGCCCTGTTCGGTTATTTCCGCCTGACCCTGCCCATGGCGCTCCTCATCATCGCTCTGCCCATGCTGGCGGCCAACGTGGGGATCTACACGGCTCTGCGCTCGGGATACAACAAGCGTTTCTCCGATCCCTCCCTCACCATGTTCCAGATCGGCGTGGCCACCCTGGTGACCATGATCACCGTGTATTTCGTGGACCAGGTCCGGGGCATGCTCCTCATGGTGTACCTGGTGACCTTTGTTTTCGGCATTTTCCGCCTCAGGGTTGGCCAGTTCCTGGTGCTCACGGGCTTTGCCCTGGGGAGCTATTCCGTGGCCATGGGCCTTCTGCACCTGCGGCACCCCCAGAGCGTGAACCTGCGCATGGAAACGCTTCAGGTCCTTTCCCTGGCAACCGTTCTGGTGTGGTTCTCGGTGGTGGCCTCCTACATCCGGGATTTGCGCCTGAGGGTGGTGAAGGCCAACGCGGAGCTCACCGGCGCGCTGGCAACCATCGAGAAGCTGGCGGTCCAGGACCCCTTGACCGGGGTTTACAACCGCCGACGGCTCATGGATGTTCTGCGCCAGGAGAAGGGGAGGGTGGACCGGGGAGGGCCGGCGTTTTCCGTTTGCATCCTGGATCTGGATCACTTCAAGGAGGTGAACGACAGACTGGGCCATCTGGCTGGGGACGAGGTGCTGAAGGCGGTGGCGGAAAAGCTGGCCAAAAGCGCGCGAAACGTGGATTGCGTGGCGCGGTGGGGAGGGGAGGAGTTCGTGGCGCTTCTTCCCCAGACCGAACTTGCCCAGGCCATGGTCTTTGCGTCCCGGATCCGTGAGGAGGCGGCGGAACTCCGTTTCCCCGGCCTGCCCGGGGATTTCGGGGTGACCGTTTCCGTGGGGGTCGCCACCTACGCTCCGGGTGAGCCCCTGGACGACCTTCTCACCCGGGCCGACAACGCCATGTACCGGGCCAAGCACCTGGGCCGGAACCGCATCGAGTCCGAGCCGCCTCCGGCTCCGCCGTCCTGACGCCCGGCACCGGGCAGGGTCAGGAGATGTCCAGCCAGGCGCGGCACATGTGATTGAACACCTCGGAAATGTAGACGATGCCCACGACCCGGGAGTCTTCCACCACGGGCAGGTTGCGGACCCGTTTTTTCGCCATGAGGTCCGCCATTTTCAGGATGTGGGCATCCGGGGAAATCGTGGGCACCGGCGAGTTCATAACCTGGTGGACGCTCATTCCCTTGAACCGTTCTATGTAAAAGGGCGTCTCGTTCAAGTTGATGTCCAGGTCTTCCAGGAGGTAATCCGCAAAGGGCGGCCGGATGTGGTACAGAATGTCCAGCATGGAGATCATGCCGGCGAATTCCCCGGTACTGTTGGTGACCAAAAGGCTCACGGTCTTGTGACCGGATTCCCGGACCCGGCCGGCCAGGATCAGGCGCGCGGCCTCCAGCACCGAGGCGTCCTCGGAAATGCTGTCGAACTGGGTGGTCATGATTTGACGGGCAGTGGCTTTCATGGGCGCTCCTTTTCCGGTGTCCGGCCCGCCGAACGGGGCCGGTTTGTTGTCTGTTCCTTTTCAGGCCCGCATGGAAGTTTTGTATACCTCCCCCGCCCGGGAAAATGCAATGAAAGAGGCTTGGGTTGTAGGGAAATCTCTTCCGGGGCCGATCCCGGGCCAGGGAGTCTGGGGCTGCCGGTGGCTTTTTCCCTCGGGATGATCCCGAGGTTCACCGGTTTTCCTGCTTGCCCTGCAGGATGGCCAACCCCAAGTCCAGCATGCGGTGGAAGGGTTCCCGGCGGTCCGTCCGGGGGATCAGGGTGATGGCTCCGGGCTCGCAGGCCGTGGCGCAGAGGCCGCAGCCCAGGCAGCGGGCGCGGTCCACCCGGGGGGTCTCGCCCACGGAGATGGCTTCCACCGGGCAGCGGTCCCCGCAGACTCCGCAGACCACGCAGATTTCCTCGTCCACCACGGCCTCATACAGGGCGTTCAGGTACAGGCTCCGGTCGTGGCCCTTTTTCGCGATGCCCTTCATGGACGCGCAGCAGCAGGGACAGCAGTTGCACACGTTGGACAGGTGTATGGTGTTGGCTCCGGCGTGGACCAGGCCGGAGCGGTCCGCCGCCTCCAGAATGGCCAGGGCCTCGGCCACCGTGACCTCCCGGCCCATGCCGTTGTCGATGTAATACTCCGCAGCCACGCCAAAGGAGAGGCAGGTTTCCCGGGGATGCCCGCAGTCCTCGCCCAAAAGGCGGCTTTCCTTGCGGCACACGCACTCGGCCACCGCGATCTTCCGGGCCTTGGCGATCTCCTGTTCCAGGGCCGGATAGGGCAGGAGCACCGTGCCTGCGGCAAATCCCCTGGCCACGGGGAGCACCTTGAATCCGGGCACCCGGCTCGCGGCCATCTCCCCCTGGTAGGCGATATCGTAATATTCCTTGAAAAGCCTGGCCAGATCCGCGTCCATCTTCTCCACGGAATACTCGTACAGCCCGATCATGAAGGGCACGGTGTTGTAGAGGGTCGTATCTCCGCGCCGGGTCCGGAAGATCAGTCCCTTTCCGGACATGGATTCCAGGAGTTCCGAAAGCTCCACGGCCTCGGTCCCCGAGCGGCCGGCGATCTGGGAGGCCTCTTCGGGAAAGGGGGTCAGCAGCATCGCCGCCTCCGCCTCCTCTGGAGTGAAGAGCCGTCTCAGGATATCCAGTTCCACCCCGGATTCCGTGGCCGGAAATCCCAGGGGGAATTGATCCAGGAACTCCCTCATCCTGTCGTAGACGGTTCCGGCCATGGCTTTTCCTTTAGGCCGCGCGGCCTTCCCTGTCCAGGACCTCGGCCAGATAGCGGCCCGTGTGGGAGCCGGGGAGGGCTGCGATTTCCTCCGGGGTGCCGGCGCCCACCACGAACCCGCCCTCGTCGCCGCCCTCGGGGCCCAGGTCGATGAGGTAATCCGCGCTTTTGATCACATCCATGTTGTGTTCGATGACCACCACCGTGTTGCCGTTGTCCACCAGGCGGTTCAGAACCTCCAGGAGCTTCTGGATGTCCGCGAAGTGCAGGCCCGTGGTGGGCTCGTCCAGGATGTAGACCGTGCGGCCCGTGCCCCGCTTGGAGAGTTCCCGGGCCAGCTTGATGCGCTGGGCCTCGCCCCCGGAAAGGGTGGTGGCGGCCTGACCCATTTTCACGTAGCCCAGGCCCACGTCCACCAGGGTGACGAGCTTGGAGCGGATGGACTCGATTTTGTCGAAGAACCGGGAGGCCTGGTTCACGGTCATGTCCAGAATTTCCGCGATGTTCTTGCCTTTGTAGCGGATCTCCAGGGACTCCCGGTTGTAGCGCTTGCCGTGGCACACGTCGCAGGACACGTACACGTCCGGGAGAAAGTGCATCTCGATCTTGAGGATGCCGTCCCCGGCGCAGGCCTCGCAGCGGCCGCCCCGGACGTTGAAGGAGAACCGCCCGGGCTTGTAGCCCCGGACCCGGGCGTCGGGGGTGCGGGAGAACAGATCCCGGATGGGGGTGAACAGGCCCGTGTAGGTGGAGGGGTTGGACCGGGGGGTGCGGCCGATGGGGGCCTGGTCGATGTGGATGACCTTGTCCACCAGGGACAGGCCCCGGAATCCCTGGCAGGGCCCGGCGGCCGTGCGGGTGCGGCTGAGGTGCTGGGTCAGGCCCCGGTACAGGGTCTCGATGACCAGGGAGGACTTGCCCGAGCCGGAAACCCCGGTGACGCACACCAGCCGGCCCAGGGGAAATGCGGCTGTCACATCCTTCAGGTTGTTGGCCGTGGCCCCCTCCACCACCAGGTTCCCCCGGTCCTCGTTCCGGCGGCGCTCGGGGATTTGGATGCGCTTCCGGCCCGAGAGGTACTGGCCGGTCAGGGATTTCTCGTGACGCAGCATCTCCTCCGGCGGCCCGGAGAACACCACCTCGCCCCCGGCCATGCCCGCGCCCGGCCCCATGTCCACCACGTGGTCGGCCGCCAGGATGGTCTCCGCGTCATGCTCCACCACCAGGACCGTGTTCCCCAGGTCCCGCATGGAAATCAGCGTGTCCAGGAGCCGGCGGTTGTCCCGCTGGTGCAGGCCGATGGAGGGCTCATCCAGGACGTAGAGGACCCCGGTGAGCTTGGACCCTATCTGGGTGGCCAGGCGGATGCGCTGGGCCTCGCCCCCGGAAAGGGTGGCGGCCGTGCGGCCCAGGGTGAGGTAGCCCAGGCCCACGTTTTTCAGGAACCCCAGGCGCTCGTTGATCTCCTTCAGGATTCGCCCGGCCACGGTCTGGTTCCGGGGCGACAGGGAAAGCCCCGAGAAGAAGTTCAGGCACCTGTCCACGGAAAGGGCCGTGACCTCGTGGATGGCCAGGGCCCCCACGGTGACGCTCCGGCTTTCCTTCCGAAGCCGCGTGCCCCCGCATTCCGCGCAGGGCCGGAAGTTCATGTATTGCTCGATCTCCTCCCGGGACCATTGGGACGAGGTTTCATGGTAGCGCCGGGAAAGCTTGGGGATGATGCCCTCAAAGGGCTTTTGGTAGGTGAACCTTTTCCCCCGGCGCTCGAAGTAGAAGGGGATGGAATCCTTGCCGGAGCCGGACAGGATCACGTTCTGAAAGTGCGGGGAAAGCTCCTCGAAGGGCGTGTGGATATCCTGCCTGTAATGGGAGGTGATGGCGTCCAGGAATTCCATGAAATGCACGGAGTTGCGGTTGGCCCAGGGAGCCACGGCGCCCTCCCGGAGGGAGAGGCGTGGATTGGGCACGACAAGGGCCGGGTCGAACTCCATGGAAGACCCCAGGCCGTCGCACTTCCCGCAGGCGCCCTGGGGGGAGTTGAAGGAAAAGGAGGCCGGGGCCAGCTCCGGGTAGGAGATCTTGCACCGGATGCAGGCGGATTTTTCCGAGAACAGGATGGGCTCCCCCGCGCCGGGGGTTTCCACGGTGACGAAACCGCCGCCCTGGGCCATGGCCAGTTCCAGGGAGTCGGCCAGGCGCTTGCGGACCCCGGGTTTCACCACCAGCCGGTCCACCACCACGCTGATGTCGTGCTTTTTGGTCTTGGCCAGGGTTGGGACGCTTTCCAGTTCGTGCACTTGGCCGTCCACCTTCACCCGGGCGAAGCCCTCCCGGATCAGGCGGGCGAAGAGCTTTTCGTGGGCGCCCTTCTTTTCCGAGGCCAGGGGCGCCAGGATCAAGGCCCGGGTGCCCTCGGGCAGCTCCAGGATCTGGTCCACGATCTGGTCCACGGACTGGCTTTCGATGGGCAGGCCGCACTCGTAGCAGTGGGGCTGGCCCACCCGGGCGAAGAGGAGCCGCAGGTAGTCGTAGACCTCGGTGACCGTGCCCACCGTGGACCGGGGGTTGTGGCTGGCGGATTTTTGCTCGATGGCGATGGCCGGGGACAGCCCCTCGATGGTGTCCACGTCCGGCTTGTCCATGCGCTCCAGGAACTGGCGGGCGTAGGTGGACAGGGACTCCACGTAGCGGCGCTGGCCCTCGGCGTACAGGGTGTCAAAAGCCAGGGTGGACTTGCCGGAGCCGGACAGGCCCGTGACCACCACCAGCCGGTCCCGGGGGATGTCCACGTCCACGTTCTTCAGGTTGTGTTCCCGGGCGCCCCGGATGATGATGCGGTTGTCTTTCATGATGGCTTCACAAAAAGCCGTGATGCGGCGTTGCGCTTCACCGGGAAAAGGCTCAACGTACGGAAAGTACGCCTCACCTTTTCCCCGCTCGCGCGCCTTGCCTGGCGGCTTTTTTTGAAGCCATCAGGGGAACTGTCAAAAAGCAAAGACTTGCGTTGCGGCCTCGCCAGGGCATTGGCCGCGAGTTTTTCCAAGTCCATCTTCCACGGAATCATGTGGGGCCGTTTCCGGGGCCAAGGGGCCGTATGGGCTCCACCCCGGGGGCCTGGGTCCAGCCCCGTTTGTCCTGGGAGAACCGCACCAGCCGCCAGCCGTCTTCCATCCGTTCCTGGTCCACCACCGTGCCCGTGTGAAGCAGGAAGAGCAGGGTGTCCTCCTCGTGGGGCCCGGCCCGGACCTCGATCTGGTCTTCCACCACCACGGCCCGGTGGTCTGTGGCGGCTTGGTGTCCTTTCAGTCCCCCGGCAAAGGCCCCCACGGCCCAGAGAATGGCAAGCCCGATGGCTGCGTACCAGGTCCATTCCCAGTCGCGGAACGACCGCAGGGCCAGGATCAGGAAGAAGAGGGCGTTCACGGCCGCGAAGGCGATGAATACCTCCCGGCCCGTGACCTTGGCCAGCCAGCCCGCTGCCGGAAACTCCCGGATCTTTTCCGCCTCGTCCACCCGCATCCCTTTGGCATGGCGCAGGTTGTAGTCCACGTCCGGGTCCCGGGGGGCCAGGATGCGGGCCCGCTCGTAGTTCACCAGGGCCAGGCCCAGACGCCCCAGGCGGAAGTAGGCGTTTCCCAGGTTGTAGTACACGTCCGCCCCGGCCCGGCCCTGGCGCACAAGGGTCTCGTAGCCCTGGGCGGCCCGGGAGTAGTCCCCTTCCCGGAAGGCCTGGTTGGCGGAAAAGAACAGCCCGTGGGCCTCCTGGGCCCTGGCCTCGGGCAGGGCGGGCCAGATGGACAAAAGGGCCAGGACCAGGAGGGCCGTCGCGCCGGCCAGGCTGCCAGGCTTTCCGGCCCGGGGCGTGATCATTCGGTCTTTCATGGCCTTGGACGGCTCCGTTTCAGGGCCCGGTCCAGCTCCCGGGCGGTTTCCGTGAGTTCCCCGGCCAAGGCGGCATCGTTCTCCCAGCCCCGTCCGGCGAACACCCGTTCCTCCAGGTTGGACATGATTCCGGCTGCCCGGGCAACGGGTTCAGGGGGGGCTCCGGCGGCAAGGAGGCTCTTTTTGGCCTCGCCCGGGGTCAGACTCGCCGCGTCCAGGCCCAGGCGGACCACCAGGAATTCGTTGAAGGTCCGGAGCAGGTCATCGGCCCGGGGCTCCATGGCCCGGACCTGTCCGGTGAACCGTTTCAGGGCCTTTTTGGCTGCCGCGCCCCGGGCTTTGCCCGCCCGCTTGCGGGCCGCGTGTTTCCAGGCGCGGCAGCCCCCGGCCGCCAGGACCGGGGCGAAAAGGATCAGGGCCGCCACCCACCAGGGGGGCATGGCCGCAGGCATCACGGCCTCGGGGGACTCGTGGATGGGCAGGATGTCCTCTCCCACCACCGCCACCTTCCGCTTGCCGTCGGATGCGGGGCCCGGGCCCCCGGAGGCCCCGGCAACGCCGTTTTCCTCTCCGAGCTCCACGGCCAGGGTGAAGGGCTTGGAGGTCAGGGTCTGGTAGGTTCCGGTGCCGGGGTTCAGGAAACTGACCGAAAGGGGCGGAAGGATGTATTCGCCCGCCTTCTGGGGCACCAGGGCCCACTTCATGGTCTTTTCGCCGATGGACCCGCTGTTGGTGACCTCCTCGGTGAAGGCGCTCTGGTCCGGGTAGACCTTCACGCCCGGGAGGTCCGGCATGGAAAGCTCCGGGATGAGGCGGACGTTGCCCTTGCCCCGGATGACCACGGTGAGGGTGGCCGACTCCCCGGCCCGGACCTTTTTGGGATTCAAGCCCGACTCCAGGTTGAAATCCCCCACCAGGCCCGAGAAGTCCCTTGGGCGGCCCTGTTCCGGGAAGGGCAGGACCGTGAGGGAGACCCCCTGGCTGGCCAGGGAAACGTCCCGGCCCCGGGCCATGTTGAAGAAGTCGTCGTTCAACACGCCCCCGAAACCCGAGGGCATGCGCCGGGGCGGATACACGGTGAGCTGGAGCCGCGCCGGGGGCAGGTCGAAGGCCCCGGGCTCCGTGGCGGTGAGGGCGTAGGTGAACTCGTAGACATCGTAGCTCCTGCCGTTTTTCGTGGTGCCGTACCGCAGGGGCTTCTGGAGTTGCTTCAGGGTGATTCCCTTCACCTCGGGGAGGGAGAGGGCTGTCAGTTCCGCCCGGTGGACGCTGTACACCGAGAGCTTGTAGAGGACCTCCTGGCCCGGGTAGCCCCGGTCCGCAGAAAGGGTGGCCTTCATGAACAGGTCCCCGGCCTCGTCTTCCCCGGCCTGGAATTGGGGCTCCATGACCTGGATCTGGACCTGGTTGCTCGTGTAGATCTGGCCGTCCACCTTTACAGTGGCCGGGCCTATAGTGAAAGTTCCCTGGCGCAGGGGGGTGAGCTGGTAACGGTGGTCCATGCTGGTGCTGATCTGGCCGTTGATGAGCTGGAACCGGCTCCCGGTCCCCGCCGGGAAGGCGTCGAATCCGTCCAGGTTGGCGATGACCGGGGTGGTGGCGTCCCGGGAGCCCGTGACCCGGCAGATCAGGCTCACGGTGTCGTCCATGTGCACCTGGGCCCGGTCCACCTCCAGGGTGACGGAGACCGCCCCCCATACCGGGGCCGCCCCCAGGAGCGCCAGGAACATCAGAATGGGGACAATTCGATTCTTCATGGCTCTTTTCGATTCCCTGTCCAGGATCACCACTCCTTGCCGGACCGGACAGCTCCCTGGCCCTGTTCCCGCATACCCTGGAACAGGAGGGAGGGGTTTTCCTCCACATTGTTCAGCAGGGCCTCGGCCCGGCGCTGGGCCATGGATTCATCCCGGGGCTTTTCGCCCTGTTCCCCCTGGGGTTCGGGCGTCTGGTTCCCCTGGGCGGCTGACAGCTCGCCTTCCAGGCTCTGGTCTTGATTTTGTTCCTGCCCCTGGTCCTGTGCCTGGTCCTGTCCCTGATCCTGGCCTTGCTTCTGGTCCTGCCCTTGGTCCTGTCCCTGATCCTGGCCTTGCTTCTGGTCCTGGCCTTGCTTCGGGTCCTGGCCCTGCTGCTGGTCCTGTTGTTCCTTTTGCTTTTCCGCCTCGGCCCGGGCTTTTTGCCACAAGGCCAGGCGCAGGTTCTTCCTGGCATCCGGGTCCTGGGGCCGGATGGCCAGGGCTTTTTTGTAGTACTCGGTTGCCGCCTCGTAATCCTTCTGCCCGTAAGCCTCGTTGCCCAGATTGTAGGCGGCCCGGAAGCTGATTTCCGGGTCCTGGCTCCGGGCAAGGACGCTGCCAAAGGCCGCCCGGGAGCTTTCCGCGTCTCCGGCGCGCAGGGCCGCCACGCCACGGTTGTAGCGGTACCGGGGGTCTTTGGGATTCTCCATGTCCAGATCGGCCCAGGCCTTGGCCGCTTCCTCGTATTGGCCCTGGCGGTAGAGCTGTTCAGCGGACTCGGCCCGGGCCGGGGCCGGGAGCCAGGAGCCCAGGGCCAGGCTAGCCAGGAATAACAGGGCGAGCGCCTTTTTCACGCAACACTCCTTCCACCAGGAGGACACCAAAGGCCAGGACGCAGAACAGGTAGAAACGCTCCTCGGCCACGGTGATCTTGCCGCTCTTCACCTCTCCGGCCCGGGTCTTCTCCCGGATGCCCTCAAAGTAGAGGCGGTCCAGGTCCAGGTCCCCGTCAACAGAGCGCACGTACTCGCCCCCCGTGGCCCGGGCCATGGCCGCCAGTCCGCTTTCGTCCAGTTTGGAAAGGACCATGCGCCCTTCCGCGTCCTTTTCGAACCCCCCGCCCTGGAGGGAGGGCACCGGGCCGCCCGAGGGGTCGCCGATGCCGAACACGAAGATTTTGATGTCCTGTTCCGCCGCCTTTTGGGCCGCCGCCAGCCCCTGGCCCTCGTTGTCCTCGCCGTCTGTCAGGAGGATGATGACCCGGTCCGTGGCGGATTCCGGGTCAAAGGCCTCGGTGGCGGTCCGGATGGCCGCGCCCAGGTCCGTGCCCGGGGTAGGAATGAGGTCTGACGAGAGCTGCCCCACGAACATCCCCAGGGCCCCGTAATCCAGGGTGAGGGGGCACTGGAGAAAAGCCCCCCCCGCGAAGGCCACCAGGCCCAGGCGGTCCCCGGAGGTCACGGCCACCAGGTCCGCCACCTCCCGCCGGGCCCGCTCCAGGCGGCTGGGCTTCACGTCCGTCACCAGCATGCTCCGGGATACGTCCACGCAAAGGAGGACGTCCACGCCCTTCTGTGAGACCTCCTGGTAGCGCTCCCCCCATTGGGGCCCGGCGGCGGCCGTGATGGCCAGGGCAGCGGCCAGGGTGAACAGCACGGACCGCAGCACCACCCGGGGCCGGCTTTCCAGGGAGGCCAGGGCAGGGAGCAGGCCCGGGTCGGCCAGGGCGGAAAGGAGCCGGCTCCTGCGCCGGTGGATCACCACCAGGGCGAACACCACCAGGGGCAGGAGCCACAGGAGGTTCAGCATCCAGGGGCGGGCGACGCTCATGGCAGGGGCCTCATCCGCGCGGCCAGGAGTTCCAGGCCCAGGAGGGCCAGGGCCGGAAAAAGAAACCAGACATACAGTTCATGGAAGTGGAAGAACTCCTTGATTTTCACTTCCGTTTGTTCCATCTGGTTGATTTCGTTGTAGATCGCCTCAAGAGTGTCCGTGTCCGACGCCCGGAAATACCTGCCCTTGCCGATGCGGGCCACTTCCCTGAGGGTGTCCTCGTCCAGATCCACGTTCTGGTAGACGGTCCTCTGGCCGAAGACCGTGCGCACCATGAAGGGCACCGGGCCCGTGGTGCCCACGCCGATGGTGTGGACCCGGATGCCCAGGGCCGCCAGGGCCTGGGCCGCTTCCTTGGGGGCCACGCTGCCCTCGTTGTGGCGGCCGTCGGTCAGCAGGATCACCACCTTGCTCTTGGCCGGAATGTCCTTGATGCGCTTGCCGGAAAGGGCCAGGGAGTCGCCAATGGCCGTGTTTTCCCCGGCCATGCCGATTTTCATGCGGTTGACCAGGGACAGGAGCAGGCCCTTGTCCAGGGTCAGCGGCACCTGGGTGAAGGCCTGGCTCCCGAAGATCACCAAACCGATGCGGTCGGACTCCCTTTTTTTGATGAAATCCGTCACCACCTTTTTCACGGCCGTGAGGCGGTCCACCTGGCGGCCGTCCAGGGTGAAATCCATGCCCCCCATGGAGCCCGAGGTGTCCAGGCACAGGATGATGTCCACGCCTGGGCTCTTGACCTCCCTGGCCACATTGTAGGTCTGGGGCCGGGCCGCCGCCACCACCAGGAGCGCCAGGACCGCCACCCGGAGAGCCAGGGGCAGCCGGGCCCGGACCCGGGCCCAGGGGCCGGCCATGGGGGCCAGAATGCCGGCCGTGGAAAAGCGCATGGACCGGGGCCTGGACCGGGAGAGGAAATACAGCCAGGCCAGGACCGGCACCAGGAGGAGCAGGACCTCGGGGTAGGCGAACCGGAAAGAGAGGCCGCTCATGACGCCTCCTCTTCCCTGGCCTTGTTTTCAGGCCCCACGGGCGCGGTGTCCCGGATATAGCCATAGGCCGAGGCCAGGTGCTCCTTCTTCCTGGAGGCCAGGGGATGGTGGCCCGCGAACTTCACCAGGTCCGCCTCCCGGAGCATGCGCACCATCTCCCGGTCCTCGGCCCGGCCGGCGGCCGTGGCGATTTCCTCGGTGGTCATCTCCGGGGCCGGGAAGGGGCGGATGCCGCCCATGTACTCCCTGACGGCCAGGGAAAGGCCGAAGTAGAAGGCCTTGTCCTCCAGCCGTCCTTCCTCCAGGGCCCGGGCCAGCCGGTCCAGGTTTTCCGTGGCCCGGACATGGGGAAGCACCTGGGCCGTGATCTCCTGGACACGCCTCCTGGACCGCAGGAACCACCAGACCCCCAGGACCAGGGCGAGGAAAGCAAAAACGCATCCGGCCCAGGCCAGGGGTTTGAACCATTGGTTCCCCGTGGGCACGATGTCCTTCACCGGGGCGATTTCCTCGTTTTCCGGGTTCTCGGGCAGGCCGTTGTCCACGGAAAGGGACACAGGTTCGCTGCGAACCGTCCCCGGGCTTCCGTCCGCAGCCACAAAGGGCACGATGAGGGCGGGCGCCTCGAAGCGGTCCAGGCTGTCCACCAAAAGGGTCAGTTCCAGGCCTTGGTCCGTGGGGCGGATGGCCAGGGCCTTCCTGTCCCCCAGGCCCCGGACCTGGGGCGGGTCCGGGAGCCTGGCCCCCGGCGGCAGGGTGAAGTCTATGGCCAGGTTCGCCGTGCCGCCGGTCATGGCCGAGCCCTCCAGGAACCGGGCCGTGGCTGTGGGGCCGTTGTCCGTCTCGGCCCGGGCCGGGAGGCCGGCCAGGCAAAGGGTCAGGAAGATCAGGGCCGCCTTGTTCATCTCCGGGCCTCCCTCCGGCGGAAATAGGCGGTGAGGGGCTTCAACACCGATCCGTCCGTGGAAAGCTCCACCAGGTCCACCCTGGATTTGGCGATCAGGCTTTTGAACTCCAGGTCCCGGCGCTCCATTTCCCGGGAGAACCGTTCCCTCAGCCGTTGGTCCGAGAAGTCCGCCACGGTGAGGCGTTCGGTTTCCGGGTCCGTGAGTCGCACCAGGCCCCCGGGGGGCAGGACGCGCTCGGCCGGGTCCTGGATCCTCACGGCCGTGAGGTCGTGCTTCCGGGCCGCCAGATTCAGGGCCACCCCCACTTCGGCTCCGTATCCGGGCAGGAGAAAGTCGGACACGCAGAACACGATGGCCCGGCGCCGCACCACCCGGTTCAGGTAGTTCAAGGCCCCGGCCAGATCGGTTCCGCCGCCGGCGGCCTCCTCGGAAAACATCTCCATGATGAGCCGCCACACATGGCCCGGGCCCTTGCGCGGTGGGATGAACTTGTGCACCCGATCGGAAAAGAGGATGGCCCCCACCCGGTCGTTGGTGCGGACGGCCACAAAAGCAAGCAGCCCCGCCACCTCGGCGGCCAACTCCCGCTTGAAGCGCCTGCGGGTGCCGAAGACCTGGGAGCCGGAGACATCCACCACCACCATGACCGTGAGTTCCCGCTCCTCGGCGTGGACCTTGATGAAGGGGCGGCCGAACCGGGCCGTGACATTCCAGGCCATGTCCCGCACGTCGTCGCCGGGATAGTACTCCCGCACCTCGGCGAACTCCATTCCCTTGCCTTTGAAGGCGGACATGTACTGGCCCGCGAACAGGTCGTTGGCCAGAAACCGGGTCCGGAAATGGAACTGCTGGATTTTCTTGTAGAGTTCCGGGGAGATCATTTTGCTCTAGGGGACCTCCACCCGCTCCAGGAGCTGGCCCACGATGTCGTCGGAAGTCACACCCTCGGCCTCGGCCTCGTAGGACACGATGATGCGGTGGCGCAGGACGTCCGGGGCCAGGTATTTCACGTCCTGGGGAATGACATAGCCCCGGCCGTTCAAAAAGGCGTTGGCCCGGGCGGCCATGCCCAGGAAGATGGAGGCTCTGGGCGAGGCTCCGTATCGGATGTGGCGGCCTAGGTCCAGGCGGAATTCCTCCGGGTCCCGGGTGGCCCTCACCAGGCGGATGATGTAGTCGATGAGTTTCTCCTCCATGTGCACCTGGCGCACCACGGCCTTGGCCCCGGCCACGGCGTCGGCGGACACGGCCGCGCAGACGCTCTCGGTGACCCGGTCATGGACCCGTTTCATGATCTCCTTTTCCTGGGCCTCGCTGGGGTATCCCACGGTGAGTTTCAGCATGAAGCGGTCCACCTGGGCCTCGGGCAGGGGATAGGTGCCTTCCTGCTCGATGGGGTTCTGGGTGGCCAGGACCATGAAAGGCGTACCCAGGGGGAAGGTGCAGCCGGCCAGGGAAACCTGGTGCTCGGCCATGGCCTCCAGAAGCGCGCTCTGGACTTTGGCCGGGGCCCGGTTGATCTCGTCGGCCAGGATGATGTTGTGGAAGATGGGGCCCTTCTGGATCTCGAACGCGCCGGTGTCCGGCCGGAAGATCTGGGTGCCCAGGATGTCTGCGGGCAGGAGGTCCGGGGTGAACTGGATGCGCATGAATTCCACGTCCAGGGAGGCGGCAAGGGTCCGGATGGCCGTGGTCTTGGCCAGGCCTGGCAGGCCTTCCAGGAGGAGGTGACCGTCGCATAGAAGGCCGATCATCATTTTTTCGATGAGTTCCTTCTGGCCTACGATGACCTTTTCCACTTCGGCCATCACCTGGCGGATGACCATGCTTTCCTTTTCCACCTGCTCGCCGATTTTCTGGATGTCCATGACCTGCTCGCTCTCCGGTCGGTCCGGGGGACCGTCAAGAAGTGGGGGTTATCCGCCGGGCGGCGGATAACCATTTTATAAAGTGAGCCAACCTTAAATAATAACCTGGTGAAGGAGTACGTCAAGGCCGTGGGCAACGAACGTTGGCTTTTGAATGGAAGCCGTTCGCGGCCCGGGTCCGGGAGCTCCCTATTTTAGGGGTCGCGGAATACGGCCCGGCTGTTACACGTGGGGGGGGCGGGTTGCCTGGCCCGGCTCGGGGGAGGGGGCCTCAACGCAGGCGGATGAGGCGGAATCCGTTGTTGTAGCGGCGGAAGTTGGGGGTGGCGTAGCTCCGGTTGCCGCACCGGACTCCTGAGGGGAGGTTGTCCCAGGAACCGCCGCGCACCACCCGGCCATGCTCGGATTCCGCCGGGCCCGTGGGGTTGTTGACCGGGCCCTCGGGGTATTCACCGTTCCAGCTCTGGCACCATTCCCAGGCATTGCCCAGGATGTCGTACAGGCCGAAGGGGTTGGGTTCGAAGGTTCCCACCTGGGCGTTCACCACGAACCCGTCCATGCATTGATGCACCTCCCATTCGGGGAAGTCCTCCTTGGCTTTGAGGTCCGCCACGTTGGCATACCTGCAGGCCTGGCCCGGATCGTCGCCCCAGAACCGGGCGGTGGAGGTGCCGCCCCGGGCGGCGTATTCGTGCTCCGCCTCGGTGGGAAGCCAGAAGGAGTGCTCACCCTGGTGCTGTTCCGTGAGCCACCAGGCGAACTCCATGACCTCAAACCACGAGAGGTACACGGCGGGCTGCCGGTCGCCGTTTAAGGACACGCCCTTGTAGTCCTGGCTGTCGTGACCTGGATCGTAAACCCTGAACTGGGCGTTGGTCGCCTCGTAGCGGCTCATCCAGAATCCGTCCAGGCAGGTTTCGTGGAGCGGTCCCTCGTCCGGGTAGCGGCCCTCCTCCGTGGGTGGGGTGCCCTGCATGAAACAACCGCCTGGAATCCAGACGAATTCCATGCCTGTGATGGGCTCTATCCACACCTCTCCCGGGGCAGGTTCCTCCTGGTCGTTCCGAACGCCGCAGGGCCTGTCCAGGTCAGCCCAATCGAAATCCAGGACCTTTTCTCCTTCTGCGCCCGCAGGGGCCGCGAACACCAGGATCAGGATCAGAAGAATGGCTTCAATTTTCATGGACATCCACAATGGCCAGGCGCAGTCTGGGCGGCTGGTTGGTCTGGGGGGCCTGGGCGAGACCCAACTCCACCAGCCGCGTTTTTGTCAGTTCAAAGGCTTCCCGGGCATCCACCCATTGGTCCGCGTTTTGGTCCCCGGAACCGGAAAGGGCCGCGAGGAACAGGTGGGTGAAGAGCCCCATACCGAATTCGTCCTCCCGGGTTCGCCGGTCCAGGCTCACGGCCCGGATCGCCCCGGGCCGGGCAAAGGCCAGAGCCGGTGGGAGGTCCGTGCGTACGCCCCACAGGTCGTTCGCCCGGAGCCCTTCCCGGTCCCAGCATCCGTCCAGGACCGCCAGGGCCCGGCCATCCCCGGCCTCTTCCCGGAGGGTCCGGAATAATTCCGCCAGACTCAATCGCCCCTCCCCGGTTCCGCGGGCCGCGTCGTGGCAGAGGATCAGCTCATCCTTGTGGGGAGCCCCGTCCGGCCCGAAAACGGGCGTCAGGAGCCCGGCAAAGTAGAAGACCACCCGGGCTTGGGGCTCGGCCTTGGCCATGGAGACCAGCCATTCCACCCCCCGGGCCACCTCCTGGGCCGTGGCGTCCTGGTTGGTGAGGAGCCGAATCCGCTCGGGCCGGGGGGAGAACCCGCCCCGAGTCTCCAGGGTATGGGCAAACTCCCGGGCGTCCTCGTCCGCGAACCGTACGCCCTCCATGGCTTGGTACCAAGCCACGCCCACCACCAGGGCCGCGCCCGGGGGTTCGGCTCCCGGCATGGAGGCCGGGGGGAATTCGTCCCGGGGCAGGGGGGTGATTCCGGGCAGGGGCGTCCGTTCGTCCAGGACAGCGGCCACCGCATTGTCCCGGGCGGCATCCAGTTCCGTCACGCCCACGTAGGTTTCCGCCCACCGGTCCAGGCGGGCCAGGGCCAGCTCCCGGCGTCCGGAACGGAACAGGCGAAAAGCGCTTTCCACGGCGCAGGCCACAACCCGCCGCCGCAATGAGGCCGAAACCCACACCCGATCCTCGAAAACTTTTTCCAGGGCCTCCTCGTGGCGGCCCTGGGCCAGGAGGGCGGACACCAGGAGATCCATGGCTCCGGGGCCGGACCGGTCCAGCCGCCGGGCCTTCCGGGCCCAGGCCAGGGCTTCTTCCTTCCGTCCCAGCGTGAGGGCCAGGCGCCCCAGGCTCATGGCCAGGCGGGGGCCCGTGTCCCGGGCAGCCAGTCTTTCCCAGGCGGCGTACGCCAGGTCCGGGTTCCCGGACCGGTACTGGGCCAGGCCCAGGTTGTAGGCAATGGCCGGGTTTTCCGGGCACAGGGCATGGGCCCGGGCCAGGCCGGCCAAGCCCTCGGCCGGGTCCCCGGGATACAGATCCTGGGCCTCCCGGGCCATTTCCCGGGCCCGGGCGCACTCGTCGCCACCGGCCGGTGCCGCCTGGCCGGAGAATAACCCCATACCTATAAATATCGCAAGGGCAAGGGCAGCGCGCATGAGAGTCCTGTTCCCGGGAGTTGAACCAGCCTTCCTGACCGACAGATCAGCCGAGTATGCCCGAAACAACAGGGGAATTCAACAGGATTCTCCTGGGAATCGTCAAAAGCCAAACCATTTTGGGTCAGGGAAGTCGCAGGGCGGGAGCGGGAAAGGGGCTATCGGATGCCGGTGTGGCCGAATCCGCCGTCGTTCCGGGGGGTGGGGGAAAGTTCGTCCGTTTCCAGGAGCTCGGCCCGAAGGGTGCGCGCCACCACCATCTGGGCCACCCGGTCCCCCCGCGGGTTTCGGGGTCCTCGCGGGACAGGTTGATCATGGCGAGAAAGAA
>Ga0180009_10002209_pt1 | contig 23048 bp, 22 predicted proteins | sample OS_PC_MetaG_FD_123537 | JGI IMG/M metagenome (GOLD analysis project Ga0180009, IMG submission 123537) | Groundwater microbial communities from the Aspo Hard Rock Laboratory (HRL) deep subsurface site, Sweden - OS_PC_MetaG | ecosystem: Environmental > Aquatic > Deep subsurface > Groundwater...
GCGCGGCCTCAAGGTCTCGGACGCGCAGCTGGCGGCGGTCAACCTCATCCGGGATGAGTTCCACCCCGAATGGAACTACGTGATCCGTCCGCATGACCGCTCAGTTGTTGTTTGACGCTTCCTAAGACCGGTGAGACCGGGGCGCGTCGGGGGCCGACGCGTGGGCGCGGGTCTGTAGCGTGGGGCGGGGGCGTGGGCGGCGCGGGCCGCGCGGGCCTAGAGTGCGAGCTTGGCCTTCCTCCAGCCCCGGTCTGCCAGCCTGCCCGTGCGCTCCTTGGTCCAGCTCTTGAGCGCTTCGAAGTTGGCTCGGGCGTCGCCCTTGGTCTCGGCCATGAGTTCGTGCATCTCCATGGGCTTGTCGAAGGCGTCGGTGGGGGTGAGGCCGTTCCAGGTGGAGAAGTCGTGGTCGAAGATCCACTCCGGGGTGAGTTCCTTTGGGTTCTCGGGAGCTCGCCCTCGGGCCTCGAGATGGAAGCCGGCCAACTCCATGTCGTACTCGAGGATCCACCCGTTGTCATCGACCATGGTCGCGGGGTGGAACTCTACGCTCTCGTGGCAATCGGGGCAGTGTATGGCCACGACGACCTCTTCGGGTAGTATCGAGTCCGTGTGATGGAGGCTGATCGTCCCGTGGCCGCAGGAGCATTGTTGTCCGCCCGCCCGAGGTCGTGTTCGTGACTCTGCGGTGTGGGTATGTGTGAAGATGCGCTCTTCGGACGTTCGTCCATTGAGCATATCCCCGGTCGGTCGGGGGGTGAAACAGCGGCGCGCCAGGGCAGAGTCGTGGGCAAGGAGATGGGATGGACGTGATCCCCGAGACACTTCGGGCAGCCGTGGTACAGATGAACACCACCGAGGACGTCGACGCGAACGTGGCGACCGCCCTCCGGCTCATCGACGAGTCGGCCGCCCGCGGCGCTCGATTGATCGTCCTTCCGGAGAAGTTCCACTATCTGGGCGATAGGGCCGGCGTGGCGAGGGCACGGCTTCGACTGGACGGGGTCCTCATGGGCCGTTTCGCGGAGGCTGCCCGTTCGCACTGCGTACATCTGGTGGCGGGAAGCGTGTGGGAAGAGGTGCCGGGCGAGGAACGTACCTACAACACGAGCGTCCTGTTCGCTCCCGACGGGAGTCGGTTGGCTTTCTACCGGAAGATCCACATGTTCGACGTGGACGTGGGAGGTCACGCCTATCGGGAGAGCGACGACTGCCGCGGGGGCGACCAAGTCGTCGCCGTCACGATACGCGACTGGGCCTCGGCGCCGGCGGGCGGAGGAGCGACGGCCGCCGAGGCGTCGTCCCTCACGCTGGGGCTGAGCGTCTGCTACGACCTGCGCTTCCCTGAGCTGTACAGGGCGTTGGTCGATCTTGGGGCGCACGTGGTGACGTTGCCCTCCGCCTTCACCACCACGACGGGTCGAGATCACTGGGAGGTGTTGGTGAGGGCCCGGGCCATCGAGAACCAGGTGTTCGTGGTCGCGGCGAACCAGTACGGGAAGCACGGCCCGGGCCTCGAGTCGTACGGGCGCAGTATGATCGTGGATCCTTGGGGGCTTGTGCTCGCCCAGGCGGCCGACGGCGAGGGCATCGCCGCGGCCGACCTCGATCTGGGCTCGGTGAGTAGAGTGCGTGCGGCGGTACCCTCTCTGGCGAACCGAGCGCCCGATGCCTACGAGCGTCGCGTGCTGCTCGACAGAGGGTCCTAGAGGCCGCCGGAGTAGAGCGGGGTGCGGTATGTCGAAGAAACGAACGCGGGAGGTCGCCCTGATGAGAAGAGAAGACCTGAAGATCATGAACCTCGACACGCAGGAGCAGATCGACAGACTGCGCGACCTGCTGGCCAAAGTGGTCGGGGCCGAGTTCGTGGGAGCCGATCTTGCGTCCCAAGTAGTGGAGTTCGACATCTACCAGGACCTCGACGACCTCACCATCACCGATATCCAGTGCATGTTGCGCGAGGAAGGTTTCGAGGCGGGGGAGATCGTCGAGGGCCAGACCTGTACGCTCCGCCTCACGAAGAAGTAGGTCGCGCCGTCGCGTGGTCGACCTGCGTGAGGAGATGGCGCCGCGTGTGTGGGCCGGCGGCGCGTGGGCGTACGCCCCTAGCTCTCGGGGCCGGCCAAGTCTCTCTCGAAGTGCAGAACGGTCTTCTCGCGCAGGCCCAAAGAGCGGTAGAAGGCGTGCCCGCCGAGGTTCTCGCTCTCGGCCGAGAGGAAGAGACGCGCGCAGCCGCGGTCCCGCGCCGCCTGTTCGGCTGCGGCCAACATCGCCCGGCCGACGCCCGCGGTGCGACACCGGGCTGCGACGACGACGTCCTGCACCTCACACACGGGGGCCGCGGACCACGTGCTGAGTGAGAAGATCAGGCTGCACGCACCCACGACCTCTTCGTGGGACACGGCCGCCAAGAACACGTGGTCGGGCGAATCAAGGATGCGAAGCAGGATCGAGGTGAGGGCGTCCCGAGCAGGTGGAGAGACCGCATGGTGGGCCATGATCTCCTCGAGCAATTCGACGAGAGCCGGTATGTCGTCCTCGCGGGCCGTTCGCACGGTGACGGGGTCGTTATTGCTCATGGTGTGTAGGGTAGCAGGGAGGAAAGACGTATGCCCATGACGGAACGGGGAGATAGCTCCATGTTGTATTTGAACGGTGCCTTCATGGCCCTCGATCAGGGTCGTGTGGGGGTGGAGGACCGTGGATTCCAGTTGGGCGACGGCGTCTACGAGGTGGTGAAGGTCGTCGACGGACGGCTGCTGTGGATGGAAGACCATCTCGATCGGCTCGCGTGGAGCCTCGGAGAGATACGACTGTACGGTGCGCTGGAGGGCCATCCCCTCCATCAGATCTTGCCCCGGCTCGTGGAGATGTCGGGTGTGGTGAGCGGAACGGCGTACGTGCAGGTGACCAGGGGGGTGGCGCCGCGGGAGTTCGCGCTTCCCAACGACACACCTCCGACGGTGCTTGCCTACGTGCGCCGGGACGGCTTTCCGGGCCACAGGGAGATACTCGACGGCATCGCCCTCCATGCGGTGGAGGACATACGGTGGGCTCGATGCGACATCAAGTCTACGAACCTGCTGGCCGCGGTGCTCGCAAAGCATGCCGCCCGCGATGCGGGAGCGGGGGAGGTGCTGTACGTGAGCCCCGAGGGTCTGGTGAGAGAGGGCGGCTCCTCGAACGCGTTCGTCTTCTTGGACGGCGTTCTGAGGACACACCCCGCCAACAACCGCATCCTCAACGGCATAACCCGGCAGCATGTGCTCGAACTCGCCCGCGGACTCGATGTCCGGGTGGATGAGACCGCCGTGTCCTTCGACGATCTTGCCCACGCCGAAGAGATCTTCATCGCATCTACCACTCGGGACGTCATGCCGGTGGTCAAGGTAAGCGCTTCCGGCCGAGACGACCTGATCGTGAACGGGGGCCGACCCGGCCCCGTGACGCTCTCCCTGGCCGACGCGATGCGGGCCGGCATCCCCGCGGCAATCGGCGCTCCGCCCCCGGTGACGCTCAGCCGGAACTGACGCCGCTCAACAGTGGTCCGTCGTAGTCCGTCTCTCGGCGGTGGTCGGTCCCCAAGCGGCCCATCCCGCGGCGGAACCGTGCGGGGTAGCCGTCAACCGCCGTTTTCCGCCACGCGCTTGAGGGAATAGTGAGCGTCGAGAACGGAAGAATCGTCCGGATTGGTGGGAATGCGGGCTTCTCATGCCTGGAATGCCCGGTAGCTTCAGGGCGCTCGAGCTTGTGATCCCGCTCTTCGGACGAGCACGGAGGGAGAGGTCGGATTGAGCACGGAGCGAAGACCAGAGATCTTCGGGCCTGGTCCTCCCGCCTGGGAGTCCGTGGTCGCCAAGGGAAGATCGCGGTCGGAGGCGTCCCGAAGCGGAGCCGAAGAGCCTTCTATCGGCACCTACCTGAATCAGATAGGCGCCGTGGCCCTACTGACGGCGGAACAGGAAGTGGAGCTCGCCAAGCGCATCGAGTTCGGCGAGGAGTCCGCACGCCGCCAGATGATCGAAGCCAACCTTCGCCTGGTGGTATCCATCGCGCGCCGCTACGTAGGGAGGGGGCTTAGCTTCTCCGACCTGGTGCAGGAAGGCAACTTCGGTCTCATGCGGGCCACCGAGAAGTTCGACCATCGTCGCGGCAACAAGTTCTCAACATACGCGACCTGGTGGATCAGGCAGGCGATCACACGCGGACTGGCCGACAAGGGTCGCACCGTCAGACTGCCGGTGCACATCGTGGAGAGGATGTCGGCTATCAACCGCATCACGCAAGACCTTCGGCAGGCCCTCGGGCGCGAGCCGGCCCTCGAGGAGGTCGCGGAGGCTGTGGGGATCTCACCTGAAGAGCTCCAGGCGCTCCTCGATGTAGCCGAGACTCCGTTGAGCCTCGACATGTCCATGGACCCTGAGGGCGATTCCGCGGCGCTGGGCTCCATAGTCTCCGATCCCGATCAAGTGTCGTCGTTCGATCAGGTGTATGCCGGTCTGCGCTTGCGCATCGTTTCCGACGCTATCCTCGGTCTTCCCGAGCGTGAGTCGGAGGTGTTGGTGCTGCGTTATGGTTTGGGTGGTGAGGAACCTTGGACTCTTGGTGAGATCGGGGAGCGTCTCGGTATCAGCCGGGAGCGGGTGCGTCAGATAGAAGCCAAGGCTCTCGAGCGTCTCCGTTTCAACGGGATGATCAGGCGCTTCCGCGAGACCGCCTGACCGCCTCGGCCTGCCTGCGCAGGATGCGCGCCCGCCTGATGTTCTTGCGGTCGGGGCCGTGGCCTTCCGCACCCGGCACCTCGAGCACGAAGGGCGCCCTGAGGAGGCGCTCTTCGGTCATGGACGCCATCAGACCGGCCCTTCCGAGCAGGCCGTCCCACAGGTTCTCGTGCCGGTCGCTCTTGCTTCCGAACGGCGTCTTGGAGTCGTTCAGGTGCACGAGTCCCACGCAGTCGAGACAGCCTGCCTCGCCCAGGTCATCGAGCAGGCGGGTCACGCCGTCCGGCGTGTGCACCGGGATCCCCGAGGCGAAGAGGTGGGCCGTGTCCAGGCATACGCCGATGGGAAAGGGCGCCGCGCGCACCAGCCTGCCCAACTCCTCGGCGTCGCGTCCGAGGGAGTCGCCGCCGCCGGCGCTTCCCTCCACCAGGAGGAGCGGCACGGCGCCCAGGTGCGCGCGCCCGGCGTGGAGTGGGTCCTCGATCTCAGTCGACATCTCAGCCGCGCGGGCCCGTAGGATGGCCTCGGCTCTCTCCAACGCACCGGTCACTCGGGTCAGTCCCGCGTCGAAGCCGTCGCCTCGATGGGAGCCCACGTGGGTCACGACCGCGGTCGCGCCCGCCAGTGTGCCCCACAGGAGAGCGTCGGCGAGCGATGCGGAGGACTTCTCCCGAAGGTCGTCGTCGGGCGACGCCAGGTTGATCAGGTAGATGGTGTGGACGAAGAGCGGGATACCGCGGGCGGTCAGTTCCGCTCCGAAGGCGACGGTCTCCGCGACCCCGAACGTGGATCGGCGCCACATGCGGGGGTTACTCGGAAACACCTGAACGGCCTCCGCTCCGAGGCGACGCACTCGAGCACCACACTCCTGAAGGGATCCGGCCGTGGATACGTGCGCGCCGACGAGGGGGAGTTCACGTGGCGGGTCGGGGTGCGCCGGGTCAGGGTGCGCCGGGTCGGGGTGCGCCGGGCGGTCGGCGTTCGCTTCCCCATCCTTGGGACTCGGCCCCACTCACGCTCTCCTGTGTCGCCGAACCGGTAGAATCATCAGAAGATGATACCTCTTCGCGACAACATCCCCACCCTGCGCTTTGCGTACGTGACGTATCTGCTCATCGCCCTGAATGCTCTGGTCTTCGTCTTCGAGCTTACCCTCGACGCCGCGGCGCTCAACGATCTGATCGGTCGCTTCGGGTATGTTCCGGCGCTGGTCACCGGCACGGTGCGGTCGGGTGAGTTCGATCTGTCGATCATGGCCACGCTGCTCACCTCGACTTTCCTTCACGGCGGCTGGGTGCACTTCGGCGGCAACATGCTCTACCTGCATATCTTCGGAAACAACGTGGAGGACTCGATGGGCCGGCTCAGGTTCCTGGTCTTCTACCTGCTGATCGGGGCGGCGGCGAACATCGGTCAGATCATCGTGGCCGCGGACTCCGTGGTGCCCGGCATCGGCGCGAGCGGGGCCATCGCGGGAGTGCTCGGCGCCTATCTCCTACTCTACCCGCGGGCCGGGGTACTCGTGCTCGTGCCCATCATCTTCTACGTGCGCCTCTTCACCGTGCCGGCGTTCGTGGTGCTGGTCTTCTGGTTCGTGATCCAGGTGTTCCAGGGGTCGTTGACGTTGGCCGCGGGAGAGGCCGGTGCTGCCGGTGTGGCCTTCTGGGTGCACGTGGCGGGCTTCGTCTTGGGTATGGCGCTTATCCTGTTGTTCCGGAACCGGCAGTTGACGGGGGGGAAGAATACGTGGCTGTAGATGGGCGCGAGCGCGACTCGGCGGGCTCGGATGGAGAAGTGGACGAGCTGCGCTTCTTGGTGGGTACGGCATGCAGCCGCCTGATCAACCTCCTGATGAATCCGGGCGCCGCCCGTGGTGAGATCGCGGAGGAGGCGGCGTTCTTGGCCGAGCGTGCGGGCCGCCTGGCCGGGCTCCTGAGCGACGATGCGAACGGGTAGCTGTTGCCGCTTCCTTCCCTTCGTGCTCCGGCTCGTTGTAGAATCCCAAGGATGAAGCTTGCCCCGAGCCTGAATTCAGCTGTCCAACCGGCGCGTGTCCGCGTGGATGTAGGCACTCGCGTGTTCGTGGGCGACCTACTCTTGCCCGACGTGGCCTTCCGGTCGCGCGTCTCGGATGTCATGAACGACCCGAAGCGTCGTTTCCTTCCGCTTGCGAACGTCGAGGCGCTCGACGGGAAGACGGGGAAGGTGCTCGGCCACACGTCGTTCCTCCTACTGCGCGTGGAGGCGATCGACGTACTCATCCCTCTGAAGGAACCGGCCGAGACTCCAGGGCTCGCGTCCTAGGATGGGCGCGCGCCCGGACGCGCCGCCCTGGCTCAAGCCGTTGTCGACCGGCCTGCGTGTGTGGGCTCTCGAGCCGTACTACGGGGGTTCGCACCGGCACTTCCTGGACGGCTTCGTGCGCGCGAGTCGTCATCGGTTCACCATCCAGGGACTACCTGGACGCAACTGGAAGTGGCGCATGCACGGCGGTGCCCTGGCCCTGGCCCGCGAGTCGCTCGCCCATGTGCGTGAGTTCGAGTCGCCCCAGGTGCTTTTCGCGTCCGACATGCTCGATGTCGCTACCTATATGGCGCTGGCGCGCGATGTCGTGGCGTCGACTCCTTTGATCCTCTACATGCATGAGAACCAGCTCACCTACCCGCTCCCCCCCGGGGTGGAGCGCGATCTGGGCTACGGCATGAAGAACATCACCAGCGCTCTCGCGGCCGATCGAGTGGTGTTCAACTCCGACTTCCACCGACGAGAGTTCCTGACCGCGGTCGAGGCTCTGTTCGAGGCCGTGCCAGATGCGCCCCCCGCCTGGGTGCTCGAGCAGCTGGTGATCCGCAGTGAGGTGCTCCACGTGGGCTGTGACCTTCGAAGTCTCGATGAGTCACGGGAAGCGGAGACAGGGAGATGGGGCGACCCCTCTGCCGGCCCCCTTATCCTGTGGAACCAACGCTGGGAGTACGACAAGGCGCCGGGCGACTTCTTCCGGGCGCTGTTCACGCTGCAGCAGGAGGGAGTGGCGTTCAGGGTGGCGGTGGCGGGCAGCAACCACGGGCTGCCCACGGCCGAGTTCGTCGAGGCGAGGCGCAGGCTCGGGGAGCGGGTCGTCCAGTGGGGGCGTGTCGAGAGCCGCCGCGAGTACGCCTCCTTGCTGTGGGCCGCCGACGTGGTCGTATCGACCGCACTACACGAGTTCTTCGGGGTGTCTATCGTAGAGGCTGTCTACTGTGGCTGCCGGCCCGTGCTCCCGGATAGGTTGAGCTACCCGGAACTCCTGCCGCGTGACGCCCACGCGCGGGCCCTCTATCCGGAAGGCGGCCTGGTGAGCGCTTTGCGAGAGGCGGTGCGCGACGCGGCTGATTCGGCCGGCGGACCGGGGATGCCGCCGTGGTCTCTCGATTGGCAGAGAAGCTGGGTGGCCCGATACGATTGGAGCGGACTAGTTTCGCGGTATGACGCAATGGTCGAGGAGTGTTGGGAGCGCGGGGCAAAGGGGGAGGGATGCAAAGGCTGAGGATCGACTACACGCTCTGCATGGAGGAGGCGCTGGGTCCGACGCACGGTCTGTCGCGCTACCTCGTGGAAGCGCTCCGGCTGCCGTTAGAGGCCGCCAGGACCCATCTCGGCGAGCAGCGGCGGGCCGGTGGGCTGCAGTGGATGGACCTTCCCAGAAGAGACCCTGCCGACCTGCTCGAGTTCGCAGCCTGGTCTGCCGGCCGATTCGACGATGTGGTGGTCTTGGGCATCGGCGGCTCGGCTCTGGGCACCAAAGCGCTGTCGAACGCCTTGCTCCGCCCGTTCCACAACCTTCGTTCGGCCGACGAGCGCAAGGGGGCTCCCAGGCTGTTCGTGCTGGACAACGTCGACCCGGACGAGATCGTGGGGCTGTTCTCGCTGCTCGATCTGCGGCGAACCCTCGTGAACGTGATCTCGAAGTCGGGCACGACTGCCGAGACCATGGCCGCCTACCTGGTGGCGCGAAAGCTCTTCATCGACGTCGTCGGAGCCGCGGCTTTGCCGCAGCATCTTGTCTTCACCACGGATCCGTTGGGGGGCGTGCTCCGCAAGATCGGCAGGCAGGAGGGGATCCCCCTGTTCGAGATCGGCTCGGGGGTGGGGGGACGCTTCTCGGTGCTGAGCCCCGTGGGCCTGCTCCCGGCCGCCCTTGCGGGCATGGACGTGCCGGGGCTACTCGCCGGCGCGGCGGAGATGGACGCGTGGATCGGGGAGACCGATGTGATCTCGAGCCCGGCCTTCGTGTTCGCGGCTCTACAGTTCCTGCACTACACGCGGAACAAGAGACGGTCGAGTGTCATGATGCCCTACTCGCACGCGCTGGTCGACGTGGCCGACTGGTTCCGTCAGTTGTGGGCGGAGAGCCTGGGCAAAGCGGTAGACCGCCGTGGGCGCACGGTGAACGTAGGGCCCACACCGATCAAGGCCGTGGGCGCCACCGATCAGCACTCGCAAGTGCAGCTGTACGTGGAAGGCCCGGACGACAAGGTGTTCACCTTCCTGCGGGTGGAGCAGTTCGACCACACGGTCATCATCCCCGAGCTCCACGCCGACGAGCACGCTATCGCGTATCTCGGAGGCACTTCGATGGCAGGCCTGCTGAACGCAGAGCAGGAGGCCACCGCGTGGGCCCTCGCGCAGCGGGGTCGTCCGTCGCTCACCATCACCCTCCCTCGAGTGGACGCTCATTCGGTGGGGCAGCTCCTGTATCTTCTGGAGTTTGCGACGGCGGTGTCTGGAGAGCTCTACGATGTGAACGCCTTCGATCAGCCGGGAGTCGAGCTGGGCAAAGAGGCCACCTACGGTCTTATGGGCCGACCCGGCTTCGAGGAGATCGCCGAACGCATCCGTCGGGGAAGCGGCGACGAGGATAACAGCCGTCTGTACCGACTGGAATGAGGTGCTCCGGGCGCCCGGAGCGCGGCGGCGCCGGAATCGCGGCGGCGCCTGAATCGACGTGGCGCCGGAAGTCGGGCGGCGCCGGAAGTCGGGCGGCCCGGGATCACGCCACGCACGGAGAACGTGAGGCCCTCGGAGCATTCGTGGCACAAGGCCGTGTCTTGCGCACGAACGTATGTTCGTATAGGCTGACGCCGTGAGCTACCGAGTTATCGCCCATCTTGATCTCGATGCGTTCTTCGCCAGTGTGGAGGAGAACGTAGACCCATCCCTGCGCGACAAGCCGGTGATCGTGGGGGGCGGGGAGCGCGGCGTGGTGAGCACCTGCAACTACATCGCCCGCCGGTATGGGGTGCACTCGGCCATGCCCATGCGCACGGCGCGCCGGCTGTGCCCGCACGCGGTGGTGCTGAGCGGAGACCATCGGTTGTACGCGCAGTACTCCCGCCGCTTCAGCGACCTACTCGACGAGTACTCGCCCCTGATCGAGAAGGTGGGCATCGACGAGGCCTTCGTGGACCTCACCGGCACCGAGCAGCTCTTCGGGCCGGTGATCCGCACATGCCGCACCATACAGCGGAGGGTGCAGGAAGAGCTGGGCCTGAGCGTCTCCGTGGGACTCGCCACGAACAAGCTGGTGGCGAAGGTGGCATCCGACTTCCAGAAGCCTCACGGCTTCACAGTGGTCCGGCCGGGCGAGGAGGCCGATTTCCTGGCCCCGCTGCCCGTGGAACGACTGCCCGGAGTCGGCCCGGCCATGCTCGGACAACTCCGCGACCGGGGCGTCGTGACCGTAGGTGACCTGGCGGTGGTGCCGCAGCGTCTGTTGAGACTCTCCTTCGGCGAGGCGGGTGAGGTTCTGGCGCGGCGGGCCAAGGGTGAGGATCCCAGGGCGGTCACGCCGCGGGAGATAGTGAAATCGATCTCCCGCGAGACCACGTTCGAGGAAGACACCACCGATACTGCGCTCCTCGAATCCACATTGCTTCGTCTGACCGAAGACGTGTGCCGTCGCCTGCGCCGACGGCATCTTGAGGCGCGCACGGTGACGGTGAAGATCCGCTACTCCGACTTCATCACCAACACGCGGTCGCGCACGCTGCGCCGACCGCTCGACGTCGATGAGGCGTTCTTCCGGGAAGTGCTCGACCTCTTTCGTGAGGGTCGGCAGCGTCGCTACCGCATCCGCCTCGTGGGTGTGGGGCTGTCGAACCTGGTGCCGAGGGCCTGGCAGGACGACTTGTTCGACCAGGAACTCCCGCTTCTACGTGACCTCGACCTCAAGCTCGACGCCATCAGGGAGAAGTACGGCCGGAACGCGATCCGCAGGGGCGCGGCCGAGGAGTAGCAGGAGGCCGGGCCACCAACCGACCGCGGGCCCGGTCGCCACCCGACAACGCTCACCGCGTCACCGTATCCTGCTCCCGGAGCTGTCTATTCGCCCAGGTAGATCGGGTCGAGTTCCGCCAGGATGGCCTTGCAGCGGTCGCACTCCCGCTGCATCTCGGGTTTGGCGCTGACGTGGTCGAACGACCAGCGCAATTCCGCCTGCCCCGGCTGCCCGATGTGCGAATCGGCGATCGGGTACAGCACCTGGTTCTCCTTGGTGATGTGTTGCTCGAGCAGACCCGCATAGTTGCGCAGGTTGGCGGCGACCGTCTTCCCAGCGGTCGCGTCGCCCGCGCGGTATCGGTCGTTCGCCTCCGCCGCGACGCGCACGTACTCCCGGCCCTCGTCGTGCTCTCGCAGCATGACGGCGACAGGGCCGCCTTCTTTGGGTACGCCCGCCTCGTACATGGCGGGGAAGAGCAGGTCTTCTTCCTTGGCGTGGTGGTACTTGTCCGCGTAGTTGCGGATGAAGTAGATAGCCTTGTCGATGTGTTCGGGGTCGACGGACTCCGCGGTCTCGAGCCGGCGGACCATCTCCCGGACGACCTGGATCATCGCCAGGATGTCTCCGTGTTCGCGCACCAGGTCTTCCGTAGGCCTCATGGCCGTGCCTCCGAGTGTCGATCATACGTCGAGCGCCGTCCGATCGGACGGCCTTCAGAATGTTGCCGCTGCGGGTGTATCGCAAACGAGACCCGGGAAGCGAGGGCCGTGGACCCCGGGAGGGAGCGGCCGTGGACCCCGGGAGGGAGCGTGGGCGCCGCTCTGCGGTGGGGAGCGTGGCTTCGGGGCTCAGATCACTCGCCGTAGGGGACCCCACCCTCCGGGGACGTCGCCCTCGGGGAGCAGGTACGGGTCGGTGCCCGCGAGGGTGCGGATGACGACGTTCACTCCGTATGCGTCGTCGAGTTCCTTCATGAGGGTCTGGATGTCGCCTGCCACATCGGCCACCCTCGCCCGATCATCGACCAGCGCGATCAGCTCCAGCGGGCTCTCCTCTGTAGGCGAACCGTCGACGTACGGGCCGTGGAAATAGGCGGCGACCAGGTGGTCTCCGAACAGGTAGTTCAGCACTGCACAGGCGTCTGCAAGTAGCCATGTGACGTGTCTGGCGTCCATCGGTGGGCGTGTAGGATGTCCGGCTGCCCCCGCCTTCTCGTCCAAAGGCCGCGTGGGGTCGAAGGATGCCGCGAGAGCTGTATGATCGGAAGCCGTGTGCGGTAGATCGATCTCGGGCGCGGGCCAGGGCCATGTGCCTCCCGAACGGACGCGATCGGCCCGGACGAGATCTCCCAAGGCGGGCGCCAGTGGGTGATCCCCAACGATTCTGACGTACTTACGATTGCCGTGGTGCCGGGTCTCGATCAGCCCGAGGCCCTCGAGTCTCCGGAGTTCCACCTGTACGGCATGCACTTGTATCCCCGTGAGTCGCTCGATCTCGCGAAGATAGAACTCCCTATCCGGATCGCCTAGGAGCAGAGTGAGGATGCCCACGCGGGCGGACGAGCCGAAGAGTTGCGTCAGGGAAGAACTCACCGCTTGTCCCCCTACAGAACACTGGCGGATGGACGTCGTGACCACACGCACCCGTCGCAAGCGCGTCGACGCTTCGGCCGCACTGAAGTGCTCCGAGACTGGATTGTACGGACCCAGGCACGTCCGGCGCAAGTGATCTGACGAACGGTCGCGGCCGTTTCCGCACGCCTCTGGAAGCCGGCGATCGGACGGTCGCGTCTCCCTTGGAGCGCGCGCTGAGGTGCCAGGAAGGTCCGTCGGACGGCTATAACTGTAGACAATATGTAGACGAATGTATACGTCGCATATACGTATCGCTCAGAATGGTCGCTTTTGCAGGACTATCCACGATGCCCAAAGCCTCCGGAGACTAGATATCGGCTGCTTGAGGTGCTGGTGCTCCCCTGCTATAACCAGGTCGGATCGGCTGAACACAGTCCGCACCCTCGCGGGCCGCAGCGATTCACGGGGATGTGCCCAAGGGGGGCCGTGGCGACTCTTGCTACATACGATTCCGGCACGATCGAGCCTGCCGCCGGCGGGCACGTGAAGGCCGAGGTCGCCGCGACGGGCCGCCTGCGGGCCATGTCTCCATACGGGGCGTTCGTCTACAATATCCTGACCATGGGGCTGATCTTTCCCTGGGTGTTCCTGTGGGGTCCGTGGGCGTTCCCCGCGGGCCATCTTCCCACCGCGATCCTGATCGCCACCGCGCTCGAACTCCCACTCGCCCTGTGCTACGTGTGGTTGGCCACGTCCATGCCGCGCAGCGGGGGCGATTACTTGTTCCAAAGCAGGGTGCTCGGGGGTGGGATAGCGTTCACCGTGGTCTTCAGTGGCCTGGTGATATGGAGTCTTCAGTGGGTCGCTCTGTCCGGTTGGCTCATGGCGGTCCTCGGGATAGCACCCGCCCTCTTGGCGCTGGGGGTCATCTGGGACAGCCCCACGCTTGTCGCGGCCGGGCTCGCTGTTCAATCACCCACAGGGATCGTCACGACTACCATCGTCTTCTCCCTGGCCGCCGCCGTGCTGCTCACCAGGGGGTTCAAGAGGTTCGTGCGTCTGCAGTACTGGCTCTTCTACTCGACGATGCTGGCGCTGGTCGCCCTGCTCGTGCAGTTCGTGACGGGTGATCCCGGGACTTTCGCCGCAGGGGCGGACCGCGCGGCCTTGGCCATCGACGGTACCCGGGACTACTACGCGGGGGTCATCGCTCAGGCAGGCGGAGCGGGCGCCGATCTCACGCCGGCGTTCAGCTGGCTTGCGACTCTGGCGATCGCGCCGATCGCCTGGACCAGCCTGCAATGGGCCAGCTACAGCGTGGAGCAAGGCGGAGAGATCGAGGGTGCCGCCAAGTTCCGGAACCAGGCCTTCATCATCGTGGGCTCTCTGGTCTTCACCGGGCTCGTGCTTGCTTTCTTGGCGTGGGCTCTCGAGCGGGCGGTGGGTGAGGAGTTCCTGCTGGCCGCATCCTCTCTTTACTACTCGAGCGGCGAGTCTTCGGCCCGTGCGATCGAACCGTTCCCCTCTGTGCTCGCCATGATCATGACGTCGAGCCCTCTCATCGTGCTCGCCATCGGGGTGGGGTTCGTGGCCAACTCCTTCCAGATCTTCTGCAACGTCTATATCGGCACCGCGCGGAACATCGTGGCTATGTCGATGGACGGATTGCTGCCGAAGCGCCTGGGTCGCGTGAGTCATCGGTGGCATTCGCCCGCCAGCGCCTACTACGCTTATTTCTTTGCCAGCATCCTCTGGATCCTCGCGTATAACTACGCGCCCGGCTGGCGAGGCTACACCCTTGGCGTCACCTTCGCGAGCGGATACGTGTTCGCCCTCTCAGGCCTCGCGGCGGCCCTGCTTCCCCGCAAGGCCGGCCGCATCTACGGTCAATCCGCCGGGTCCAGATACACGGTCGCCGGGGTGCCTCTCGTGACCATCCTTGGCCTTCTCGGCGCCACTCTGGCGGGTGTGATGGTACTCGCCATGGCGTTGCATCCGGGCTATGGGTTGACGGGCTTGGTGCCGCGCATCTTGATCGTTGGCGTGATAGCGCTCTCGGCCGGTTGGTATCTGTTGGTGCGCAGGCGTGCCGAGAGCGCGAAGACGGCTTTTCGCGGCTTGTCAGAGAGGCCGCGCACGTGATCGTGGAGCGATCGAAGAAGGAGGTGATCACGGAGTAGCGGTCGGTCGCGTCTGGTTTGAGGTGCAGGGCGTGGCGCCGGCAGTGGGCCGGTTCCGCGATTAGGCGGATCTAGGAAAGGGGGGAGAGTGTTCGGTCGTGTGAACAAAGCCGATCGCGAAGCCGCGATCCAGAAGGACATGCAGGAGCTCCACAAGATGGGCTATGCCCAGGAACTCTTCCGCGAGATGGGGGGCTTCTCCAACTTCGCGATCTCGTTCTCAATCATCTCCATTCTGACCGGGGCCATCCTGCTGTACGGGTACGGCCTCAAGTTCGCCGGGCCTATCATCAACACCGTGGGGTGGCCGCTCGTAAGTATCCTGACGTGGACCGTGGCGGCCTCGATGGCCGAAATGGCGTCTGCCTTCCCGACAGCTGGAGGCCTCTACTATTGGGCCTACCGTTTGGGGGGGCGTGGCTGGGCGTGGGTGACCGCGTGGCTGAACATGCTCGGTCAGATCACCATCACCGCCGGTATCAACGTGGCGGCCGCTATCTACATCGTGGGGATGCTCCAGCTCATCTTCGGGTTCGGCGATGACGCGGCGATACCGCTGTTCGGCACGGTGACCAGTTGGGGCTTCTACATCTTCGTCATGGTGCTCATCATGATCCCCCAGGTGATGATCAACGCCTTCGGGATCCGGCTCACCGCCAAACTGAACGACTTCAGCGTCTACTGGCATATCATCGGCGTGCTGGTGATCGCCTTCCTGCTCACCGTCTTCGGCAAGTACCACAACGACATGGGATTCGTCTTCCAGGCGGTGTCGACCGTGAAGCCGGGAGACGGAGCCGAGGTGTTCATGATCGGCGGCCTGGAGGTGCAGTCGATCTGGTTCCGCATCATCCCAGGGCTCCAGGGTCTCTACGACTCGACGGTTCTGGTGCCGTTCTCGATACTCGCCTTCGCATTGGCTCTGCTGCAGGCGCAGTGGACCTACACCGGCTACGACGCCTCGGCTCACGTGGCCGAGGAGACCGTGCTCGCGCGGCTCAACTCCGCGTGGGGCGTGTTCCTCTCGGTGTTCGTGTCGTCGATCGTCGGCTACATCGTCCTGATGGCTTTGACGTTCGCCATTCCGAACGGTGACATCGAGGCTACGGCCAACGCCGCCTACCCGGTTCTGTACATCGCCCAAGAGAACCTGGCGCCGTTCCTGGCCAACGTCATCGGCGTGATCATCGCCGTCGCCATGTGGCTGTGCGGCCTCGCGTCCATCACGTCCATGAGCCGCATGTGGTTCGCGTTCGCCCGGGACGACGGCATGCCGGGTGCCAACTACATCAAGAAGGTGAGCCATACCTGGCGCACCCCGGTACATTCGATCGTGGTCACCAGCATCATCGCCGTGCTGATCTGCGTGTACGCGTCGGCCTTCTACGTGGTCACCTCCATCAGTGTCATGGCGCTCTACCTAGCCTATGGCATACCCACCTTCCTCAACCTGCGCAAAGGGCGGAAGTTCACCAAGACCAAGGAACTCGCCCCCTGGAACCTCGGCAAGTGGGGCACACCCATCAACGTCATCTCTCTGGTGTGGATCCTCATCCTCACCGTGCTCTTCTCACTGCCTCCGAACGAGCTGGCAGGATGGACCATGATCGTGTTGGCGGTGTTCTTGGTGATCTACTGGTTCGCGTCGGAGAAGCGCCGCTTCACCGGCCCGCGCCTGATGACCGCCCAAGAGCTCGCCGACATCGAGGGTGAGTTCGCCGTACCGGGCGGCGTTGTCGTGCCTGACGTGGAGTCGCAACCTGTCGTAGTGGCCAAGAGCGACCCGGCCGTGCCGGACGCCTCCAAGAGCGACCCGGCCGTGCCGGACGCCTCCAAGAGCGAGTAGCGACCTGAGAACCACGGACACGGACAGACCGGGAGCGCGGGACACCATGGACACGCAGCGACACATGCTGAGTGTAGGAGTCGACGTGGGTACCACGACGAGCCAGGTGGTCTTCTCGCGCCTCGGTCTGTCCGCCGGAGCTCTGCCCGGGGAGATCCCCCGGGTACGGATCGGCGACCGAGAGGTACTCCATCAGAGCGAGATCATCTTCACGCCACTGGTGGACAATGAGACAGTCGACGCGGCGGCGCTGGCCGAGTTCCTCCAGCGCGAATATGAGCTCGCCGGTATCCGGCCGGCCGATGTCGAGGCCGGCGCCGTGATCATCACCGGCGAGACCGCGCGCAAGAGGAACGCGGACGAGATCCTCACGCGCATCTCCCACCTCGCCGGCGACTTCGTGGTGACGGTGGCGGGACCGACTCTCGAATCGGTGATAGCCGGACGCGGAGCAGGGGTGGCGGCCTACTCGCAGAAGCACTTCACCACGGCGACCGCGGTGGACGTGGGCGGCGGGTCGGCGAACCTGGCCACGTTCCGCCAGGGGCAGGTGGTGGCGACCGCCGCCATGAACATCGGCGGCCGCATCGTAGGTTTGTCTCCCGAGACGGGAGCGGTGGAGTCGATAGCGCCGCCCGCGCGGCGCATCCTCTCGCATCTGGGATTTGACTGGAGAGTCGGGCAGGCGCCTCCGTTCGCCGAACTCGTGGTGTTCGCCGATTGCCTGGCCGATCTGCTTCTCGAATTGATCGAAGGCGCGCCGGGCCCGGTGGGGCGTCAGCTCATGCTCACCGCGCCCGCGCCGACCAGCGCCCGCGACTCCGTTGTGCTCTTCTCCGGAGGTGTCGGGCACCTGTACTACCGCGGCGGGCCGGTCCAAAATGCACGCGACGCGACCACGTTCGGGGATCTCGGCCCTCTCTTTGCCGACGCGCTGCGAAGGCATCCGGGCATCAGGTCGTTGAGGGTCGAAGAGCCCGCCGAGACGGTTCGGGCCACCGTGCTCGGCGCCAGTACCCACACCCTCGGGCTCTCCGGCAGCACGATCTGGGTGGACAAGGGAGTGCTCCCCCTCAGGAACGTGCCCGTAGTCAGGGCGACCGTGCAGGTGGACCGGTTGGATCCGGAAGTGTTTGTGCAGACGATGGCCGCAGCGGCCGAGCGCTGGGGCATCGACCCTACCGCCGACGACGTCGCGTACGCGGTGGATCTCGATTCCGGCCTTGAAGTCGATTCGTTGAGCGCGCTCGCGGACGGTTTCGTCGCCCTGGCCGACCAAGGGCTGCAGCCCGGCCGCCCCCTGGTGGGTGTTGTCGGCCGCGACTACGCGCAGGTGCTTGGGCAGTTCGTGAAGGCCCGCAGGCCCGAGCTGCCGCTGGTGGTAATAGACCAAGTGGGGCTTGAGGAAGGCGACTACATCGACATCGGCCGCCCGATGCTCGATGGGCGCGTGGTCCCCCTTGTGGTCAAGACCCTCGTCTTCTACGAGTAGCAGGGAGTCCTGGTGGCGCTGAGAACGAAACTGTTCGGCAGGCTCTACGAGTTCCGCGACCTGCGGGAACTCATGGGTAAGGCCAACGAGGAGAAATCCGGCGACCGACTCGCCGGTATCGCGGCCGATAGCGCCGCCGAGAGGGTGGCGGCCCGCTTCGTGCTGTCCGAGCAGACGCTGCAGACTCTCTTCGAGTCCCCGGCGGTGTCCGCGGAGGACGACGAGGTGACCAGGGTCATCCTCAGCGGGGTCAACCGGACCATCCTCGAAGAGATCCGCGGATGGACGGTGGGGGGCTTCCGCGAATGGCTCCTTGCCGACACGACGTCAGGAGACGCTATCCGCAGGGTCTCGCAGGGGCTGACCTCGGAGATGGTGGCCGCGGTCACCAAGCTCATGTCGAACCTGGATCTGATCTACGGAGCGTCGAAGATCCGCGTGTCGGCTCACTGCGCGAACACCATCGGGGCGCCGGGGACTCTGGCGAGCCGCCTTCAGCCGAACCACCCCACCGACGACCCCGACGCCATCAGGGCGGCGATCTACGAGGGCCTGTCGTACGGGTGCGGGGACTCGGTGATCGGCATCAACCCGGTGGACGACAGTCTGAGCAGCGTCAAGCGGCTTCTCGACATGACCTACGAGCTGATCGCCACGTGGGAGATCCCCACCCAGAATTGCGTGTTGGCCCACGTGACCACGCAGATGGCCGCGCTCCAGCAGGGTGCTCCCATCGGGCTGATCTTCCAGAGCATCGCCGGTTCGCAGGCGGGCATGGAGAGCTTCGGAGTCTCTGTCGGCCTTCTTGACGAAGCTGACGCTCTGGCCAGGAAGCTGTGTTTCACGGCCGGACCGGACTACCTCTACTTCGAGACCGGCCAGGGCTCGGAGCTCTCGGCGGACGCGCACCACGGCTGGGACCAGCTCACCATGGAGGCCCGCTGCTACGGACTGGCCAAGCGCTACCACCCGTTCCAGGTGAACACGGTCGTGGGGTTCATCGGTCCCGAATACCTGTACGACGCGCGGCAGATCACGCGGGCCGGCCTCGAAGACCACTTCATGGGAAAGCTCACCGGTATCTCTATGGGGTGCGACGCCTGCTACACGAACCACGCGGTAGCCGGGCAGAACGACGTCGAGAACCTCGCCGTCCTGTTGGCGACTGCGGGCTGCAACTACTTCATGGGAGTGCCCATGGGCGACGACTCCATGCTGTCGTATCAGTGCACCAGCTACCACGACACGGCCGCGTTGCGCCAACTTCTCCGTCTGCGGCCGCTGCCCGAGTTCGAGGAGTGGATGGTCGGACTCGGGCTGATGAAGAACGGCGTGCTCACCGAGCGCGCCGGTGACCCGACCTTCTTCCTTCAACGGTAGGAGTGGCGCACGTGAGCTCCCCCGACAGACTCGACCTGATCATCGATGCGGTGGTAGCAGGCCTGCGCGGTACGTTGGCGGACCAGCCCGGCTCTGGGACCGGGTCCGGGACGGCCGCCGCCTCGCCGCCGCCCGCGCCGCCCCCTCTGTCCGTGTCCGCGCCGTCCGTGTCCGCGCCGCTCACCCAAGTGATGAAGAGGCCGGAAGCGGGGAGCGTGAAGACCCCGGCCGCGACGGACCCACCGGCCGCAGGTTCGGCGGGCGTAGACGGGCCGGACGTCACCGACCCCACGGCTGAGGCCCGACGCGCACTGCCGGGTGTGAACGACCCGCGCGACCCCCGAGCTCTCGAAGCCTTGATGGGAAGCACCTGCGCGCGGATCGGCGTGGGGCGCGCCGGGCCGCGCTACCGCACGCCCGCGCTGCTTCTCTTCCAGGCCGATCATGCGGTCGCGAAGGACGCCATCTACCGTTCGGTCGATCAGCGCCTTCTCGACGAGCTGGGCCTCTTCACCGTGAAGACGAGGGTGGCCGACAAGGAGGAATACCTTCTGCGCCCAGATCTCGGCCGACTGCTCTCGGATGAGGGGCGACAGACACTCCAGGAGAGGTGCGTCAAAGGGCCCAAGGTGCAGGTGGTGGTTGGGGACGGCCTGAGCGCCGCGGCGATCGAGGCCAATGCCGCCCGCATGATGCCGGTGCTCATGCACGGCTTCGCCGAAGCCGGGCTTGCCACCGGCACGCCCTTCTTCGTGGAGTTCGCGCGGGTGGGTCTCATGAACGACATCAACTCCATCGTCGGGGCCGACGTGATCGTGTATCTGATCGGCGAGCGCCCCGGCCTGGGCCGCGCTACGAGCATGAGCGTGTATCTCGGCTACAAGCCCGCCCCCGGCCTCACCGACGCCGACCGAGATGTGGTGTGCAACATCTTCGACGGCGGCACCAACCCGCTGGAGGCCGGAGCCTACGTGGTGCAATTGGTGCGCCAGATGATCTCGCACCAGGCGAGCGGAGTGAAGTTGAAGCTGGCGACCATGGGTCAAGCCGTGGGCGCGAATGAAGGGAGGGCCGGCTGATGGGCGTCTTGGATCCGATCCGGCCGAAAGTGCTTGCGGTACGGCTGATCCCGCAATTGGAGCCCGGCATGCGTGAGCAGTTGCAGCTACGGCCCGAGGAGAAGAGCATCGGCCTGCTCACCTGCGACATCGACGACCCCACCTATGCGGGTATCGACGAAGCCACCAAGATGGCCGACGTGCGCGTGGTCTACGCGAAGTCGTTCTACGCGGGGTCGGCGCACGCGTCGGGAGCGCTCTCGGGTGAGATCATCGCCATCCTTGCCGGGCCCGAGCCCCAAGAAGTGGTCGAGGGCCTCGACGCCGCCGCCACGTACATCGAAGAGCGCGCGTGGTTCTATTCGGCCAACGAGGAAGGCACGGTCGCGTTCTTTCCTCACCTCATCTCTCAGACCGGGTCGTACCTCTCGGAGATGGCGGGGATCGAGCAAGGGGAGCCACTCGCGTATCTGATCGCCCCGCCGCTCGAATCGACGTTCGCGATCGACGCAGCCCTCAAAGCTGCCGACGTGCGTATGTGCACGTGGTTCGCGCCCCCGTCGGAGACCAACTTCTCCGGTGCCCTGCTCACCGGGACACAAGAAGCGTGTAAGGCCGCGTGCCTTGCCTTCACCGATGCGGTGCTCGACGTGGCCCGCGACCCCATCAGGTTCTAGGAGAGAACGTGACCTCACTCGACCATGATCTCGCCTCGATGCAGGAAGCCCGCGAACTCGCGATCGCGGCTCACCGAGCCCAGAAACTGTTCGCCGCCTTCGATCAGGCTTCGGTGGATCGCGTGTGCGAGGCGATGGCTGAGGAGGCGTACCGGCAGGCCGGACGCCTGGGGCTCATGGCTCACGAGGAGACAGGGTACGGCATCCCGGAGCACAAGCGGCTCAAGAACGAGTTTGCCAGTCGCGGCGTGTGGGAGCGCGTGAAGCACGAGCCCACTGTTGGAGTGATCGAGCGGGACGAGTCACGGGGCCTGATCAAGATCGGGTGGCCTATGGGGGTGGTCGCCGCCCTGAGCCCGTCGACAAACCCCACGTCGACGGTGATCTACAAGACGATCATCTCCGCTAAGGCCAGGAACGGGATCGTGCACGCCCCGCACCCTTCGGCGGTCGCGTGCTGTGGGGAAGCGGTGCGCGTGATGGCTGAGGCGGGGATGGCCGCAGGCATGCCCGAGGGGCTTGTCTCCTCGATGACGAAGGTGACTCTCGAGGGCACAGGGGAGCTGATGAAGCACCGCGAGGTGGCCGTGATCCTGGCTACCGGCGGCACTCCGATGGTGCGTGCAGCGCACAGCGCGGGAAAGCCCGCCTACGGAGTGGGGCCGGGGAACGTGCCGTGCTACGTCGATCGCTCCGCGGATATCCAGCGGGCCGCTTCCTACATCGTCTCGAGCAAGGCATTCGACAACTCCGTGATCTGCGCGACCGAGCAGGCGGTGGTGGCCGACCGGCCCATCGCCGCCCGTCTGGCGGCTGAGATGGAGGCCTTGGGCGCTCACTTCGTCGATGAGGAGCAGGCTCGAGCCCTCGCTCTAGTCTTGTTCGATGAGCGCGGGGGATTCAACGCGCGCTCCGTGGGTCAGACGCCGCAGAAGCTGGCCCTCATGGCGGGCATCTCGGTGCCGGACGACGCACGCATCCTCATGGCGCGGCTCGACGGAGTGGGTCCCGGCGTGCCTCTCTCCCGGGAGAAGCTCACCACCGTGCTCGGCTGGTACGAGGTCGATGGGTGGGAGGAGGGCTGCCGGCGCAGCCTCGAACTCCTGGCGTTCGGCGGGGAAGGCCACACGCAGATCATTCACGCCTCGGACTCCGATGTGATCATGCGTTTCGGTCTGGAGAAGCCCGCGTTCCGGGTGCTCGTGAACACCATGGGGACGCTGGGAGCTATCGGGCTTACCACCGGCCTGGCCCCGGCCTTCACGTTGGCCCCCGGTGGGATCGGTGGGGCGATCACCGGAGACAACATCACCGTAAGGCATCTTCTGAACGTGAAGCACCTCGCGGGCGAGATCTGCGCGCCGCCGCCGGCCGCGATGGCGCCGGGTGTGAGGGCGACGACAGCCTCCGCGGGTGGGCTGCCGGAGAGCCCGGCCGAACCGCGTGCCTCTGCGAGTGTAGCTCTTCCGGAGGTAGTCGACAGCGGGAGTCCCGCGGGTGGCGGATCTGGTGCGAACATCGATGAATTGATCTCTCAGATCGTGCAAGAGATAAGGGGTGCGACGGCCCGCTGACAGCGGGCGTCGGGGACCGGCAAGGGGGCACGTGATGGCAGAACCAGGGCCGGCGCCGCCCGATGAAGGCGGACAGGCCAAGAAGAGGCGAAGTACTCGCAAGAAAGAGACCGGTCCGGCGGCGCCGGAGACTACGCAGATCGAAAGGAAGGGCATGGAACATCAATTGATCGCACTGGGCATGGTCGAGACCAGGGGCTTGGTCGCCTCGATCGAGGCGGCGGACGCCATGGTGAAGGCGGCCAACGTCCGTCTCATCGGCAGCGAGTACATCGGCGGGGGCTACGTGA
>Ga0180009_10002210_pt1 | contig 23046 bp, 17 predicted proteins | sample OS_PC_MetaG_FD_123537 | JGI IMG/M metagenome (GOLD analysis project Ga0180009, IMG submission 123537) | Groundwater microbial communities from the Aspo Hard Rock Laboratory (HRL) deep subsurface site, Sweden - OS_PC_MetaG | ecosystem: Environmental > Aquatic > Deep subsurface > Groundwater...
AACACTATCCATAACGATAGGCGTTAATCTTAAAGACCTTTGGGTGACTATTGCGGCACGGTCCACCTCTTCCCATTCCGAACAGAGAAGTTAAGCCTGCCTGCGCCAATGATACTGCCCCTGCGGTGGAAAAGTAGGTCGTCGCCAAAGATTTCTAAAAACCCCTGAATATCTCAGGGGTTTTTTTTTGCCTATCCCTCAAAAGTCTTATACTGTCCTTAATCAATATTCTTATTTGCACTGCGATCTTTTGCTGTCTTTGTCCTTAACAATTTTTTAGTATATTAGCGAATAAAAAAATTCGGATTTTTTTCATGCCAAGACACCATTTCTTCTCTTAGGTTTGTCTTGTTATTTGTAGTTATTAAAAATTTAATTATTTGCAGCGGAATTATTAATAAAAGCTGTAAATTGTGCCTTCTTTTTAAGAAATACATAATTGTGAGCATAATAAAGTAATAAAGTATGAAACGAAAAAATTTACCTTTAGGCTTAGCATTGATTACCATCGCTTTAGGTCTGTTTGCTATGAGCTTTAGCAGTTTTACTAATGGGAAAAATGCCGCTGTAATTGGTGGTGATGAGCAATCAGTGGTAACAAGAATCAAGTCTGCTTCAGACTATTTGGCCATGCTTCGGACTAACCAGTCTTCCGGGATTATTAACCCTAGTGATTATAAAAAGGTTCAGGAGCAGTTGGCTGCTTTCAGTTCTGATCGTGTTGAAGCGCCGATGAAATGGACTCAATTAGGGCCAGATAATTTCGGTGGAAGAACAAGAGCACTCCTTTTTGACAACCAGAGTACTGATGCCACCGTTATTTATGCCGCTGGCGTAACTGGTGGTGTATGGAAGTCAGTGAATACTGGCGTGACCTGGCTAAAGGTTAATCAGGCTTCTCATAATTTGAATGTGAGTTGTATGGCACAAAATGCCACCGGCCATATTTATGTTGGAACAGGAGAATTGTTTAACACAGAAATGTATTCTGGATTGGAAGAAATGGGCTATTCCACTGGTTTCATGGGTACCGGAATTTTCAAGTCTACTGATGGTGACAACTTTCAATTATTGGCTTCAACAGCACCTACTTTTAATGATATAAATAGCGACTGGGCTTTTATAAATGAGTTGGCTGTGAATTCCACAGGAGCAATCTTCGCGGCTACCAATACTGGTTTGAAATATAGCAATGACGAAGGAGCAAGTTGGACTGCTGTTACTGATACGGGTGGAACAGCGCTGCTAGAGAATGCATTTGATGTAAAAGTCTCTGCCAGTGGTAGTGTTATTGCTGCTGTTGGAAACAAATGTTACCTTTCACAAAACGGCGATATTAATAGTTTTGTCCTCAAATCTACAGGTGATTCTGTTAGTCTCCCTTTGGCTACAGATGTACGCAGAATTGAATTTGCATTTGCACCCTCTGACCCAAACATTGTTTATGCCAGTGTTGTAGATAAGTTTGGTTCTGTTTATAATATCTATCTTTCAGAAGATCAGGGAGCCACATGGAGAATAATTCTCCCCGGAACTACCGCCGTGGTTATTTTCTCAGGTACAGGTGTATATAATAATGTGATTGAGGTATTCCCTACCGATCCAGGTCGCGTTTTACTTGGTGGAGACGATCTGTGGGAAGGAAGAAAAATTCAGGAGACCGGATTGTATTCATGGGTTAAAATTTCTGAAAGTTTTTCAGGAACATTTAATCCTTTGTACCTTCACGAAAGTCAACATGCAATTTGCTTTAGACCAGGATATAACACTACTTTCTTTGTTGGAAACGATGGTGGCGCAGCAATTGGAAGTGTTACCGGTGATGAATATCGTTTCGAGGTAAGTAACAGGAATTATTTCACTACTCAGTTTTACAACATCGCTTCATCGGGACTCGAGAATTACGTTCTTGGTGGCGCGCAGGGTAATGGTTCAATCTTAATATCCGGAACGGGTAATACAAATCTTCAGGGTGAAACTGTTTGGGGCGGTGATGGAGGTGCATGTGCACTCTCTCTTATCGATAAGAATGTTATGGTGGTTAGCAGTACAGGAGCTAATTTCCAAAGATCAGAAGATGCTGGGTTTACTTATTCCAACCAATTCCTTGGTGATTTTTCACCCTCTGGTGATTTCTTTAACACGCCGATGGCTCTGTGGGAAAACTTTAATAATCCAAATAGTCGCGACTCATTGTATTATCATGCGCGAGATATCATTCCCGGTGGCACACGTATACAGGTGTTAAGTCGTAACAGCGGTCAGCCCTTTTATTATACTACGCCAATTGATGTAGATTTGATGCCCGGCGACTCGATTCAGGTATGCGATGTGGTATCATCCCGTTTGTTTATCGCTAGCGACAACCTGGTTGGAATGACAAAGGATTTGCACTTGTTTGCTCAACAACCTGAATGGTTTACAATAGCTGACGCTACAGTTGGGTTTATAGGTGATCCTCAGTGCGTGGCCTATTCATCAGATGCCAACCATTTGTTTGTTGGGATGCGTGATGGCCGCGTTTACAGAATTTCGAATCTGGCTTTGGCTTATGACTACGAACGTGCAGATGTTAATAGCTCATCATGCATTGTGTCCACTCAGGAAATTCCACTTTTTATTCCCGGAACAACCACACCAATTACTCAGGTGGTGACCTCCATAGCCGTCGATCAACAAAATCCGAATAATGTTTTGGTTACTTTAGGGAATTATGGTAATACAGAGTATGTACTTATGACCGAAAATGCACTTGATGAGTATCCTGTGTTTACTAGCAAGCAGGGTAACTTACCCCAAATGCCTGTATATTCTTCACTGTTAGAAATGTCGAATCCCGATCTTGCGATTATTGGCACTGAACATGGAATTTTTATCAATGAGAATATTCATGGTTCTTCAGCTCAATGGGTAAAACAAGACAGCATGATGGGCAGTGTTCCTGTATTTCAATTGCAGCAACAAACAGTGCCGAAAGTAGCCGATACAGTTGTGCTGGTGAATGGAAGTGAGATTACTACAATCTATTATCCGGGCACCAATAATTATGGTATCATATATGCTGCAACTTTTGGACGAGGATTAATGCGTACTAATACTTTCAGAAAGCCTGTTGCCATTGAAGAAAATGAATCAAATCATGTTGCGGTCGAGGCTTTAAAAATCTATCCAAACCCTGTAATTACCGATGTTACTGTTGAATTTGATGCCCAAATGGCAGGAAATATTGAAATAGGTTTGTATGATTTGATGGGTCGTCAGGTTGGATATCACACTGAGTATGTAAACAAGGGCATTAACACAATCACCCTTAATCTGGATGGTTTGACCCCCGGAATCTATGTTGTTTCAGCTTTAAACGGCAATAGAAGATATTCTCAGAAATTCATCGTAAATTAAATTGACTACATTATAATAAACATGGTTATGAAAAAGATTTATTCCATTCTTAGTTTGTTGATGCTTATTTCAATAGCTTTATCAGCACAGACGAAAATATATGCGCCCACCCTGAAATCACCAGACAATGGAAAGCTAAACCAGATGCCTGATGTGGTGATCGACTGGCTCGCCGTAACCGGTATTACGCTGGATATTACCTACGAGGCACAGTTAGCAACACAAACTGATTTTTCAGATGCAGTAACTTTCCCACGTACAGAACTGACTTCAGTTCAAACTACTGATCTTACTTTTGGTGAGACCTATTTTTGGCGTGTAAAAGCTTTTGACGGTGAGTTGGCCTCTGATTGGTCTTCTGTATGGTCTTTTACCGTCGTCTGGACTCCAACGCTCCGCTCAGTACCCAGCGATGGGGCAATGGTTTATTCAAACCCTGAGATTACCTGGAATCCGTTAACAGGTATTACCCATTATCAGTTTCAAATTGATACCTCTTATGCTTGGCATGAAATTTCAAGTGGAGTCTCCATCTCGCTTAATGGAACTTATATGGTTAATGAAGCCGATATTTGGGTCGTAGGTAATGGTGGAAAAATTATTCATTTTGATGGCAATGCTTGGACTGTTGTAGAAAGCGGCGTTACATCCGATTTAAATGATGTTTGGTTTGTAGATGCTAGTCATGGTTATGCAGTTGGTGCTGGTGGAACAATCATTTTCTATGATGGCAGCACATGGTCGGAGCAAGCTTCGGGCATATCAACTGATCTTTTTGGCGTTAGCTTTGCTGATGCAGATAAAGGAGTAGCAGTTGGTGCTGGTGGCAAAATCCTAATGTATAACGTTGGCGTATGGACCTCTGCTTCAAGCCCTGTTACAACGGATATTCAAGATGTAGCAGTGGTTGCTGAAAACAATATCTGGGCCTGTGGAAAAAGTAAAATGGTACTTCACTATGATGGAAATGTCTGGTCGAATGAGGAAGTTGGAACAAAGGACTATTTTGGCATCAGTTTTCAGGATGAAAACAATGGTTGGGTTGTTGGGAAAACAGGATCAATCTATCGTTACGATGGTGCAGCCTGGATACAGGAATATACAAATATTACTAAAGATTTATTAGGAGTTAGCGTATCCAACTTCAAAGGGTATGCCGTTGGTAAAAGTGGCACTTTGCTCGCACTCGAAGGTGGTTGGTCACTTGTGAGCTCCGGAACTACCAAAGACTTGCAAAGCGTGTTCGCATATGGCGATAATTTTGGCCTTATCGTTGGGGCATCAGGAACTGTGTTGGAAAAAACAAATGTTGGCTTTAACAGCCCCGATTTGAAAACCATAACACAATCAGCCTCATTAACTGCTTATTCACTTTCAAATTTGGCATATGGTCAGACCTATTATTATCGTATCAGAGCCATTCACGGAAGTGATACTTCCGCTTGGTCACAGGTTAAATCCATGACAACCTATCCAACGGTTGACTTGGCTTCCCCGGCTGATGGTGCTGAAGTGGATCTGGAAATTTTGGCCAGTTGGACAGACTACGAAGGAACAGCTGAATATACTCTGGAAGTTGACGATAATGAAGGTTTTATAACACCTTACATTGCTGGTTCTGATTCAAATTCTGCTTATGTTGAGTTAAACCATTTTGGTCATCAATACTATTGGCGTGTATTAGCAGAAAATGCTTTTCATATCTCCGGCTGGTCTGAGGTGTTTACTTTCACGACCAAAAATTCAATCGCCTTAACAACACCTGAGAATGGAACATCGGAAGTTTCTTCTTGTCCTAAATTTGTTTGGGAAGGCATTTTAGGCGTGCCGCATTATGAAGTTTGGCTTGCTAAAACTGCTGATTTTGCAGATCCGGTTTCATCAACAACTGATGCACCGTTTTTACAGTGTGCGGCTCCAATGGATCGTAATACAACGTATTTCTGGAAAGTTCGTGGGCTAACTTTAGTTGATACTTCAGCATGGAGTCCTGTGTGGTCGTTCACCACCGAAGGATACATCGGTATAAATGAAAATCTCAATACTGAGGCTTTAACTGTTTATCCTAATCCCAATAACGGACAGTTCGTATTGCAATTGGAAAGTTATTCTTCTGATAACTACCGGGTAAAAGTTGCCGACATTACCGGACGTATTGTTTATGATGAGCAAATTAGCTGTGTCCCGGGTGAGAATAAAATGAACATAGTATTGCCTGAAGTAAACCAAGGTATTTATAACCTGATTATTTCAAAAGGCGAGGAATCGATTTCTCAAAAGATACTCGTTCAATAATTAGGGTAGTTTCGATTTATAAGGGAGAGGCGCAAATTGTGTCTCTCCCTTTTTATTTTGACCTGTGCTCAGGTTTTATATTGTCTTTGTTATCCAGTCATGTCAATTAACCATTCTCAAGTGAGGCTAATCTGTCGCATTTGGAAGGCAGGATAAATTTCTGAATGGCCCTCATGATAAACTCACAACCCAAATGATGACTTGAATTTGAAGCTGTAAAATTAGCCGCACCAAAAACATGGTTTGCCTTTTTATATAACTCCAGTGTTTTAATTGCTGGCAATCTTGGCTATTGATTAATAAAACGTTATCAATACTTGTTGTACCGTTTTCCGAAGTTGATGTTAAGATAAAGACCTGGAAAAACAATCTGATCGGTTCTGTCGGCCATGATCGAAAGTCCTGTTGGCAACACATCAACAACGCCGCCTATTTCAAGAGATTTTATAGAAGTGCTTTTTGATCCATATTCAAAATTCAGACCGGCTTTAAGGTAAACACCGGGGTGTAAGGTGATTTCGCCCAGTCCGGTTGTGAAAGGTGCTCGTCCATAAATAATTGTACTGGAGTGTTTTTCGGGGTTAAATCTTTCTTCTTTAAGGACAAACTGTGTGCCGTTACCACTTATGTCTTCAATAACATAAAGGTAGTATGGTTTGGCCAGGCCAAGCGAAAAGCCACCTCCATACAACATCCTGACTTCTACACCACCCCAGTAGGGCTTCCTGTTGAGCAACTTTTTCCAAATAACACCAGCTCTTAAAAAAAATGCATCGTTGTATTTTCCATAAACGTAACGACGTGAATTTACAAAATACGGATTAACAAGCTTAACTTGCCGGTACGACCGCATGCTTACAAATTCAAATTCGATCATGCGGGTTTTGAAAATGGATCGTCTGCCTCCGGTTCTGAAATTTATCCCCAGACCCAGATTGTGCAGTGTGACGCCATAAGTATATTGTTTGTTGTAAAGAATCTTGTTTTCTACTGAATCGACCTCTTCAGTGTCGAACTGGGCATAAACAAATAATCCGGAGAATATCAAGATTAGCAACAATGATATTTTCCGAAATGATAACATAGCTACAACATTCTGATTTTGATGAGATCATCAAATATCAACAAAAGGCTTGCCAAAAGACGCTGCCAGATTTAATACCTGGATTCTTTTTGAAACTTTTGTGTTTCTCCGTATGCTGCGCATTTACTTGATGACTTGCATGCACTGGCAAAAATGGCAATGAGTATAATGGTTGATATCAGGACGATTATTTTTTTCATACCTTTACTTAATAAACATAATTTGCTTTCGACAAAGAAAAGCAGATTTTGGTTAAATAACAAGATTTTTGTTCTTTTATTATCCTAAATAGTATAATTATTTATGACAGAAGTAAACGTTGAGTTAGAAGAAGGGTGGAAAGCTGCTCTAAATCAAGAATTTTCAAAACCCTATTTTCATCAATTGATTGATTTTCTGAGGTTGGAGAAAAAGAATCAGGTTGTTTTTCCCCCCGGCCCACTTATTTTTTCCGCCTTCAACCTTACTCCCTTAACGCGGGTTAAAGTGGTTTTATTGGGGCAAGATCCCTATCATGGATATGGTCAGGCGCACGGACTGTCGTTTTCTGTACCCGATGGTGTGGCTTTACCTCCTTCTCTGAAAAATATTTTTAAGGAATTGCACAGCGATTTGGGGATTACGCCTCCCGCTTCGGGTAACTTGTCGGGCTGGGCAAAGCAAGGTGTGCTTTTGTTGAACACGACGCTGACCGTTCGTAAGTCGGAGCCCGCTTCCCATTCAGGTAAGGGATGGGAAATTTTTACTGATGAAGTTATCAAAGCCCTTTCGCTATACAGGGCCGGCATCGTGTTCTTGTTATGGGGAAAACATGCTCAAAATAAATTGGCGTTGATTGATACCGATAAACACTTCGTTCTAACAGCCCCACATCCGTCGCCTTTTTCTGCTCACAGTGGTTTTTTTGGATGCAAACATTTCTCTAAAACCAACGAAATTCTAAGTCAAAATGGACTTGAACCTGTTGTTTGGGAATTATTTTAATTGTGAAAAGTTAACGATACAATATATTTTGTAGTTTTACCGACCATAATTATAAACAAATCGTGTATGAAAAAAATTACTTTGTTTTTATTGTCGGCGTTTTTTCTATCGACGACAGTATTTGCAGGCGGATATCAGGTTCGTTTGCAGGGAAATAAGCAAAACGGAATGGGCCTTGTTGGAACTTCCCTGAATATGGGGTCGAGTTCTATATTCTACAATCCGGGTGCGCTATCGTTAATGAAGGATAAGCTTCATTTTGAGGTGGGTGCAAGCGGTATCATGTCGAACATCGATTTTCAGATGGAAGGCACAAACTCGAATTGGCAGCCAAACAATCCTGTCTCGACACCTTTTTACGTGTATGGAGCAGGTAAAATTAATGAAATGATTTCCGTGGGGGTTGGTGTTTACACTCCCTATGGTAGCACAGCTAAATGGGATGAAGAGTGGGCAGGTAAGTTCCTTATCCAGGACATTGCGCTAAAAGCTATTTTTATTCAGCCTACTATTTCGTTTAATTTCAACAACAAATTTGGTATTGGAGCAGGTTTTGTTCTTGCCACAGGCGATGTCGAAATCAATAAAGCCATCAACTATAGCGACAATGCAAAGGCTAACCTCAAAGGGTCTACCTTGAGCTATGGTTTCAACGTGGGTGCTTATTATCAGGCTACTGATAAATTGTCTTTTGGAATTGATTACCGCTCAAAAATTACCATGAAAATGGAAGGCGGCGATGCTACATTTACTATACCAACGGCGTTGCAAACCACAATCCCTCCGACCAACAAATTTGACGCCGAATTGCCTTTGCCGGCAAACCTCGATTTTAGTGTAGCATATCAGGCAACCGACAAGCTCCTGTTGGCTTTCGAGCTTGATTGGGTAATGTGGGGCGTTTATAAAAACCTGGAATTTACTTTTGAAGAAAAGGGGGAGTTGCTCAATTCATCTGACCCCAGAGAGTACAAAGATACTTTTATACCACGTCTTGGCGCTCAGTATGCTGTGAACAGTAAACTTCATTTACGTGCCGGTATGTATTATGATCAGTCACCTACCAACGAAGATTATTTTACTCCGGAAACAGTAAGCCTGAACACCTTTGCCTATACACTTGGACTATCATACAGCCCGATTGATATGTTAAGCATTGATGTATCATTCTTGCAACTCTTTGGCCAAAAGGCTGAAAAGAGCTATGTGCCCGATAATTTCAACGGAACATATCAGTCAATAACTTATATTCCCGGACTTGGTGTTAGTTTTAAATTTTAATCTTAAAAAGAAAGAATCATGAAAATTAGATATTTTGTTTATTTGGTTCTGTTTGCTTTTCTGGCATCATGTAAGCCCGAGGTAAATGAGTTTACTCCGAGTAAAGGAACCGCTGACTTCACTACTTATGTTGCTTTAGGTAATTCACTTACAGCAGGATATGCTGATGGAGCCCTGTATAAATCAGGACAGATGTATAGCTTTGCAAACATACTCGGACAACAGTTTGAAACTGTTGGTGCTGGTAAATTTGTTCAACCAGTCGTGAACAGCGAATTTGGCGTGCTGCCAGGAAAGCTTAAACTGGGTTATAGCACAGATTGTAGAGGGGTAACGAGCTTAGGCCCTGTGTCAGATGCCGGAGAACTGGACTCTTATACAAACCATGTGGATTATGCCGTAAACAACATGGGTGTTCCCGGAGCAAAAGTGATCCATTTATTAGCTCCCGGTTATGGAAACATCCAGAATCTGCCTTTAGGCCTGGCCAATCCTTACTTTGTGAAATTTGCTGCCACTCCTGATATCACTGTTTTGGAGCAGGCGCTAAGTCTTTCTCCTACTTTTTTCTCCTTGTGGATTGGTAACAACGATGTGTTAGGCTATGCCACTTCAGGTGGAGTAGGCGATGTAATAACTCCCGTTGATCAGTTTGGCGGAGCTTACGCCATGCTTGTTCAAAACCTGACACAGGGTGGAGCAAAAGGTGTGTTGGCCAATATCCCTAGTATTACCGACGCTGCCTTCTTTACAACGATCCCCTACAATATTGTGGCCATTCCGGATACCATGCAATATGCTGTTGATGCATTAAACGCAGCGTATGCTGGTTACAACGCTGCCATGGAACAGATGCAAAAAGATTATAGAATACATTTTCAACTTGGTCCTAACCCGATGGTTATTATGGATCCGGGCATGGAAGGTGTGCCGGAATATCTTCAGTTCCGCCAAATGACGGCAAACGAACTGGCATTGCTCACTTTACCTCAGGATTCGATTAAATGCGCAACTTGGGGAAGTGCTGTTCCTGTGCCTAACCAGTACATTCTTACTGAAAAAGAAATTACCAATGTTACGGAAGCCATTACTCAGTTCAACGACATTATCAAAAGCACCGCAACAAATAATGATCTGGCTTTTGTAGATTTTAATGCCATTATGCATCAGGTAGCAACTACGGGTCTCATGTTTGAGGGTGTGACCTTTACTCCTACATTTGTGCAGGGTAATGTATTCTCTCTCGACGGTATTCACCTTACTCCGCAGGCCAATGCGTTGGTTGCCAATTATTATATTGACGCCATCAACGCCAAGTACAGTGCCAATGTGCCCAAGGTTTCAATCACAGGTTATCCCCCAATTCAGTTTCCATAAACTGAAAACAGAAATAATAGGATAAAAAAAGGCTGCTCAACGAGCAGCCTTTTTTTTACCAGTTGTAATCGCATTCGTTCCAAAGCTTTCTTTCTTCTTCAGCCGTAATGCCTTCCGCTTCCTCGGGAGTGTATTTGTCTGAAGTTTTCTCAAACATGCAATCGCAAAAGTCTACTGCATTTTTCTTTTCAACTCCGTTTTCCTCCATAAATGTCATGCACCTTGATTTCCATGCCTCTTCCTGAGCATCGCTCCATGTGTCTGATTTAGATTCGCAGTTGCAGGCTGAAGCAAACAATACAATGCTGGTTGCCAATAAAAAGGTTTTTAAAATTTTCATGAAATGATTCTTTAAATTATTTACTGATTAATGTTTTCAACGCTAAAATTCAAAAGTAAAAAATAAATCGATTGAAACTGTTTACTTTTGTCAAAATTCAAAATAGTTTGTACTTCGCATGAGAGAAATAGTTTTTGCTACCAATAATCAACATAAACTTGATGAAATCAGGGATATTGTATCAGGATCAATAAGTATACTGAGTTTGTCGGATTTAGGCTTCTTTGACGATATTCCTGAAACAGGTGTTACCTTACAGGAAAATGCTTTGATTAAGGCTGAACACATCTACAAGTTGTTTGGTGTAAATTGTTTCGCTGACGACACAGGATTAGAAATTGATGCACTAAATGGTCGCCCGGGAGTGTATTCTGCCAGGTATGCTGGCGAAGGCTGTACTTTTACCGACAACGTGAAGAAAGTGCTGGCCGAATTGTCTGGTGTTGAGAATCGTAAAGCCAGATTTCGTACCGTTATTTCATTGATTCTTGAGGGCAGAACGTATTTTTTTGAAGGAGCAGTCGAGGGGACTATTGAAAAGGAATTCAAGGGACATGGAGGTTTTGGATATGATCCGGTTTTCACACCGCTGGGATATACCAAAACTTTTGCCGAAATGGATGCTGCCGGGAAGAATAGAATAAGCCACCGGGGTTTGGCTGTTGCCAGGCTTACTGAATTTTTGCAACAGGTTTGATTAGAAGGGTGCTATAAAAACATGTTCTCAACAGCCATACTGAAGAGCTTGGATATAGATAATCCCATCGCCTCGGCTTGCTGAGGTAAAATACTTGCTTCTGAAATGCCTGGAACGGTGTTGATTTCTATAAAATAGATGCCATCAGTCGAAACAATATAATCAATCCTGACGAAGCCTTTGCAGTCAAACTTGTTGTACAAAAAAGCACTGGTCGTTTTGATGTCGATTTCGGCCTTGGAGTTCAGGTTGACAGGTGGTGTAATTTCATCAGCCATCCCCTTCGTATACTTGGCTTCGTAATCGAAAAATTCGTTTTTGCTCACAATTTCGGTTAGCGGAAACACAATAAGTTCGTTTCTGTTTTTAATGAGTCCGCAAGCAATTTCACGACCTTCGATAAACTCTTCAATAATCACCCGGGTGTCGGCTTCGAGTGCTTTTTCGATGGCCTTTCTGAGCAAAGTTGGTTCTTTTACTTTGGTTATTCCAACACTAGATCCACTGCAGGCGGGCTTTACAAACAATGGCATGCCAAGGGTTTCAACTATGGTTTTTTCATCTATCTGCTGACCTGCTGTAAATGAGACTGATCGGGCCATTTTGATATTGAATGCTGAAACAAATTTATTACACAGGTATTTATTAAAAGTCAGGGCTGAAACATCAGCGCTACATGAAGTGTAGCGGATATTCAGCATGTCAAAATAGCCCAGTAATTTGCCATCTTCTCCCGGTGTGCCATGAATGGCGTTAAATACACCATCAAACTCTATTGGATTGCCTTTTTCAAGTTCCAGGGTGAAGTCGTTTTTGTTTATTTCGGTTCTATGTCCGTTCGCATCCTGGTAGTACCAACTGCTTTTTGTGATAACAATCAGAAAACTGTTGTAGAGTCTCACATCCAGGTTGTTTGCGACCACCTTGGCACTACTGACTGAAATGTCGTATTCACCCGAATACCCTCCACAAACGATAGCAATATTTTTCATTGATAATGATTATTAAGATGATCAAAGGTAGAGCAATTTCTGAACACAAATCTATAGTGAATTCAGTTTTTTTAATGCTATCGTTTTTTTTCTGCTTCTCTCAGGTGCGATTTAATTTACTTTCATCAGGCATTTTAAAATATGTTACCTTTGTCGCCTGACAATAAAAACCTGTAAACAAAGTTTATGGAGTGAAGGGTTTTGTAATTTTCTACTGTTACGAAATATGGGCTTTTTTGGATTTTTAAAAAAACGAAAATTTTACCTGCATCTGGTTGTGGCCATTGGTCTCTCCATAATTCTTTTGTTTGCTGTATTAAAATCGTTAGATGTCTTTACACGTCATGGAGATGTTTATCTCGTCCCGAATTTTGAAGGCCAGACATTAGGCCGGCTAACGGAGAATAATTATGATGAATATTTTACTTTTAAGATAATTGATTCATTGTATGACCCTCTGCGGGAGAAGGGTTCTGTAGTGCTTCAAAATCCAAAGCCCGGATCGAAAGTTAAGCAAGGACGTCATGTTTATCTCACTACTGTGGCTGAACTTCCTGAGAAAGTGGTTATGCCCAACCTCAAGCATTTGAGTTTGCGACAGGCTTTGGTTACACTGCAATCGGTCGGCCTCGAGGTGGACGAACTTAGTTACATGCAGTATTTTGCACGAAATGCCGTTGTAGATCAGTTGTTTAACGGTGAGCCCATCGAGCCTGATACCGAGATTGTTAAGGGATCATCTATTGAGCTTGTGTTGGGTAAGGGAGAAACCCTTACAAAAGTCAGTCTGCCAATGCTTATTGGTCTTACACAGCAGGAAGCAAAGGCATCAATTCATTACAACTCGCTGAATGTTGGTCAGGAGTATTTTCAGGAATCTTTTGACCCGATTCATTCAAGGGTTTACAAAACCGATCCGCCTGTGTTATCAAAAGGTCTTCTGGATTTGGGCGCAAAAGTTAATTTGTGGTATCGCTCGGATGAGTTTTTTGACTTTGACGAATACATTAAACAATTTGAAATAGATTCACTTAAAAGTGATACCATCGTTGTTAATCGTTATTTAATTGAGGATGAGTAAGAAGATTTATATAGCCTTGTTGTTTTTGCTGGGTATTTCCTGCGCAGTTGGTCAGGAAGTTATTGTTGGCTTGCAAGTGAATGAAGCTTTGCGTGTTCATGCTGAAAAAGAAATTGCTACAAAAAGAGGGTGCGATTGTAATCGAAATGTTGAGGTAGCCTCCATTGATCTTCCTGTTTTTGATGATTTTTCGCTGTCGAAGGTATATCCTGACACTTTATTGTGGGCAGATCGTGATGTTTTTATCAACAAAGATTTTCCTTTTATGCCGCCTAATGTGGGCGCCGCTACATTCGATGCCATCGACTATACTGGAAGCGTGTATTCGGATGCCGTGTGGTTTCCTCCATTTATTGCCGACCGGTTGACGTCCAGGCCTATTCGACTCGATAGTTTGCTTTCGCTGGAAAGGGCACTGAGTCCAGCCGACTCCCTCTATCTCAGTTTTTATTATCAGCCGCAAGGTACAGGTGACGAGCCTGAGCCCTGGGATACACTGGTGCTTGAGTTTGGAGTGCCGTCCGGCGATTCTGTATTTGCCCGAATGGATTCAATCACGTTATTGGCTGACTTGATCATGATGCCCGGCCAAGACACCATCCGCATGTTTGACACTTTGTGGGCTCCTGCTGATTTGGGATGTAATCCATCTGTTTTCATGATTAATTTTGACCCTGAGCCTATTGTGCGAGGTCAGGAAATTACCATCCCTTGCGATTCAGTATATGAACCGGTGACTTCGTGGCAAAAGATGTGGTTTGCCGAGGGGATGAAACTTTCAGAGTTTAGGGAAGCAACAGGTCGCGACTTTTTGCAGGTCATGGTTCCTGTACTTGATTCTGTCTGGTTTAACCCGGATTTTCAATTCAGGTTTTACAATTATGCGAGTATTTCCGATGATATCATTCCTACCTGGAAATCCAACGTAGATCAATGGAACATCGACTTTGTTTATCTGAACTACAACCGCTCTGCGGGCGATACAACCTACCGCAAGCTGACTTTCTCACAGCGGGCTCCTTCGTTTTTAAATGATTATCAGTCGATGCCTTACCGTCAATATAAAAATGACCCAACTAACTCCATTCGTCAACAGTTTCAAATGTATATTGCCAACCTCGACAATGTGGAGCATAATACGGCTTATGAGTACCGCGTTAGTCAGGTTGCCGGTAATTACGCCTATCGCTACAATGGAGGAAACTGCAACCTTAGTCCGTTTTATGTAGCTGGTTTTCAGCAGTGTGAAGGGTGTGGTGCTGCTCATGCCTGCCCACCCGTACAGGCTCTGTTTAATATTGACTTATCAACCGATACGGCCTCGTACTTAATAAAGCACTACATAAGCGATTCATCTGACCAAAACACCATTGTGGATTCGTTGATTTATCGTCAGGGTTTTTATAATTATTTTGCGTATGATGACGGAACACCTGAACTGGGTTATGGTCTGGTTCCGGCTGGTGCTGAATTAGCTTACCAGTTTAACGTGTCGCTGCCCGATACTTTGCAGGGGGTACAGATGTATTTTAACAAAACGTTGAACAATGCCAACGAAATATATTTTGTGCTAAAGGTTTGGAACGACAACAACGGAAAACCGGGCGAGCTTATCTATCAGCAGGAAAACCAAAAAGTGGCCTGGCAGGAAGGACTTTATCATTTCATGCCTTATATGCTTGACGAACCGCTTATTGTTTCGGGTACATTTTATGTGGGGTGGGAGCAATACACCGACGACAATCTGAATATTGGTTTCGATACCAACAATGATAAACATACACACATCTTTTACAACACCAACGACGATTGGTACAACAGTTCGTTTGCCGGCGCTCTCCTGATACGCCCCATTGTGGGTTCTGACCTCGTGCTCGGAAACAGGTTTTCTGAAACACCTCAGCCATCAGGCTCTTTGCTCCTTTTTCCCAACCCTGCCTCAAGCCATGTGCGCTTTACGCATCCTGATCTTCAGGCTGATACTTACGCGGACATTTCCCTCTTAAACATTTACGGATCTGAGTTGCTTAAGGTTTACAGCAACCAGCGTGAACTGAATGTTGCGGGATTGCCTTCAGGATTGTATTTCGTCCGCGTTGTCATAAACCACAGGTCTTACACGGCCAAGTTGTTGATTAATAACTAAGAATGGAGAACTATAACGAGTTTGTTGAGGAGGAAAGTTCCGACCTTTATGAACATTACCATATTGTTGTAGACCGGGGGCAGTCGCCTTTACGGGTAGATAAATTCCTATACAACAGGATTGTAAATGTCTCCCGGAATAAAGTGCAACAAGCGGCCAAAGCAGGTAACATTCTGGTAAACAAGCAACCTGTAAAGTCGAATTACAAAGTAAAACCGCTTGATGAAATATCGGTGGTTATGACTTATCCGCCCCGTGATGTCGAGATTTTTCCTCAGGAAATCGATTTGGAAATTGTGTATGAAGATGATGATGTTTTGGTGGTGAATAAACAAGCCGGGTTGGTCGTTCATCCCGGGTATAACAATTACACAGGCACGCTTTTACATGGTTTAGCCCATTATTTTAAGGAAACCCATCAACTTGAGAAAGTGGAGAATGGATTTGGCTATCTTGTCCATCGCATCGACAAAGACACCTCCGGGTTGCTCCTTGTGGCAAAAAATGAAATGGCACAGACCAAACTCGCCAAGCAGTTTTTCGATCACTCGATACAGCGTACTTATCATGCGTTGGTTTGGGGCGATGTGGAGGCAGAAGAGGGAACCATCACCGGACACATTGGCCGCAGCTTGAAAGACAGGAGGGTAATGACCGTTTTTCCTAATGGGGAATATGGAAAAGAAGCTGTTTCACATTACAAAGTGCTCAGACGCTTTGGCTATGTCACTTTGGTGGCTTGTCAGCTTGAAACCGGACGAACACATCAAATCAGGGCGCATTTTCGCTACCTGGGTCACCCGCTTTTTAACGATGAAAAGTATGGAGGTGATCAACTGCTTAAAGGCACAACTTTTACCAAATACAAGCAATTTGTTAACAATTGTTTTGCTTTAATCCCCCGACAATCATTGCATGCCAAGTCGTTGGGGTTTGAGCATCCGATTACAGGAAAACATTTGAGTTTCGATTCTGAATGGCCGGACGATCTGACACAGGTCATTGAAAAGTGGACAGGATATTCCAACTACGAAAAACTTGGGGATAGCGCTGAATAGGTATTGCTTATAAAGTTATAAGCTTAATCTTGAAGTTATAAAATAAATCGGCATGTGTACCTGTTCGGTAAAGGATAATTGTTTTGTTATTTTAGTCGATGCTTCAAATTAAAGCCAGTCGGGTTTTACGTGGCATTCCCAAAGATCAGCGTAATTGCCGGAGAGTTTATGTGGCTGTTGGGAAAAAATTAGTTTCATGAAAATTTCCGCTTGAATCATACGGATTAAAGTGGTATATTTGCACGTATAAAACATTTTGAGATATGGATGCAAAGTTGACATTAAAACTGGATAAATTGGTGATTGAAAAAGCCAAAGAGTATGCTTCATCAAATCAAAGGAGTCTTTCTCGCATGATTGAGTCTTATCTTAAATCATTGATTGAAAAAGAATTTAGTAAAGTTGAAAATGATATTGAGATATCGCCATTTGTTAAAAGTATGCAAACTGGAGTGAAATTCCCAACAGATATTGACTATAAACAAGAATATGGTGATTACTTAGCAGAGAAGTACAAATGAAAGATAGAATATTCCTGGATACAAATGTTGTTCTGGATCTGCTAGGAGAAAGAGAGCCCTATTATAATTCTGCTGCCAAGATTGCAACACTTGCTGATAAAGACGAAATTGATTTGATTGTTTCAGCTTTAACATATTCTACTGTATATTATTTGCTTTCAAGAGCTGAGGACAAAAAGCTGGTCAAGGAGAAGCTACGTAAATTCAAGGTAATAGCTGAGACATCAGATTTGACAGATAAAATTGTTGATAAAGGATTGTCGTCAAAATTATCGGATTTTGAGGACTCTTTACAATACTATTGTGCTATAAAAATGGATTGTAAAATATTGATCACAAGGAATAGTAAGGATTTTAAAGAATCTGAAATTCCAGTTTTGACACCGGACGAATATTTGAATAGTTTGAGAACAAAATAATCTTCGCCTAAAATGAGGACATCAAACAATTGGGGTGATGTGGTTAATTGAGCATACGGCCACACATCAAAGATAATTGATTTCAATGTTTCGCTATTGTGTATCTTTTCGAGTGATATGGAATCATGTTTTTTGCCAATTCTTGAATCAGCCCAAATAGGTATCTGGTCTCCTTACTTTTTCGGTAAAAAATGTATTGCGTAAGTGCTCTTTATAAAAGGATAAGTTTCGCGGATGATCTCCCAAATTATTTTATCACATTCACCTTGAACGTGTTACTCAATTGTCCGGAGGTGTATTGAATAATGTACATCCCCACCCGGCAATTGCTTATGTCGACTTGCAGCTGATTTTCGTTTATATGATTCAATTTGAAATCCACTTCATTGCCAAACAAATCGAAGACACGCACTTCGATATCCTCGGGAACGATGTCGCCAAATGAAATAGTGAAATAGCCGTTTCCGGGATTGGGTGATAGCAGGGGCATCACGTTGATGTAGTTTTGGCGTTCCAGGGTGTCGGAGTCGGTGTTTGAATAAACAATCAACCTCACATCAAACAGTCCAGATTTTTCGTACCGAACTTCTCCGGGCTCTTTTTCTGTGCTGGTTTGTGGATATCCTCCTTCAAATTCCCACTCATATCGGGTAATATTTCCAAATGAAGAGTTGGAGAAACCTACTGTTTCACCCACCACGACTTCGGTATCGAGGGCGGTAAACCAAGCTGTCAGGTTGGTGGTGTCGAGGTCGCTGCCTTGAAGTGAGACAACCCCTGAGTTCAACGGATCAAGCCAGTAGGATAATATTCTCGTGCTGTCAGTGCTGCCATTTGGTTGCCACGACACATTGAATTTTCCGTAAAAGTCGGGCGATGTTAAGAAATCGCAGGATGAGCCGCCTCCTGTTAAGCTACCCACAACAAGTCCCTCGTCATTGAAAATCGGACTGCCTGAAGAGCCACCTTCTGTGACTCCGTGCCCATTTTCTGTTTCCGACCAGTAAACCCGCCAGTATAAGCCGTCGGGGTCATCGATGTTGGATGTGTATTGCGATGAAGCCAATGGCTGGGTATAAGTGGATATCATTTTCAAATCGCCCTGCGGGTGATGGATGCTGACACCGCTGGGTGAAGCGTATGCACTCCGACTCCACCCGTTGAAGTAGGGGTTGAAATTATCAGGTGGATTATCGTCGAGCAGAAGTAGTTTGAAATCGGATGCTGTAGAAATATTGGAAACGCTTCGTGCTAACAGTTTTGATCCGTTTAAGACATTGTAGGAAGGTTCAACAGGTGGCTTTTCGCAACCTTCTGCCTCGTAGTTAAAGTAAAAAAGCCACTGGGCATAATCGGTTGAAGTGGCCGTTTGCCCACAGTGGTTGGCCGTTAAAAAATAGGGCTTTCCGTCGAGCTTGGTGTTGTTTACAAGCGTGCCACTGCACAAGTAAGTGTAGCTGCCTTGTTTTAGTATTATTCTGGCGACACCTCGCTTTTGTTTTTGCCAGTTGTTCCCTTCACTGCAGTTGATATGGACTTCACAATCACCCGCATCACCGAACCCTTTGTTAGTCTTGTCACCAATTAGCACTCCGATTTCAGAGAGGTGAAATGGCAATTCACGTGAATCGTTTGAAGTGATATACTCTACCATTACTGCGTTTCCGGTTATTGTGTCGGATGCCAGATGAAGGCCGTTGTTTGCCTCGGTGTAAGTTTTATAACCAACTTTTTTGGTGGGATTGTAAACAAAAAGTCTTTCAGTTGGTCTTAATCTGACATCAGAAAAATAAACATGCATGCCAGCCGCTGCTTCTGTCTTAAACAGCGCGCGCCATACCTGAATAGTGTTGAATGCTGTGTCCCATTGTCCGACAGCCTCTAATTTCGGGTATTTGATGTCGCTGGTGTATCCGACCAAAAGGGGCGCGACTTCCTGTCCCACAACTTGCGGGAGGGGTTGCTGTTCGATAGGATAGAAAAGTTTTACCTCAGGAAGATTCAGGGTTTTTCCGATTGGCTCAGTGCTGTTGTTGGTTTGAGCCATTGTTGTGCTCATTAAGAGGACACAAAAGACCAACAAAGACGAAATTCTAATTTTTTGCATTCAGCTTCACTTTTGGATTAAAACAGCTTTGCTGCGTTTACAAAAGTAGATAATTATTAATTGTAAAATACCTTAAACTACTTCACTGCGGTTTTTGTTGGCCTTGGTTGTGTTTTTTTCCTTGACAAGGCATGTTTAATTACCGTACTTTTGACAAAATTTTCTATATGATTGTTGTTACAGGAGCTGCGGGATTTATTGGAAGCGCATTGGTGACTTTTTTAAATAATCAAGGTTACGAGAATCTGATTTTGGTTGATGATTTTTCGAAAGAAGATAAATGGCCCAACCTGACCAAGCGTCGGTTTATAAAAAAAATTGAGCGAAAGGAATTCTTTGGTTGGTTCGACAGCTATTATTTTAATGTCGATTTCGTGTTTCACCTGGGTGCTCGTACCGATACTACTGAGTTCGACCGCAAGATTTTCGATGAACTAAATCTGAAATACTCTAAGGAAATATTCAGCCGGTGTGCGAAATACGGAATCGGTTTGATATATGCTTCATCTGCTGCAACCTATGGGGGAGGAGAGCATGGTTTTGACGATGATCATAAGGTGATTAGCAAGTTGCAACCGCTAAACCCATACGGCGACTCAAAGAATGATTTTGACAAATGGGTATTAAAACAGAAAACAGTTCCACCCTGTTGGTTTGGCTTGAAGTTTTTTAATGTTTACGGGCCAAACGAATACCATAAATCCAGGATGGCTTCAGTGGTTTTTCACGCTTATTATCAGATTTTGAAAACCGGAAAGATGAAGCTTTTCCGATCGCATCATCCTGATTTTAAGGACGGCGAACAGCTTCGAGATTTCATCTACGTGAAGGATGTGGCTAAGGTGATCATGTTCCTGTTCAAAAACCGCCCCAAATCAGGATTGTATAATTTGGGTACAGGTAAAGCGCGTACATTTCTCGACTTGGTAAAGGCGACTTTTAACGCCATGGAAATTGAACCCAACATTGAGTTTGTTGATACGCCCAAAGACATCCGCGACAAGTATCAGTATTTTACTGAGGCTAACATGCAGAAACTCATCGCTACAGGGTATCCGGATGAATTTTCTTCTCTGGAGGCCGGTGTGGAAGAATACGTGAGGAAATACCTGAAAAAGAAAGCTGTTTATTAAACAGCCCGCTGTGTTATTTGTCTCCTGCTGAGATAACTGCACTCCCAAGGCAGGTTTTTTCTCCCTCATCGTATATAACGGCAAATTGCCCGGGTGCAATACCGGATATGGCGGAATCGGATTTTATCTGTGCTGAATACAGCTGATTATGAGTAATTACCCCGGAATTAAATTCAGGTTGGTGTCTTATTTTAAATTTGATCGGTTGGCCTGACGCCAAAGGTGAATTCGGATTAATCAGATGTAAGTTTTCCAGATGTATGGTTTTCCCGTATTGCGCTATCGGATCGTAGCCATTTGACACCAGAATTTTATTTTCGCTAATGTTTTTGCCCACTACAAACCACGGGCCACCACTTAATCCCAGCCCACGCCGCTGACCAATGGTGTGAAACCAAAAACCTTTGTGTTCACCAAGTACCTTTCCCGTCTCTAATTCGATTATTTCGCCTGGTTTTTCGCCCAGATGTTGTTTAATAAAGTCGCTGTAATTTATCTTTCCTAAAAAACAAATTCCCTGACTGTCTGGTCTTCCGGCACTGGGAAGCTTCATTTCGTGCGCCAGTTTTCGCACCTCCGCTTTCAACAAATTCCCAATCGGGAACATGGCTTTTTTTAGCTGAGGGTAGGTGATCTGTCCCAGAAAGTAGGTTTGGTCTTTTACCCGATCGGCAGCTGTAGCTAAAAAAACGCCCTGATCATTTTTGTAGGTGTTGGCATAATGTCCGGTAGTGATAAGGTCGAAATCTTTCCCGTATTTTTGATCGAATGCTCCAAACTTGATCAGTAAATTGCACATGATATCAGGGTTTGGAGTAAGTCCCATTTTTACATTATCGATGGTGTATTTTACTACAGTTGACCAATATTCGTCTTGTAAATCAACAACATCAAATTTGCAGGCATACTTTTTTGCAATCCAGTTAGTAATCTCAATATCCTCTTCCGACGGACAGTCCATGAAAGCCTCTTCGTTTTCCATTCCTATTTTTATGTAAAAAATATGCGGGTCGTAACCTTGCTTTTTCAGCAATGGAATAGTAACCGAACTGTCGACACCGCCTGAAACCAGAGAAGCAATTTTCATAAAGGCAATTTTGCGGCAAAGATCGGAAAAAATGGAGGCCTGCGGAAAATATAACGCGTCTAAATTGTATCATCAATGCCCGTCGAATAGATTGATTGTTTACTTTTGATGCTTAAAACAGATACTGATTTTTAAACACAAATGCTATGTACGGAGATTTTAAAGCCTATTTAACCAAAGAGCTAAGCGATATCAAAGAAGCCGGATTATTTAAAAATGAGCGAATCATTGTTAGTCCGCAGGGAGCTGAAATTCAGTTGAACACGGGTCAGAAAGTATTAAACTTTTGCGCCAATAATTATTTGGGGCTATCCAATCACCCATCGCTGGTTGATGCCGCCAAAGCCGGCCTCGACAGTCACGGATATGGGATGTCATCGGTGCGGTTTATCTGCGGCACAACTGATATTCACAAGGAGCTTGAGCAAAATGTGGCACAATTTTTTGGAACCGAAGACACCATTTTATATGCTGCCGCCTTTGATGCCAACGGGGGAGTTTTTGAGCCGCTTTTGGGGGAAGAGGATGCCATCATTTCCGATAGTCTAAACCACGCTTCCATTATTGATGGGGTGCGTTTGTGTAAGGCCAAAAGATACCGTTATCCCAATGCCGATATGGTGGCTTTGGAAGAAGAATTAAAGAAGGCACAGGAACAGCGCTTTCGCTTAATTGTTACCGATGGTGTTTTTTCGATGGACGGAAACGTGGCTCCGGTGGACAAGATTGTGGCTTTGGCAGAGAAATATAATGCCATGGTTATGGTCGACGAAAGTCATTCGGCTGGCGTGGTTGGCAAAACAGGGAGAGGCGTTAGTGAGCATTTCAATCTGTATGGCAAAATTGATATCATTACCGGCACACTCGGAAAAGCTTTTGGAGGAGCCATAGGCGGGTTTACCACTGGACGCAAGGAAATCATCGACATGTTGCGCCAGCGATCGAGACCCTATTTGTTTTCAAACTCATTGCCTCCCATGGTGGTTAGTGCCGGGATTAAAATGCTTGAGATGATGACGGACACGAATGAGCTACAAGACAGGCT
>Ga0180009_10002211_pt1 | contig 23044 bp, 20 predicted proteins | sample OS_PC_MetaG_FD_123537 | JGI IMG/M metagenome (GOLD analysis project Ga0180009, IMG submission 123537) | Groundwater microbial communities from the Aspo Hard Rock Laboratory (HRL) deep subsurface site, Sweden - OS_PC_MetaG | ecosystem: Environmental > Aquatic > Deep subsurface > Groundwater...
AAAGTGAATGCATATGTGGCGCGCCTGGATGCCATGCTCAAAGAGATGGAAATCGCATCGGATCTATATATCATGCAGTCCAACGGCGGGGTGATCACCGCCGAGATGGCTCGAGAAATGAGCGCGCGCACCATTCTTTCCGGCCCGGCGGGCGGCGCATTGACCGGCGTGTTTCTTGCGAAAAGCGTCGATCAACCCAATATCATCACCATCGATATGGGAGGTACTTCCTCGGACATTTGTCTCATAGAAGACTGCAGCCCACGACTCACAACAGAAGCCGACATCGAAGGATATCCCATCAAACTCCCCATGATCGACATCAACACCATCGGCGCCGGCGGCGGCTCCATCGCCTGGATCGATGCCGGCGGCGCCCTTCGGGTTGGGCCTCAAAGTGCAGGGGCCGATCCCGGACCGGTCTGTTATGACCGGGGTGGTACCGAGCCCACCGTTACCGATGCCAATGCCATTCTGGGCAGAATCAATCCCGATTATATCCTCGGCGGAGAGATGAATCTGGATCTGGCGCGTGCCAAAACCGTCATGGAAGAGAAGATTGCACGGCCCCTGGGTATCGATCTATTGAAAGCGGCGGAAGGTATCATCGCCGTCGTCAACGCCAATATGATCCGCGGGATCCGCCGGGTCTCTGTGGAGCGGGGATACGATCCGCGTAACTTTGTTCTGGTGCCGTTCGGGGGGGCCGGGCCGCTGCATGGGGTGGAGCTGGCCCGGGAATTGAATATGCCGCAAATCATTGTACCGGCTTATCCGGGGATTGCATCCGCCTTCGGTATGCTATCTGCAGATGTTCGCCATGATTATGTTCGGACGCATATCACCGAGACAGGACATGCGGATGTCGATCATCTCGAATCCCTGTTTAGAGATATGGAATCCAACGGATCGGCCCAGTTGGGACGGGAGGGATTTAGCGGAGCTTCGTCCGTCCTTCTCCGCTATGCCGACATGCGATATCACAGGCAGGCCTATGAATTGTCCATTCCGTTAATAAAAGGAAGGCTCTCTCGTGAGGGCATAGAGAACCTTGTCCGGCACTTCCACCAGAGTCATCAGGCAGCATACGGATATACCCGTGAAAAAGAACCGGTTGAATTTGTCAACCTGCGGGTAGTGGCTCTTGGAAAACTGCCGGCCATCAGCACCTCGGATGACCGACCCAAAGGCAAAAAACCTCCCGTTCCCATAAATAGTCGTCGCGTTGTTTTCAACGGGCAACCCGTCGAGACAAAGGTATATCAAAGAGATTCGTTGCTCCATGAGCAATTGATTCAAGGGCCTGCCGTCGTGGAACAGCTGGATTCAACCATTGTTGTCCCACCCCGCTATAGAGCCGAAACCGATCGGTACGGCAATCTGATGATTCAAAAAGGAGAGCAATCATGACTGTTCAACCGGATCCCATTACCCTGGAAGTCATGCGGAACGCGTTTCAATCGGTGGCGGAAGAGATGGGAGCCGCCCTGATTCGAACCGCGTTATCCCCGAATATCAAAGACCGCCGGGATTGCTCCACAGCCATCTATAATGCCGCGGGGCACCTGGTGGCGCAGGCCGAACATATCCCATTGCATCTAGGGCTGATGGTTTCAGTGGTGAAAAAGACCCTGGAAATCTTTCCCGTCAGCCGCCTGTCGCCCGGCGATGCCATTATCACCAACGATCCCTATGTCAGCGGATCCCACCTGCCGGATATCTGCATGATTTCTCCCCTCTTTATCAAAGACCGGTGCGTCGGATTGCTGGCCAACCTCGCTCACCATGTGGACATCGGTGGTATGGCGCCGGGTGGAATGCCCACCATATCGACCGAGATTTTCCAGGAAGGCCTCCGAATACCACCGATTCGGATCCGAAAAGCGGGTAAGATCGATGAAGAGATCATGACATTGATTTCTACCAATGTCCGCACCAGTTATGAGAGTTACGGAGATTTCCAGGCACAAATGGCGGCAAACAATGTTGGAGAACGCCGCCTGAAAGATCTCTTCGACAAATATGGACATGAGTCGGTGACAGTCTATATGGATGAGATTATCAATTATTCCGAGAGACGGATGCGAGCCAGCATTGCAACGCTCCCCCAAGGCACCTATGCGTTCGAAGATTACCTCGAGGGCGATGGCCTCTCCAACGATCGTTTAACCATCAAGGTCTCTTTGACCATAGAAAGGGATCGAATCGTCGTCGATTTCACCGGGACGTCACCGCAAACCAAAGGGTCCGTCAACTGTACGCGCGCTGTCACATTGGCCTGTGTCTATTATGCGTTGAAATCCGCCATCGATCCGGAATTGCCGTCCAGCGAAGGTGCCTGCCGACCGGTTGAGGTCATCACACCCGCCGGCAGCCTGGTCAACCCTCGCTTCCCCGCCCCGGTTTCAAACGCCAACATCAACACCTCTCAACGAATTGCTGAAACGGTGTTGGGTGCACTCGCTCAATTCGCACCCGAGCGGGTGCCGGCGGCCTCTTATGGGACCATGAGCCTGTTCACCGTGGGGGGTGTGGATCCCAGAACCGATCAGTACTATTCATATGTGGAAACCTACGGCGGCGGCCACGGGGCGCTGTTCAACCAGGACGGTATGGATGGGACCCACGCCCATATGACCAATACGCGGAATACGCCCATCGAAGTGATGGAAATCGCTTATCCGTTGCGCGTTGAAAAATACGGATTGGTTGAAAACACCGACGGCCCTGGACGCCATCGCGGCGGCCTGGGTCTTTCACGGGAGCTTACTATCCTTGGCCATCAGGCGTCCATCACCATCGCAACCGAACGTCGCGAAATCCCGCCGTGGGGACTGAAAGGCGGAAAACCCGGGGGCTGTTCGGATCTCTGGATCGAATCACCATCGGGAGAGATCGAATATCTGCCCAGCAAAGTCACCCGGCTTGTGGATTCGGGCTCCCGGATTGTACTTAAAACAGCAGGCGGCGGGGGCTATGGTGACCCTCTGGAACGGGATCCTGTGGCCGTCTGCCGGGATGTCCGAGAGGGATTCATCAGCATTGAAAAGGCCCGATCCGGGTATGGCGTGGTGATCAACCCGGAAACCGGAGAACTCGATCAGACGGCCACAGAAACGGCTCGGGGGAATCGCCAATAGTAATAGCTGCCTGAAACACAGGGCACAAACTTGTTGACACCTGTCAACGGGTCTCATAATCTGAAGCATAGCCCGGCATGGTGGCAGGGTATCATTGCTGTTTTCAATATCATATCCTTGTTTTGAATTTGTGTTTTTTGTCATTGGATATTATTTGTTATTAGCGGTTTGTTATTTGTCTTTTCCGGTTTATCCGGGTTTCAGTTTAGAAACGAGTGTTATGAAAACCGGATATGTTTTTAACGTCAACTTTAATCAAAGGAGGGTAAAAATGAAATTGATGCACAAAGCCGTAATCGGACTGGCCTGTTTAGCGCTGCTCTTCGGAGTGAGCCCGGTCTCAGCGGAAACCTTTAAATTCGACATGGCCAATGAGTATCCCCCCAACTCCATTCACGGAGAAAACGATTCTTATTTTTCAAAGGTCTTAAAGGAGAAGAGCGGCGGAAAAATCGAGATCACCCACCATTTCGGAGCGTCCCTCGGTTATAAATCCAAGGATCAGTTCGACGCCGTTACCGACGGCGTGTTACCCATTGCCGACACTTATGTGGGTCCGCTGCGGGGTATTGATCCTATTTTTTTGCTTTCATCTCTTCCCTTTTTGGCCAAAACCATCGATGATGCCAAGAGGCTCTGGTCGGTATCCGGGCCCTATTACGAAAAAGTACTGAAAAAGAGCAATCAGATACTCCTGTTTGTCTCCCCCTGGCCGCCGTCCGGGCTGTGGTCCAAGAAACCGATGCGAACCAAGGCTGAACTGAAAAACCTCAAGATGCGAACTTACGATCCCAACGGTACCATTACCTTCAAGAATATCGGTGCCGCCCCCATCCAGTTGTCCTGGTCGGACGTGGTGCCCCAGTTGGGGACCGGTGGAATCGATGCGGTACTGACATCTGCCGAAGGCGGGGTCTCTTCAAAATTCTGGGATCTGCTCAGCCATTTCAATGAATACAACTACTCCTCCCCCCTCAACATGGTTCACATGAATGGCAACGCGTTCAACAGCCTGCCGGCGGACCTGCAAAAAGCGATCATGGATGCCGCAAAAGAGGCCAACGACTTTGCCTGGGATGCTGCAAAGGGCCGGGTTGCGAAAAACTATGCCGCCATGAAGTCCCACGGCATGACCATTGTAACCGATGTTCCGGGTGAGCTGCTCGATGCACTTGCCAAAGCCGGCAGGCCGGCTGTGGACGAATGGCTGAAGAAGATGGGACCGGATGGTCAGAAGATGCTGGATGAGTATTTTAAGCTCGTAAAAAAATGAAACCAATCACGGACCACTGATCATGCAACCCTGACACTAAAACAAAAACCCACTGCGCCGGTTTGAACGACCGGCGCAGTGTCGTATGTCGCACTTGGGGGAACCACCGTGGAAGCCTTGGAACGATTATCCTACCGTCTGGCAAAACTGGCTGCCTACCTTTCCGCAATCATTGTCTGTTATATGCTGGGACACATTATGCTCGAGATCGCATTGCGGGTCTTTCTGTCAAAATCGACATATGTGCTGGACGAATTTGTGGCCTATGCCACCGCTGCCATTACGTTTCTATGTCTGGCCTACGCCCTTCACGACAACGCGCTGATCCGGGTCGGCATCCTGTTGCACCGCCTTCGGGGAAAAGCCCGATTGGTGTTTGAAATCTTCAGTGTGGCAACCACCTTGGTGCTGATCGGTATTTTAACCTACTACTTCTGGACCAAGACCTTCTGGCGGGATTTGAAATTGCACCGACTCAGTGAAAGCATTGCCGAAATCCCCCTATGGATACCGGAGCTCTTTGCGGTGATCGGCCTCTTTCTCTTTATGCTGCAATTGTTGACCATGCTTCTCTCTCTTATATTCAAAGGGCTTCCCGCCACAAAAGAAGTCGAAGAATAGGAATACACTATGGAAGCAATTTTCAATGCGTTCGTACTTTTGGTGTTGATGATTCTTTTCCTGGGAAGCGGTGTATGGATCTTTGGTGCACTGATTCTGGTCAGCATCATGGGCCAGGCGTTTCTGCTCGACTATCCCATGGTCAGGATCGGGGCGATTATGGCCAAACGGGTCTATGCCGCTTCCGGAAGCTGGGAAATAGCGTGCATCCCGCTGTTCATGTGGATGGGCGAGCTCATGTTCCGAACCGATATCGCCGAACGGCTGTTCAAAGGCCTGGCGCCCTTGGTGGACAAGCTTCCCGGAAGGCTGCTCCACACCAATGTGGCCGGCTGCGTTCTATTTGCAGCGGTCAGCGGTTCATCTACGGCAACAACCGCAACCATCGGGCGGATCACCATTTCCGAGCTCAAGAAAAGAGATTATGATACCAATATGTCCATCGGTTCCTTGGCAGGGGCCGGCAGTTTCGGCTTGATGATTCCCCCCTCCATCGTATTCATTATTTACGGTGTGCTGGCCGAAGAATCCATCTCCAAGCTGTTCATTGCCGGCGTATTTCCCGGGCTTTTACTGGGCGGGCTCTACTCCAGTTATATTATCATACGATCATTGATCAACCCGGATATCGCCCCAGGTGTAGGCGGCGACTATGCGCTGAGAGATTACCTGTACTGCATCGTCCAATTGTTGCCCATTCTGGTCCTCATCGTCATCGTGCTCGGCTCCATCTATACGGGTATTGCGACACCCACTGAGGCGGCGGCTGTGGGAGTGATGGCCAGCCTGGTGCTCACGTTTGTTCTTCGTCAGTTGACCTTGCGGATCTTCATCGATTCCCTGCTGGGCGCCTTGAAAATATCCTGCATGGTCTGCTCCCTGCTTGCAGCGGCCGCATTTTTATCCACAGCCATGGGGTTCATGCACGTGCCCCAGGACATTTCCAAAGCCATCGGCGCCTTGAACCTCTCCCCCTACGGCCTGATGTTTGTTCTGGGCATTTTTTATACCATCCTAGGGTTTTTTCTGGACGGCATATCCATTACCGTCATGAGTCTTCCCATCTGTCTGCCCCTGGTGATGGCGGCGGGTTTCGATCCCATCTGGTTCGGGGTTTTTTTAGTAGCCATGACCGAGCTGGCTCAAATCACACCGCCGGTGGGTTTTAACCTTTTTGTTCTCCAGGGAATGACCGGCCATTCCATCGGAAAGATTGCCTTGGCGGCATCACCGTTTTTCTTTTTAATGGTCATCGGTGTCATCATCATCACCATTTTCCCTGAAATCGCTCTGTGGCTGCCTCGAGTTTTGCTGGGATAAGGAGAAATCATCTATGAAAACCATTGCGCTCACCAACGCAACCATCATCGACTGCACCGGCGCCGAACCTGCAGAGGACGGATCGGTCATCATTGAAGGCGACCGGATCAAAGAGGTCTTATCCGGACAGCCCGGAAACCTGCCGGCCGATTCTGAGGTGTTCGACTGCAAGGGACAGACCCTGCTGCCGGGACTGATCGACGCCCATGTCCACATCGGATCGGTTGAGCCTTCCTTTACGGATCAACAGCGGCATAACTTCACTTCGGTTCTCGTGATTAAATCGGTGAAGATCCTGAAAGAAACGTTGGATCAGGGGTTTACCACCATACGAGATGTGGGAGGGGCAGATCCGGGATTTCGGCAGGCGGTTGCCGGGGGGCTTATTCCTGGACCGAGACTGTTTGTCTGCGGCCGCATCCTTTCCCAGACCGGCGGCCATGCCGATGGCCGACTCCCAACCGAAACCTACAATCCGGTGGAACATGCCGCCGGCACGGCTTCCGGAATCTACGACGGGGTGGATGCCGTCCGTAGAGCCTCTCGCGAACAGCTTCGCCAAGGTGCGGACCATCTCAAGGTCATGGCCGGCGGCGGCGCCATGTCGCCTGCCGATGAAATTGATACGGCCCAATACAGCCTGGATGAGCTGTGCGCCGTTGTTTTCGAAGCGGAAAATGCCGGCAAATATGTGGCCGCACACTGTTACTCTGATCGCTCCATTCGAAACTGCCTGAAAGCCGGCATCCGCACCATCGAGCACGGGAATTTGATGGGGGAATCCGTAGCCGGGGAAATAAAGGAGGCCGGAGCATACCTTGTCCCCACCATCGTCACCTATGAAAAGATATCGAGCATGGGCAAGGAGTTGGGCATCCCGGAAAATAACATCCGAAAAATCAACCAGGCGCTTGAAAAAGCCTACCAAGCACTGGAGATCGCCTACCGGGCAGGTGTAAAGATCGGGTCCGGTTCCGATCTCTTGGGTCCCATGCAGGTTTATAAGGGAACGGAACTCGCGCTTCAGGCCCGGGTGATGGGCCCAATGGGTGCGTTGGTGGCCGCAACCAGAACCAACGCGGAACTGATCCGTCAGGCAAACAACCTGGGTACCGTTGAAGCCGGAAAACTTGCGGATCTTATCCTTGTGGACGGCGATCCCCTTGCGGATATGACAATATTTCAAGACTACCGGGAAAAGATCACGCTGATCATGAAAAACGGAAGCATCTATAAGAATAAATTGTGAGCGGTATTGTAAAAAGCTTCAAATTCCCACGCCAAAAAACGGCGGGATAAAAAGGCGTCGCAAATTCCGTGTCATGAGACAGACCTCCTGTACGCCGTATTGGCATCGAAATGAAGCACAACGCAGGCGTTGAACTTTTTACGAAATCGTCACTATGGGATCAACGGCAAACTCACAGTAAGGCAGCCCCTGGGATAAACAGGAATCCTCACGACCCTTCACCATCACGTCCCGATCGGATTGATCCAGAACAGCTTGAAATCCGCCTGCCAGCGCTCCGGGAACCCATAGGCACACCGCGTTTCCAGTATTGCCGTATTCCAACGCAACAGCCGAGTGAAAATAGCGAAACCGTCCGGTCCCGTTTTCTTCGTCAAACCGGTTGATTTCAAAGCGTCCCCAACCCCGATGGGTCATGGATCCCAGATACTGTTCGACCACCGCACGGCCCTTTAAACCGCTTTCCATTTGAACCTTGGCCCATTTGTATGCTCCGTCAAAAGCGGCTTCATAGTAGATTTCAGAGGCGATGTCGCTTCCTGCTTTCTCCGCCACCCGCTTCATGATTCCCACAAAAAACCATCGTGGTGTCAGAATCATGGGCACCTCAGACAGCATCAGGCGATTGTCCTCGGTTAGGGTGAGCCGGTCCTTTATCCGGTTAAACGATTCCAAATGGTTCACTCCTTATCATCCTTGGCATCCCCCTTTTATATTAAAAGTTTATTTTCAAGTCAAATTGCTTGACATTCCTCAATCGCTTCGATAATAGATACACAATGTCAACAAATGAGAGGATCGAAAGTAAGTGTTACACACCCTTTTTAGCAGCTTTTTTGGATTTTATTATTATTGCTGATCCATAATAATCTGCCTTGGGTGCGCTAAAAAAAACTAAAAAATTAAAAGCCGAAGGCAGACAAAGCCTTCGGCTTTTTTGTTTTTGGAAGTCTGCAGAAAATTAAAGAAACGTCGCCTTTTAGGAGGCAAAGGAGAAGAAAAATGAAAAAAACCTACGACCTGCATGTTAAAGGATTTGAACCCCTCATCTCCCCCAATGAGTTGAATGATGAAATCCCGCTCAGTGATGAAGCCTGCCAAACCGTGGTCTCATCCAGGAAAACCATCCAGGCGATACTCAACAGAGAAGACCGGCGCCTGCTTGTTGTTGTGGGGCCATGCTCCATCCATGATGAAAGAGCGGCTCTCGAGTATGCTGAACGGTTAAACCGTTTAAAACAACAAGTTGCGGAAACCCTGTTTGTCGTAATGCGGGTCTATTTTGAAAAACCGAGAACAACTGTGGGCTGGAAAGGATTGATCAACGACCCTTGTCTGGATGGCAGTTGCGACATGATGCGAGGTCTTAGAAAGGCGCGCAAGATGTTATTGGATATAACGGAAATGGGGCTGCCCACGGCAACGGAAATGTTGGATCCCATTACTCCTCAATATATTGCGGGTTTGGTCTGCTGGTCTGCCATCGGAGCCAGAACCATAGAGTCCCAAACTCACCGGGAGATGGCCAGTGGTTTATCCATGCCCATTGGATTCAAAAACTGCACCGACGGGGGACTGACAACAGCGGTAAATGCCATGATGGCGGCAGGAGCCCCCCAGCATTTTCTAGGGATCGATCCAGACGGCCGAACCAGCGTTGTGAAAACCACTGGAAATCCTTGGACTCACTTGGTGCTCCGTGGGGGAAAACGGCCCAATTACGATTCCGTGAGCATTTCGGAAGCAAAGAGCATGCTGAATGAGAAGGGACTACCTGAAACGATCATGGTAGACTGCTCTCACTCCAATTCCAGAAAAAAGTATGAGAACCAGGCCATAGTCTGGAAAGATGTTATTAATCAGCGCCTGGACGGAAACCATGACATCATCGGTTTGATGCTGGAAAGCAATCTAAATAAAGGGAATCAAAAAATTAACAGTGATCTTGAGTGCCTGGAATACGGGGTCTCTGTAACCGATGCGTGTATTTCATGGAAAACCACGAAAAAACTTCTGTTAACGGCAAACGAACAGTTGCTTTCTCATTTCAAGGGAAATTCAAAGGAATTGGAAACAAATGGCAAAAGACGTTATGCCATAAGTTAACAATGACCTCCCCCGCAGTTTGCTGCGGGGGATTAAATCCAAAAAAATTAAAGCAACCTGCTAATATCATTTGGTCTTTATATAACCAGATGATATCATCACTTTAAATTTGCGCCATATGATTCGCCTTCGCCAAAAGAGAATCTGTACGGCTCTCTATTCTTTCTTGTCAAGTTTTAGGGAACCCATTATTTGGGTTCTTGACGTAAGAATTTCATTCCTATATATTGTGCTGAATTCATAGAGAATTTTTGTCATTTTGATCTAAAAGGAAACCCACGGTCAAGTCCATCCCGATATAATGAAAATGAACCAATTAAATAGACTGTGCTCTCAGATGTTTGATGCTAAGAAAATGTGGCTTATCCGAAATCACATTGGGATCTTGCTTTCATTTCTTATTATTCCCCTTTTACTATCATGCGCTTCCTACAAGAAGATGACGGTCGGTGCTGCAGCCTTGCTGTTGGAAGATGTGGTAAAATCTTCTTCCAGGCAATCCGACCTGAGGGTGATTCAGGCAGGCATGCCTGCCTATCTCATGTTGATGGACGGAATGGTTGAGGCGTTGCCGGAAAATGAGCAGCTGTTAATTGCCGCTGCACAGGGCTATGCTTCCTTTGCATCCGCTTTTGCAGAAGATCAGGAATACGCGGTCGTTCTTTATGGCAAAGCCAAGAATTATGCGTTAAGATCTCTGGTACAGAGGGGACTTAAAAACCCGAGCGGCAGCAACTTTGAAGATCTGGAACACGCACTCACAAATCTTGGGAAGGCGGATGTTCCTTATCTGTTCTGGGCTGCCTCGTGCTGGGGAAGCTGGATCGGATCAAACATGAATTCTATGGCGGCGCTGGCTGAACTGCCTAGGGTAGAGCTGATGATGAGACGGGTGCTTGAGATTGATGAAGCGTTTTACTACGGTGGCCCGCATCTCTTTATGGGCATGTGGTATGCGATCCGGCCAAAAGTGGCCGGGGGAAACCTCGATCAGTCCAGGAAGCATTTTCAAAGCGCAATCAAATTCGGTCAAGGAAAGTTTTTAATGGCCTATATTTATTATGCGGAGCATTACGCAAAGAGGGCTTTTGACAGGAAACTGTTTGAATCCGTGCTTCAGAAAGTTCTCGATACGCCGGCCGATGTCCTACCCGATTTGACCCTTCTGAACAGTGCGGCCCACAAAAAGGCAAAGGAAATGCTTGACCGCGTTGAAGAATATTTTTAGGCAGGAGTGAATGAAATGGGCAGATTAAATGTTCTAAAAATCATGGGCCTTGGTCTTATTGTTCTCGTCCTTTTGAATTCAACGACTCTTGGAGCTCAAAAGAAAGTTGTTATTAAAATGGCCACTATCGCTCCGGACGGTAGTGCCTGGATGCAGGTTTTCAATGAATTAAATGCAGACTTGATGGCAAAGACCGATAACCGGGTTAGCTTCAGGATATACCCCGGGGGAGTCTTGGGGGACGAGAAGGATATGCTGAGGAAGATGTATATCGGTCAAATACATGGCGCTGCGTTATTGGCACCGGGCCTTTCGACGTTAATGAAAGACGTGAACGTAACTCAAGTTCCTTTCCTTTTTGAAACCTATGATGAGGTCGATTATGTTTTGACCAAAATGGACGTCTTTTTCAAAAAGGGTTTTGAAGACAAGGGATATGTTCTGATGGGCTGGTCTGAGGGCGGATTCGTGCGCATGATGTCTACTGTTCCCATAAATACCTTGTCTGATTTGAAAAAGGCAAAAGTGTGGACCTGGGAGGATGCACCCATTGCACAAGCCATATTTGACGAGGCAAATATCTCAGCGATTCCGCTCTCAATCCCGGATGTACTCTTAGGGCTTCAAACCGATATGATTCAGGTGGTCTATGCTCCGCCCGCAGGAGCCATTTCCCTGCAATGGTTTGTGAGGACAAAATTTATGACGGATGTCCCGTTGATGTATCTGGCAGGCGGAATCGTCATAAAAAGGGAGGTGTTGAATGCCATACCCAAGGCGGATCTGCAATTAATGACGGAAAGTATTGATCGCTACATGACCAAAATGAAAGATGTAATCCGAAAACAAAATCACGAAGCCATCGCGGTGATGGAAAAGCACGGTGTGAAAATACTCAAACCTGCCAGAGAAGAGATTGAGAAATTCAAATCGCTGTCCAATGCGGCGATGCAGCGTTTGGGAAACAATGTCTTGTCAAAGGACGTCTTAAATGAGGTGTATGGTCATCTAGAGGCGTATCGGAAGGAAAAGAAGTAATGGACTCATGGGATCGGCTGGATGAATGGTTGGGGAAACTGGAGCAATTTCTCCTGGCAATTTTTTTAAGCCTTATGATCCTGGTGGCTTTTTGGCAGATTGTACTCCGGAATCTCTTGGCCACGGGAATGCCCTGGGGTGATACGCTCGTCAGATATCTGGTTGTATGGGTCGGTTTTATCGGAGCAGCCCTTGCTGCTCGTGAGGGCAAACACATCCAAATCGATGTGGCTTTACAATGGATACCCGGTGTTGGAAGCGTTCTTGTCCAGTTTATAACCAAACTGTTTTCCGCTTTTATCTGTGGCGTTCTAACGGTTGCCGCCTATAAATTTATTCAAAACGAAGCGCTGATGGGCGACATCTCTGCATTAGGGTGTCCTGTCTGGTTCTTGCAACTGATCATCCCTATCACCTTCGCACTCATGACGCTGCGTTTCGGCTTTAAATCGTTCAGGGAGCTTTCAACCATTTTTAAAAACAGTTGAATCGTCAATCATGAATCTAATTGTCGCCTCTGCTATTGTGCTTCTTCTGATGCTTTTCGGGGCTCCCATTTTTGTGGTCATCTCCGGCTTTACGCTCTATCTATTCTACACCAGTCAGATCGATCTTTCTGCCGTCATCATTGAAATGCACCGAATGGCCACCACCCCCTTGCTGGTAGCGATTCCATTGTTTACATTTGCCGGATATCTCCTTTCGGAAAGCAAAGCACCCAAAAGATTGATCCGGCTTTCGGATGCCATGCTGGGCTGGCTGCCGGGAGGACTTTCCATCATCGCCTTGATTACATGTGCCATTTTTACGGCCCTGACCGGCGCCACGGGTCTCACCATCATCGCGCTTGGCGGGATTCTGCTGCCCGCCATGGTACGAGGAAAATATCCTGAGATATTTTCCCTCGGGCTATTGACCACATCCGGTACGTTGGGCCTTTTGTTTCCTCCGAGTCTTCCGCTTATCATATACGCAATTGTGGCAAAGGTTCGAATCGATGAACTGTTCCTTGCAGGTATTCTGCCAGGAATCCTTTTACTGATTTTGCTTTCGGTCTTTAATGTTCATCGATCCATTCGGGCCGATGTGCCCAAAACAGACTTTCAAATTCAAGAAGTGTACAACGCGTTGAAAGCGGCAATATGGGAACTCCCGCTGCCTTTCATCGTTTTGGGCGGAATCTATAGCGGATATTTTGCGGTGAGTGAGGCTGCCGCCACCACGGCGGTTTATGTGCTGCTCGTTGAAGTGGTCATCTACCGGGATATCCGGTGGAGAGAACTGCCGGAGATCATGAAAAAAAGCATGGTGCTGGTGGGTACGATCCTGATTATCTTCGGGGCTGCAATGGGGCTGACCAATTATCTGATCGATGATCAGATTCCCATGAAGATATTGGGTCTTTTTAAAACCCATATTGAAAATCGATATCTTTTTCTAGTGGTGTTGAATTTGTTTCTTTTGGCTGCAGGATGTACCATGGGTATATTCTCGGCCCTGCTGGTGGTGGTCCCGATGCTCACACCCATTGCCCATGCTTACGGCATCCACCCCATTCATTTGGGAATCATTTTCCTTACCAATCTCGAAATCGGTGCTTCCCTTCCACCACTGGGGATCAATCTGTTTATTGCCAGTATCCGGTTCGAAAAACCGGTCTTAAAACTCTACATGGCCTCGCTTCCCTTCATCGCCATACTCCTGGTTGCTTTAGCCATTATCACCTACCTGCCTTGGTTTAGCCTGGCTCTATTGGGATAAATCCGCTACAATACTCATTTCCATTTTATCGCTAAAACCGTCATGGGGGATTCGTCTCCACACCGGAGCTGGTGTATGATGTTCGGTGGAACTTCAATGCAGCTGCCGCTGGGTATCGGATGGATCGTGCCGTCCATTTCCAGTTCAAGCGTTCCCTCGAGCACCCAGAAGAAGTGCGTGTCCGGATGCCGATGAGCCGGAACCGGCCCTTTGCCCCCGGGCACCACTTTTATGAGTCGGACGGTAACGTCCTCAGATGACAACTTTAACAATCGCTGCGCGGCAAACCCTTCGTGGCCGCCTACCGTTTGGGGCGGAATGTCTTCAATTCTCTTGATCTCTGGTTTCATTTGCTGACTCCCTCAGGTTGATTAGTTTTAAACATTGACCATGGCCAGGACGAGAAGATTCCTTCATGATTAAACCATGCGGAAATGAAACTCAATATTTTTGCATTTCAGCATTTAAAAATTCCCTGCTTGCGATATTATCGTTCCATAATCTTTTAAAATACGGCCCAGCTTTTCCTTGACTCGTCAATTGGAGATGTCTATGCTGAAAAACCGCAAAACACTTCCGTATCTATCTATGAAGGAGGTCAGCAGATGGGAAAAAGCAAAATCATTCAATCAGATGAGGTCAAGTGGGAACCCCATCCTCAGTTGGAAAAGGCGAAAGTCGGCTATCTCCTGTCCAACAGAGATGAGAATGTGGATCTCACATGCCTCCTGGTGCACCTGCCGGTGGGGCTCGAAGTACCGAAACATATCCATGAAAATTCCGATGATATCATTTACGTGCTGAAGGGCAAGGCGAAGATGTGGATCGACGAAATAGGAGATCTCCCCATGGTGGAGGGCTCCTTTTTCAGGATCCCAAAGGGTGTCTTGCATCAACCGCACAGTGTCGAGGAAGATCTCCTGGCCTATGATGTCTTCTATCCTTTTCTGGCTTAATTGAGAAAAGCGAATAGAAGTAGTTACAATACCAAAGCGAAGAACCATATAGTGATTTCGGGGTCAAGGAGATGAACCAGTCCATGAGTGTCTCTCAATGTATTAAAAACAATGAGGTTCAAACGTTCACACCGCCTTATGATTCACTCATGGAATCGATTGCATCGTGCGCCGCTGCGCATCCGGAAAAAGATGCGATTGTTGCCGTCGGGGATGGAAAGACCGGCGCTTTGAATATCAGTTATTGTGAGCTTGTCGATCTTTTAATTAAAAGCTGCCACTTTTTCACCGACGAGCTGATGCTGACTCCCGGCGATACCATATCTTTATTGATGGTAAACAAACCGGAGCTTCTGGTTATCAATTGGGCGGCCTGGAGTATGGGGTTGAAAACGGTTCCCCTCGACAGCAAGAGGGATACGCTCGAGAGAAAACTCTATAAACTGCAGCTTACCGGGGCAAACGTTTTATTTGTTCGTACGGAACAGGTAGATGGATGGGAAATTGAGCAGATACGGAAACAGATGCCGTCGGTTCAGGTTGTGGAACTCGATAGGGAAAATCAATATTTCGACCTTGTCCGGGGTGCTCAGAAAGCCGGGGGAAATGAGATATTCTCAAAAATCGAATGCCCTTTGGATACGGATTGTCTAATCATGTTTACCTCGGGAACCACGTCGCATCCCAAAGGGGTTCGCTTGACACTGGGATGCCTGTGGACCGATGCGGCGCAAATCCTGGACTGGTTAAAGCTGAACAAAGACGATCGGTTTCACATTCTCCTGCCGCTTCATCATATCAATTCAACGACCTTCTCCCTGGCAACGATTTTATCCGGCGGGACGATTCTCTTGTCCACCCGATATTCGAAATCGAGATTCTGGAAAGTGATGGCTGACCACAAGGCCACCCTGGCCTCTATCGTCCCGACCATCGCATACGATCTGCTTTCCGAGCAAAATGCATTTGAAGAAAACAAGGCCGACCTGCAGCAAGTGTCACGCATTCAGTTAGGATCCGCCCCTGTTCAGGTAAACGACGTCATAAAATTCTACAACCAGTACAAGATCCCGTTGATCCAGGGTTACGGCTCAACCGAAACCAGTCTGCGCTGCACCGGAGTCCCCTATGGGTTAAGTGAAGATGAGTATCTGGAAGTTGTCCGGACCAATAGCATCGGTGCTGAAATGTGCTACAACAATGTCGCCGTCCTGGACGAAAACAATGCGGACTGTGCAGAAGGAGCGGAAGGAGAGATATGCATTCGCGGCCCCAATGTGACTCGCGGGTATGTCAAGAACCACGAGCAGACGGAAATCGCCTTTCGCGGCGGTTGGTACCATTCCGGAGATCTGGGTTTTTGGAAAAACATGCTCGATCGAAAGATGTTTTTTATCAAAGGTCGTCTCAGAGAAATTATCATCAAGGGTGGTGTAAACATATCGCCGTTGGCCCTGGAAAAAACCATTCTCGATATATTTACCGAGATTTACCACTGTTTTGTGATCGGCTTTCCTCATCCGCGGTTTGGAGAGGAGATCGGTGTCATTGCGGATGGAAAGGAACAGGGGATGGAAGCGCTTCAAATGGCGCTAAAAGATGGTCGGATCTCGGGTTTGCTTCCCTACGAGTGCCCAAGGGCAATCATCCGGGTTAAACATGAAGATCTGCCCAAAACATCAACCGGGAAAGTTCAACGCCTGAAACTGAAAGAGAAGTATGGCGACGCGCTGTATGAACGGTCGCAAGAATTTACTAAGAAATAGGCAGCAGTGTTCATAGAAAAATAAAACAAGGAGGATCGCGTATGGCTACGGCAAACAAACCTAAAGAGTTGGCAGAACTTCGCAACAAACATGTACCGAAAGCCCCCTTCAATGTCACGTCTGCGTTTATCCGTGAAGCGCGCGGGGCCGTTATGATCGATGTGGAAGGCCGTGAACTCATCGATTTTGCCGGCGGTATCGGGGTCAACAACGTCGGGCATTGCCATCCGAAAGTGGTGGCGGCAATCAAGGATCAGGCCGACAAGTATATCCATACCTGCTTCCATGTCGCCATGTATGACACTTACGTTGAGCTGGCGGAAAAGCTGAACAATATCGCACCGGGTGACTTTGACAAAATGACCATGTTTACCAACAGCGGAGCAGAGGCGGTCGAAAATGCGGTAAAGCTTGCCCGGTATGTGAAGAAAAGGCCGGCGATCATTTGTTTTGAGAACGCTTTCCACGGACGAACATATATGGGCATGAGTTTGACCAGCAAGATCAACCCCTACAAACTCGGTTTCGAGCCCTTCGTGCCGGAAGTTTATCGTATGCCGTTTGCCTACTGTTATCGCTGTTCATTCGGCCTTAAATACCCGGGATGTGAGATCGCCTGCGCAGATTACCTGGAAGATTTTTTCGTCGACTATGTTTCAGCGGAATCCACGGCAGCGGTCATTGCCGAACCGATTCAAGGTGAAGGCGGGTTCATCACGCCGCCGCCGGAATACTTTAAAAAGATCCAGAGTATTTGCCGGAAGTACGCTATTGCCCTCATCATCGACGAGGTGCAGACCGGAACCGGGCGCACCGGAACCTTCTTCGCCATCGAACACTGGGGAATCGAGCCCGACATTATTACTCTGGCAAAAAGCCTGGCCGGCGGCATGCCGCTGGGTGCCGTCACCGCCCGCAAAGACATGATGGAAATCGTTCATGTGGGCGGGCTGGGGGGAACCTTTGCCGGCAACCCCATCTCCTGTAAAGCTGCATTGGCTGTTTTCGATATTCTTTTTCAGGACGGACTGCTGGAGACGGGGGTTGCTTTGGGTAAAAAGATCTCCCCTCGACTCGAAGCCCTATCCGAGCGTTATGAAATGATCGGAGAGGTTCGGGGGAGAGGTCCGATGATGGCAATGGAACTGGTTCAAGATCGAGAGACCAAAAAACCGGCAACATCGGAAGCCAAAAAGTTGGTCCAGTGGTGTTTTGAAAAGGGCCTTGTCATCCTTTCCTGCGGGCACCACAGCAATGTCATCCGAACCCTCATGCCTCTGGTGATTACTGATGAACAGCTGGAGCGGGGGCTCGCCATCCTGGAAGAAGGTCTGGATAATCTGTGCCGGTAAAAATATGATTTTAAAATTTTACTTTTTCCAGAATACGCTGCTTGATGTGAAAAGGGCAAAGGAAATGGATAAATCGAGGGCGCCGACCAAACACAAAAGGAGATAATTTCCGGTTGCAGCCCTGGACATCCATGCGCCGGCAGGAATTACAACAGATAGAAATATCAGCATGCCGGGCCTGAAACACTGCCAGACGCTTGGGTAGGCAATCGTTTTTATTCGTTCAATGTTCTTTTTACAGCTTCTGCTGAAAAGAAATCTACCCTTAATCAAACCGACACCGATACCGATACCGACAAGTGCTGCAATCACTGTCCAAATTGATTCGGCATCCATTGAATATGCCTGTTTGATCAAAGCACCGCCTTTTAACAGCAAAGCGATTCCTCCCGCATACCACACAATCGCTGCGATGATGATCAGGGACCTTTGCGAGACTTTCATCTTCAATGTTGTCCATGGATATTTACGATGAATTCGGGGCTCATCTATTGCGTAATACCACGCAGCCTTTCGTTACGGCGGCGAAGGAGTTCCACCGATACCAAGAGCGCAACAGATACGACAATCATCATCGCGGCCACGGCAGCGATGGTTGGGTTGTACTTCTCCCGAATCCCCGCAAACATTTGCCGTGGTAGGGTGTACTGTTCGGATCCGGCAATAAACAGCGCCACCACCACCTCGTCAAATGATGTGACGAAAGCGAACAAGGCGCCTGAAATCACACCCGGTAGAATCTGAGGCAAGGTCACTTTAAAAAAAACTCTTCCCGGAGATGCCCCAAGGCTGGCTCCGGCGCGAATCTGATTGCGGTTGAAGCCCTGTAATGTCGCCGTGACGGTAATGACCACAAAAGGGGTGGCAAGCGCCGTGTGTGCGAGGATCATACCGAGATGGGTGCCCGCCAGTCCGGTCCAGGCAAAGAAAAAGTAGATGCCCACAGCGGTAATCACGATCGGCACCACCATCGGCATGATCATAATCCCGGTAATGATGCCCTTGAACGGAAAATTTGCCATTGTCAGCCCGATGGCCGACAATGTGCCGAGGGCTGTGGCAAGGGCTGTGGTAGCTCCTGCGATGATAAAACTGTTTTTCATGGACAGGGTCCACATCACCGAGCTGAAAAACTCCTTGAACCACCGGAGACTTACGCCCGGCATGGGATAGGTCAGCATGGTGTCCGAAGTAAACGAGATCGGGATGATGACCATGATGGGGAGTACCAGGCCGATAAGAACCAGCACGCAGAAAACACGGATCAGGTAATACCAAATTTTTTCCAAAGGAGAAGCATAAACGTTGAGCGCCATGACGTCATCCCATACGGAGTCGATCTATCCCGATAAACCGGTTGAAGACGGTATAAAGGAGTATGGTTGCTCCCAGAAGCAGCACTGCAAGCCCCGAAGCCATACCCCAGTTGATGGTGTTGTTGGTGAAAAACGCTATGAAATAACTGAGCATCTGATCTTTAGGGCCTCCTATCAGGGCCGGCGTTATATAGTAGCCGATGGCCAGGATATAGACCAGCAAACACCCTGCGCTGATTCCCGGCAGTGATTGCGGCACATAGACCTTCCAGAACGCAACAACAGGATTGGCGCCCAGGCTCACGGCTGCGCGCATGTAAGAGGGTGAAATATTCTTCATGACACTGTAGAGCGGCAGGATCATGAAAGGCAGAAGGATGTGGGTCATTGCCACGTATACCCCGAATCGGTTGAAGACCAGCTGGAGGGGGGCGGACGTCAGATTCAGCCTGGTCAGGATTTCATTGATAATCCCTTCTTTTTGAAGGACGATGATCCAGGAAGCCGTCCGGACCAGCAGGGATGTCCAGAACGGCAACAAAACCAGAATCATCAATAAATTGCTGATCCGCACCGGCAATGTTGCCAGCAGCCATGCAACCGGGTATCCCAGGATCAGACAACACAATGTGACGATAAGGCTCATCCATAGGGTTCGAAATAAGACCTTCAGGTAAAGGGCTCTCTCTGCCGGCACCCGCACGATGTGACCGCCACTGTCGCGCTTAAGATCCAAAGCGGATAGAATGTAAAAATCGGTGAACGGTGCGGCCGCGCGCTTCACCGCAGACCAGTAGAGCAACTCTCCCCAGCGCTTGTCCATACCGATAATCTTCTCCCGATAAGACGCCGGTTCTGTTTTCATCCGGGAGACCTTCCGGGCCGTATTGAGTACAAGGGTCCGAAAACCGGTGATATCGTAATTCAGGCGTTTCCCGGCCATACCTACCGTCCGGTCCTTGCGGGCCTGTCTCAAATCGTCTGCCAGGGCGGCAAAAACCGGCTCATCGGGCAGGGCGGCGCCGTCCCACTTCTGAATCGCCTGTGCCGTCCGGGGCATGACGGCCATGATTTCAGGGTTGTCGATGGCGCGGTAAAGCAGCATCAGGATCGGGATGATGAACGTCGTCAACAGAAAAAAGAAAAGCGGCGCCACCAAACCGGCTGCCTTGATTTTACGCTTCCGCTCGGCTCTACGCAGCCTGACTTTCAGGGATAATCCTTCAGCCGCGTCCAGTTTTTGATAAGAAGGGTTCATCTCAACCGTTTATACATTAGCAAGAAAAAACTGAGGGGCGGTATACCGCCCCTCTGCTGAATTACGAGGACAGGATTTCGTTTCTATTTAGAAGCCCAGACGTTAAAGCGTTCATTAAGCTCTGCCTGATGCTCCACCCACCATTCGGTATTGAGCAACACGGATCCGTTCAAGTTGTCTGGATGCGTCGGCAGATCGCGTGCTATTTTGGGATCAACTTCTGCCACGGCTTTAATATGGGTTGGGCCGTAAGGAATAGCGGCTGCCGAAATCGCCTGATTTTGAGGCTGGCTGGCAAACTGAATAAATTCATAGGCCAAATCGATGTTGGGGCTCCCCTTGACGATGACCCATGAATCAAGCGCATACAGCTGCCCGTTCCAGACGATTTTAAAATTGCGTCCTTCCTTGACCGCCGCACTGATTCGCCCGTTATAGGCTGAGGTCATCACCACGTCTCCGGCAGCCAGCCACTGCGGGGGCTGGGCACCGGCTTCCCACCACTGTAAGTTAGGCTTGAGTTCGTCGAGCTTTTTGAAGGCCCGGTCGATGCCGGCACTGGTGGAAAGCATTTTGTAGATGTCAGCCGCCGGCACGCCGTCGGCAAGCAGCGCGGTTTCAAGGGCAGGCTTAGCCGATTTTCGCAATGCGCGTTTGCCCGGCCATTTTTTTACATTCCAGAAGTCCGCCCAACTCTTGGGGCCTTCGCCGGTGATCTTGCCGGCATCGTAGGCGAGGACAAATGCCCACACAATGGACCCGACCCCGCATTCGCCCATGGCTGCTGCCGGGATGAAGCTTCCTTTGCCGCCGACCCGGCTCCAGTCGATGATCTCCAGCAGGCCCTCCTCACAGGCGTTTATAAGCTCCGGGGCTTCAACCTGTACCAAATCCCAGGTTACGTTCTTCGCTTCAACCATGGCCTTGATTTTGGCCATCTCGCCATTGTAGGATTCGTCCAGTATCTTCTTTCCGGTTTTTTTCATGAACGGGTCGAAGTATGCCTTTCGCTGTGCCTCCTGATATGCTCCCCCCCAACTGACAATCGTAAGTTCACGGGCGTCGCTGTCCGCCGGAACGGTGATTCCGGCCAACAGAGCGACACCGACAATGATCGCGACGAGAATAGAAATACGCTTCATCGGCTTTTTCCTCCTTTGTAAGATTGATTGATTCGTTTGCTTGACGGGTTGACAAGAAATCTCGCTCTAACTCGGTAAATATAGTGAAAATTGGGTTGCCTGTCAATAAGGCTTCAATCGTATGTATGAGACACGATAAAAACGTTGACAGCCTGAGGCGTTTTCAATAGATTTGGGTAATTTAGCGATTCCGATTCCATAACCTTGCAGTGCATCTTTTGATAAGAATTTAACAGACGACAAAAATGAAAGGCGGCTCTGAAAACCCGAAAATGCTGGTCCGGTTCAACCATGTCGATAAGAGCTTTGACGGTGAAACGCTCGTCATCAAGGATCTTAATCTGGACATTTTTGAGGGGGAATTTCTCACCTTGTTGGGACCGTCCGGTTCAGGCAAAACGACCACGTTGATGATGCTGGCCGGTTTTGAAACACCGACCCATGGAGAGATATTCATCGGAAATAAATCCATCGGGAACATCCCTCCCCATAAAAGAGGCATCGGGATCGTATTTCAGGATTACGCCCTTTTCCCGCATATGACCGTGCGCGAAAACCTCTCCTTTCCCCTCCAGGTCCGAAAGGTTTCCAAAGATGAAATCCATCGAAAAGTTTCCAGAGCGCTGGATATGGTAGAGCTGTCCGGTTTCGGGGCCCGCAAACCGATCCAGCTTTCAGGCGGCCAGCAACAGCGCATCGCATTGGCCCGGGCACTTGTCTTTGAACCCCAGCTGGTGCTCATGGACGAGCCGCTGGGTGCGCTGGATAAAAACCTCAGAGAGCAGATGGAATACGAAATCAAGCACATCCATGAGAATTTAAATGTAACAATGGTCTATGTCACCCATGACCAGAGTGAAGCGATGATCATGTCCAGCCGAATCGCTGTTTTTAATGACGGTGTCATCCAGCAGCTTTCAACACCGGAAAATCTATATGAAGCGCCGGAGAATTCGTTTGTGGCGCAATTTATCGGCGAGAACAATAAATTTTCAGGAAATGTAACCGCCATTAACGGCGACGCGTGTACGGTTGAAACCGATGGCGGCGGAATCATAAGAGCGCTCAAAGTCAATATCAACAACGTGGGTAACCGGACCAGTCTTTCGCTTCGACCCGAAAGAGTCATCCTCAACCCGTCTAAAGAGGGTATCGAAAATATCTTTGAAGGCGTCGTTCAGGAACTCATTTACCTCGGCGATCATATTCGCACCCGAATGAGTGTCTGCGGCAACGACGATTTCATCGTGAAGGTTCCCAATTCACAGGGTGGTCATCTAATCATCGAAAAGGGCCAACAGATTCAAATAGGATGGACGCTGGAAGACTGCCGGGCCCTGGATGCATTAAGTTAAATAGGACGCAGATTTCCGCAGATACACACAAATAATAATCTTTCCTGGTTATCTACAAAAGCCAAGTTGATTTGTGGAATAGGCGGTGAAGGTGAGCCGATTCGCAGCAGTATGACTGTCTGAGTGCATTAGGGGGCGTTACATCGAACAGCATGAAGGTGCT
>Ga0180009_10002212_pt1 | contig 23032 bp, 22 predicted proteins | sample OS_PC_MetaG_FD_123537 | JGI IMG/M metagenome (GOLD analysis project Ga0180009, IMG submission 123537) | Groundwater microbial communities from the Aspo Hard Rock Laboratory (HRL) deep subsurface site, Sweden - OS_PC_MetaG | ecosystem: Environmental > Aquatic > Deep subsurface > Groundwater...
ACTCTCGAGAAAACCAAATCCCAAAAACCTCCTTCAGGTTATGATAATTGTTTTTGATTAACTGGATTTAAATCATGTCTATCCTGTTATCCTGTCAAATATTCTCCCCCGGTGAACTATTACATATTATTTTAAAAATTGTTAGCGGGTCGATCCCTTTACAACATAAAGCATTGACAATCTTAATTAAAATAATGTAACCATCTACTAGATTCTAACAACAGTTAAACGGAAAAAGCTGACAGTGATGAAGTCGTAAAACGTGACTGAATATGATCTAATTTTTAGGCGTCAGGAGGTATGAGTCAGATGAGTACGGAAGTCAATTTACCCAAAAAGGTAACAATCTCTGATCTAACAGTGCGTGATGGTTTTCAGTCCGAGAGTCGGGTTATACCGGTCGAGGGCAAATTGTATATTATAAACCAGCTTGTGGATGCGAGTTTCAAGGAGATGGAGGTTTCAGCGTTCGCACCCCCTCGTTATCAACCTCAATTCAGGGACTGGGAAGAGGTCTTGAAAGGACTTCCGAACCAGGAGGATGTGATATACTCCTGTGTCACAACAGGTAAGAAGGCCACGGAACGGGCCTTAAATGCGAGAGAGAAGGGTTATCGGGTGGACAGGATATTGCTGGGGGTCCTTCCAGCCAGTGAAAAATTCAACAGAACCGTCGTGGGCATGAATTATGATGAGACCTGGAAATGGGTTGAAGAAACTGTGAAAAATGCCCATCAGCTTGACATGAAGGTTAACGTCTTTTTAACTGGCATATTCAGCCCTCCAGATCCTGATGAGAAAGATGTTAATCTTGTGGACCGGGCGTTGGAGTTCATTGACAGACTCCTTGGGATGGGAGTTGATGACATTGAGCACCCAGACCATATGGGAGAAGCCACCCCTGATGAAGTTTACAGATATTTTCAACAAGTCTTTGAAAAGTTTCCTGATCCTAAACTTCATATATTCCATATACATGATGCAAGGGGTATGGGACTGGCATGCTATTTTGCAGCCATGCAATTGGGGGTTTCACGCTTTGAGACCACCCTGGGCGGGCTCGGGGGATGGCCTGCAAATTTTGTTGATGGTGTTCCTGTACCAGGGCTTATTGGATTGACCGAGGTTTCACGTCGGCCGGGTCTCGTATCCACAGAGGATTTTCTTGTTATGCTGGAGGGGATGGGGATTGAGACAGGCATTGACATAGATAAAGTAATAAAGCTGGGTAGGATGCTTGAGAAGATAGTAGATCGACAACTATGGAGTTTCTGCTTAGGAACAGCAGAAAGGCCAGGCTCCGGAAGAGTACCTAAGCTCCAGGACTATAAAACCGAGACAAAGTAAAGTCAGTAGAGTTTATTGCATAACGGTTTAGCGTAACATTTTAGCTTTTTTCTCACAACCTTTCTGCACCGCCAATGGCAAGAGTTTCATTGACACCGTCCTCAATCATGGCTGCACGGGCATCCCTGAAGATCTTCTCTATGGGGTACTCTCTGGAGAGTCCATACCCACCAAAGATCTGAATAGCGTGACTCGCTACCCGGAATGCCGTTTCCGTAGAGAAGACCTTGGAAGCGATGGAGTAATGAAGGGCGGGTGGTCTGGTCACACTATTATAGACCGACAATCGACGCGCCAGACAACGGGCGGCTTCCACTGACATGAACATATCGAATAGCTTTAGCTTCACATTCTGGTGATTCATGATGGTTTTTCCCCCCTGAACCCTCTCCTTGGCGTACTTCAGTGCTTCTTCGAGAGCAGCCTGTCCGAGGCCCGAAAAGATGTTCTCCATCCCCGCATTGGCCGTAGCCAGTGTTATATCGGCTATAACTTTGAAGGTGGGCGGATCCTTGCATACGATGTTGGTCTTGGGAATCCGCACGTTGTCGAAGAGAATCTCACCTTGATTCAGTGCCCTCTGCCCCATCTTATCCAGGGGCTTCCCACGAGAGATACCCGGATAATTCAGAGGAATGGCTGCAATACCGCAATTCTCCATTCCCTTGGAGGGGTCAAGGCTCAAGAAGAGGGCCGCGTGTGTAGCAATGGTGCCATTGCTTATCCAGGCCGATTTTTGCCTGTTGATCACATACTCGTCTCCATCTCGTTTAGCCTTCACCGATGGTGTACATTTGGGATTACTGGAATGCTCTCCATGGGGAAGTATCCAGTCTGATCCATGATCAGGCTCGGTAAGGGCCCAGCATCCGATCATCTTCGCATCTGTATCCTCACAGAACCTTCGTGTCATGTTCTGCACTTCAAGGTCATTGGATATCATTGAGAAAGAGAAGGGGAAAGAGCTTACGCTTACACTGGCGGCTAGATCCGACGCAGCCCACCCCATCTGTTCATACACCAGTGCCCCGGTCAATGCGTCCACCTCCAGCCCTCCGAAGGCCTTAGGGATGATCATCTTATGAAAGCCCATCTGGTAGCTCTTCCTGAACACATCCCACAAGACAGACCTTTCGGCGATGACATCCTGGGGATATGGTAGCTTGTCCAATTGTATGGCTGCCGGCCGCCATACCTCGGCAAAGAATTTCTTTGCTGAGTCACGCATGGCTTTCTGATCATCCGTAAGGTCTATGTCCAGTTCTCTGAGTCCCATACCTCTCCTCCACCATAAAGGCGCAGGGCTTAAGGTCCAAGGCCCAAGGTGAAGCATCTCTTCCTTGTGCCCTATGCCTTACGCTCTATGCCTGCTTTTGATATCCCCGAGCCCCAACTGAATCAAAACCTCTTCAAATCGAACTTAGGGGCTTCGCCCCAATTGGAATGTTGGAAAAATGGAACGCTGGAATAATGGGTTTTTTAAGAATGGGTTAATGGATTATTGACATGTTCATTTGGAAATGAAAGGATTAAATCAAACAATCCCTTTAATATCAACTCCACTCAATACGGGATTTTCAACATTCCAATTTTCCATCATTCCATTATTCCATGTACGAGGCAAAATTTCAGGCCTCGATAAACACCTGTAAATTCAACAAGTTGTAGAATTTCCGAGACGTTAAATTATTACCAATAATGAAATCGTTCAATGAACAAATCTCTGGCTGTAAGGATTAATTTGATCTGTTTTTAGAAATGGGCCTTTCAAGGGCCTTAAAGATGACATCTTTGAATTGTTTTGGCGTGCACTGATCGATCTCAATATTTCCATCCTTGTAAGCTTTCTCTATACGAGAAAGCACCATCTCTTCTTGACATGATACCCCTTTGAGAGACGATTCAACCCTCTCCAAAGCATCCAGTGGTCTCACGCCATGATACCATCCTGTCAAAGAACAGTCGAGGATCTCATCATGCCTTTTTAAGATGCGTGCCCTGATCAGGGGGCCTTGGGGGATCTTTTCTGAGAGCTCGAAAAAAGAGGCTCCATCGGGGATATATGGAAAGCGTTTTTGGACAGAATTGCCCCAGAACCATGTCTCGTTATCATAGAGATCCCTGAGTTCTTGCTCGTATCGCTCCTCGATCTCGGAAAGTGTTCCGGGATAGAATTCCATCTGAAAGAGCTCTGAAATGGACTTTCTGACAATCTCCTTTACTTCATCAATCTTGACAGGATGACCCAATGCCTCCTCAAGGGAACCCACTCTGGCTGATACGGACTTTTCTTTCTTGTCCGAAAACTTCTCAGGGGGCCCCGGGACGGCCGCTTCAACGGTCTCAAATGGGATAGGAGTTATGGTGAGCCCCATCCGACAGCAGATAAAGGGACCGAAAAATGAGATGCTGAAAGGCCCTACCTTTTTCCAGATTCCCCCGGTCTGGACCTCAAGGTCGTTGATGGGGCGGTGTCGAGCCATAAGCCCCCAACGATTTGAGAAGGCAGAGGCCAATTGACGGTTCATCATGGCAAAGACGTCCGGGATGGCCTCGGGAACACGTTCTCGTTGTATGTAGAGGGCATTCATCACATAGCCGGGATGCCCGAAGATGGTGCCCGGGGTTGGAACACGCTTCACGATGATCCCTTCTTCCAAACAGTATCCGTAATTGAGATCCACATCAGGATCGTTCTGCCTTCCCATGACTATGCTCGGCTTTCGATGGGTGAACATGGCCAGGGTTTCGGGAACCTTCCCCTCTTCACAGGCTTTGGCTATGGCTGGAGAAAGACTCATGGTGGCTTCGGCATAAGAGTTTACATCGATCTCTAATAATCGACATCCAGCTTCTATCATCCGCCCTTCTCTTTTTTCTCCCAAAGCTCTTCGAACCACCCAACGATCCCATGGGGCATAAACAGGATGACCGCCACGACTATCACCCCGTAGAGGATCAGGTCAATCCCGGCATAATCCGTGCCAATAACGTTCAGAAACGCTTGTCCAATGGGAACCAGTAAGAGGGGACCAATGACCGGTCCCCATAATGTACCGAATCCTCCGATCGCCGTAAAGAGGATCATCTCGATGATCATATGGGGACCGGCCACGGTCTCGGGATCGATAAACCCGAGCATCTGGGCGTAATAGGTCCCGGCAAGGGCCGTCAAGAAGGCGCTGAGGGCCATTCCTTTGTACATCACGGAGAGAAGATTGATCCCCGATGCCTCTGCGGCCTTTTCGTTGTCTCGCAAGGCCCTCAGATAAAGACCCAATTTCGACCTTAAGATAATGGCCGTCAGCATAATCACGCCCAAGGTCATGCCAAGGATGATGTAATAGTAAGGGATTTTACTCAGGAAGGCATAGTTCAAAGGATCCGTCTCCATGATCAGTATACTCAGGCCGTCATGTGACCCAAGGTGTTCGAAAGAACTGATCACGAACATCCCGATGTAGACGAAACCGAGGGTAACCAGGGCGAATGAAAGGTGGGGGAGCTTGTATCTGAAGTTTAGCCACGAAAGAAAGAGGCCCAGCAAAACAGCGATGCCGGCCCCAAGGAGCATTCCGATCCAGGGGCTGATGCCGAAATCTCGGTAGAGTGTGGTGGATGTATAGGCCCCCGCTGCCAAAAAAAGGGTATGGGCGAAGCAGAACTGACCACCGATCCCTCCTATGAGGTTCCAGGCAGAGCACATATAGATGAAGAAGAGAGTCAGGATGAGGATAAGAATCCAATAGGTCCCAACAAAATGAGGGATCAGGATAAAGAATAAGAGAATCCCGGCCAGGAGAATACCGTTCCGTCCTTTAAGGGCCTGCGGTATCATGCGGCCTCCCCCATCAGTCCCTGGGGCCTGAAAAGAAGGATCAGGACAAAGATGGCATAGGGAATGGCCGGAGCCAATGAAGCACTGAGGTAGAAATAGCCGAAGGCCTCCGCAATGCCGATGATGAGTCCTCCAATCAGGGCACCCAGGAAATTACCTGCTCCCCCCACAACGAGTATAATAAAGGCGAAAAGCGTCATATGGAGGCCCATGGTTGGGACCATAACCTGGATAACCGGGATAACCACGGGGCCGACGATGCCAAGGAGCGCAATGCCCAAGGTGAATACGATCATCTGGACCCTCCCCACGTTGATCCCCATAAGTTCTGCGGTCTCCGAATTCTGCGAAATGGCCCTGACCGAACGGCCAAAATCGGTGCTTCGAAGGACCCAGTAAAAGCCCAAAGAGGCCATTGTCGCTACCCCGAATGCTACAATGAGAGGAGTTCTCAGGATAATGGGACCCAGATAGAGCTTGCTGGCCGTGATGAAGGTGGGAACCGTCTCCTCTTCGCTGGTGAATAAAAGAACGAGACTGTTGGAGATGATAAAAACGAGTCCGAGGGTGAGCTGAATGACCATCAGAATATGGGCCTTGAGGAGAGGACGGATTAGAAAATGAAAAACGAGAAGACCCAATATCACCATCAACGGTGTGGTGATGAATATGGAGAGATAAGGATCGAGCCCGAATGCCCGGTAGAGTGCCAGACAGATATACATGGCCAAGAACATGAGGTCCCCATGGGCGAAATTCAAAAGCCGGGTGATGGCATAGACCATGGTCAGCCCACTTGCAATGAGGGCATAGACAGCTCCCCACATGAACCCATCGAGTAAGACCTGAACAAAGATCTCCATTCCGTCTCCTTATACCTTTGTGCTTCGATTCGCAAATATAGTGACGTATTTTAACTAACCAGATTGAAGAAAATGCTCACTCAACACCAAGTCCTGAGTGAATAAGTTCGTCACTGAACTTATGAATCGAGGGACTCAGAGGCCAAGGAAGGCCTTTTTGACCTTCTCTTCCTGAATCAGTTGGGCGGAAGGCCCGTCCATGGTTATTCTGCCATTCTCGATGACATATGCCCTCACAGATATGGTGAGGGACAGCCTCACGTTCTGTTCCACCAGAAGGACGGTCAGTCCCTGTTGGTTTAGATCCTTAACCACCCGAAAAAGCTCTTCCACGATGAGGGGAGCGAGGCCGAGGGAGGGTTCGTCAAGCAAAAGGAGCTTTGGGTTGGCCATCAGTCCGCGGGCTATTGCCAACATCTGCTGTTCTCCCCCGGAAAGGGTGCTGGCCATTTGATACTTTCGCGTTTTTATAATGGGGAAAAGATCATAGACCCGCTTCAATCTCTCTTCCCGCTTCTTCCTTGCCCTCACGTTGTTCCCACCCACAAGCAAGTTCTCGTAGATAGACATATTTGGAAAGAGCTGTCTTCCTTCTGGAACCTGTATAACGCCCAACTGGACCACCTCATGGGCAGGGATGCCGGTTAGCTCTATCTCCTCATCAAATAAAATACGACCTGATGAAGGTTTGATCTGGCCGGAGATAACCTTCAAAAGGGTGCTTTTGCCAGCCCCATTGGCCCCCACCAGAGCAACCAGTTCTCCTTCGTCCACAAAGAGTGAGATTTCGTGTAGAACCTTCAGGGCGCCATAGCCGGCGCGAATGCTTTGAAGGCTAAGCAACAGCCCCACCTCCCCTTCCGAGGTATGCCTCGATCACCTGTTCATTGTTGGCGATCTCTTCAGGCGTACCTTCAGCGATCTTCCTTCCGAAATTGAGCACAACAATCCTCTCACAGAGCCCCATGATGATGTGCATCACGTGTTCAACCATAATAAAGGTCATTCCCCGGTCTTGGAGTCCCTGGATCAGTTCGATCATCTCTTTGGATTCCACCACATTCAGTCCTGACATCACCTCATCGAGGAGCAAGAGTTCAGGATTGGAGGCAAGGGCCCTTCCCACCTCGAGGCGCTTCTGTTCAGGGATGGTCAGATTTTCCGTGATCTCTTCTGCCTTAGTTGAAAGCCCCACTGTCTCAAGGACATTATGGGCGCGATGGCGGGCCTCCTTTATGGAGAGATGGAGGAGGGCCGCAACCAGAACGGTCTCGAAGACCGTAAAGGAGGGAAAGATCTGAGGTATCTGGAATGTGCGACCGATTCCCCTGAAGCAGATCTGGTGGGGCTTCAGTTTATCGATCCTTTCTTCTTTAAAATAACAATATCCGCTTGTTGGTCGCCGAAACCCCGAGATCAACTCGAAAAGGGTGGTCTTCCCAGCCCCATTGGGTCCGATAAGCCCAATTATGGAGCCTTTTTCCACTTCAAAACTCATGTCATCGACGGCCAGGAGACCCCCAAAATTTTTTGTCAGTTCTTCAACCCTTAAGAGCACAAAAATCTCCCTTATGATCTAAAATCTGAAAACAGGAGCCCCGGTTGATAAAACCCAACCGGAAGCTCCTTAAAGAAGAGGAATATTTTAGAACCTGGGTTTTGCTTCGGCGACATCCTCAGGATAGATGAACTTTTTCTTGCCGTCGTACCACTGAACCTCCCGCATGGTGGCATTCAGAGGTTTTCCATCGGCATCCCACTCGAGGATGGGGTCAAAGGTTGGACAGACCATGTCTTTGGAGCCCCTCTTGATCTTCATAGTCTTTAAGGCATTGTTGAGGGCCGTTGGGTCGGTGGATCCTGCCTTCTCAAGGGCAAGCTTGATGACAATCGCCCCTTGGGCTCCTAAGGTGAACCAGTTGGGTTCGTGTCCATCTTCCCCTCCGATCTTCAAGCCCCTTGCCCTTGCCCTTTTGATAAAGGCCTGAAAGGGTTCATAGGGATCCTTCAGTTCTACCCAGGCAGCAGCGAAGACAGGCCCTTCTAACGCCTTTTTCGCCACTTCACCGCCTCCAACCTTGGACCAGAGCTTGTCATCGGAGTAGGATCCAATCCCTCCTATCATGACGGGGTAATAGTCAAGGGCATACCTGGCCTGGTGTGAGAGAATACCGTCCTGGGTGTAACTAGACTGGATGACGGTATCGATACCTTCTTTCTTCAGTTTGAGAATGTAAGGCTTGAAATCCGGGGCTTTCCAGTTAAAAGGCAGGTCAACGGCTACCTTATACCCGTATTTTGCAAGTCTTTCCATTGCTCCTCTTCCAACCCCTTTACCGTAAGAATTGTCCGGGTAGATGACCGCAATGTTTTTTGGTTTATAACCATGTTTTGTCACGAGCCAGTGAAGGATGTCGGCGTGCCAGAAGCCTATCTCGTCGGTTGGAACGGCTATGGTACGCCACCATTTGAGATGCATGGGAAAGACAGGATCTCCCGTGCAGATAACCGCCACTCCTGGAATCTTGTATTTGTCGTAGAGGGGGGCAGCGGCTTGGTTCTGGGAAGAAGAGAAAGGTCCGATCACTGAAACGACCTTCTCTTGGGAAAGCAACCGCTCAAGCTCGGTGATCGCCTTTTTGGTGTCGGTCTGACTGTCGGCTATCACGAGCTCGATCTTGGCTCCCCCGAGGCTCTTGATGCCTCCGGCTTCGTTAACCTCGTCCATGATGAGTTTGACGGCCGCGGTAACGGGTTTACCGTAGCTGGCATATCGTCCGGTTTGATCCTGTAACACACCGACCCTAATGGTCTCGGCACCACTCACCAAAGATGGAACCACAAAAATGGAAAAAGCAAACACGGCAAGGGTTAATAAAACGATACTCTTTTTTGAATCCATGACAAAACCTCCTTTCGTCTATGGGGGAATATCTGCATCCCTGCATCATCCCCATCGGTTTACAGAGAAAAGGACCATCGACCTAGTTTGTCTGAACCATCTTCCCAAAAATATATATTATTACGAATGAATAGGTTTACGGTAAGCTTATACTGTTGGTTAAAAAAGCAATGATGCTCTTTTAATATTTTAATTTTCTTCCAGTCAAGAACTATAATTTAGAAAGATAAACCATCTTTCCGTCATTGTATAAGGATATGGGCAACAAGGACTTGCTTTTTCAGTGAGGGTGTATAGGAAGTATATGAAAACTGCATTTGTGTGTCAATGAAAAACTTAAACACTAAAAATTCCAATTTATGTATTTCTGAAGAAATATACTCTTCAATCCTTCGAGTTATCAGATTACTGTGTCTTTGCCTTGAAGGCAAGGATGGAGGAGACCATGACGGCTCCCATACATCCCAATTGAACGGCCCTTAGTTGAAATGTGTTATAGAATACTGACAGAATCACGGGAGAGACGGCGTAACCCGCAAATTTAATAGAATTGTAAACTGAAGTGACCGGTTTTCGAAATGAAGGGGAGATCTGAACTCCCATGGTGTTGAGAGACGTCCAGGCGGTGGCTGCCCCTATTCCAAAAAAGAGAAAAAGAATAAGATACCTCGAATAGGAGTATGGAATGAGGACCATTAAGCCTATACAGATAAAAGCGATCATGGTGCCCCCAAGAAAGACATTTCTCCTTCCCAGTTTATCTCCGAAAAATCCTGCGATGGGGGAAACAATCATCCCTGAAAAACCACTCATAGAGAGTAAAGCACCGATCCGATCCGATGGAAGGTTGAAGTTGGACTTCAGAAAGTCAGCCGTGAAGGTCATGATTCCGATATAGGCGATGAAAAGGCTGAATGCTGAGAAGCTCAGATAAAGGACGCCCGGTTGAATCAATGCATGCTTTAAGACGGGAAGGACTGCCAGGATTCCAACCTGTGATTCTTCCTCCCGTTGGATGCGTTCGCTCGAAATCCCATAGAGAATACCCGCTATCAAGGAAAGGGCTGATAAAAAAAAGAAGAACCAAGGCCAGCCGATGTGAACCTCTATTAACCCCGATATCAAGGGACCGAGGGTAACCCCGATGGTGTAGGCTAAACCCAGAATCCCGATGGCTTTCCCAATATGTTTCTCCGGGACAAGCTCGCCGATGAGGGCCATGATGATGGGGGTGAGAAAGGCCGCTCCTATTCCCTGGACGACCCGACTCCCGAGCAGTATCCACAAACTGGGAGACAGACCGCATAACACACCCCCCAAGGCATATGTTGTAAAACCGAAAAGAAGGGTCTTCCGAACATCGAAAAACTGAGCGATTGATCCTGAGAAGAGCTGGATCACGATAAAAGGGATCATGTAAAAAGTGATGGCAACAGAGGCTGTGCCAAATTCAACGGACCAATTTTGGGCCAACACGGGAATCAGGGTAACAATCCCGATGCCACCCATTGGACCGATGACTGCGCCTAAATAGAGGGGAAAGAGTCTTTTAAAATTCATCCATCCCCCAACCTATCTTCTTGAAACAGCATCACGTGCATCTCTCCAGTTGTAAATGATCACAGGGCAGATCAATTCCGGAAGATTATGAAAACTCTTGAGGATTTTATCCAATGTGGACGTATGAATAAAAGGACAAATAAGGCCACAAGCTAAGTGCTTCGATTCGCAAATACTATTACGTATTTTTTTGAATATGATATACAAAATTGCTCACTCAGCACTCAGTCCCGAGTAAATAAATACTTTACCGAATTTATGAATCGAGGGACTAAGATTCCCGGGTGAGATCATCTAAAAAGCTGAGAACAACTCCATTGAAAGCAGCAGTCTGCTCCAAAAGAAACTGATGAGCTCCTCCCTCGATGACTTGGAGCTGGGCGTTTGGGATCCTCTCGGCTAGAATTCTCGAATTTTCGGGCGGGACCAGAAGATCCTCATCTCCAGTTAAGACCAAGGTAGGCGCTTGGACATGGTGAAGATCATTCCATGTATCATGTCCCTGAACAGCCTGCATCTGGTGAATGAGTATGTCGGTAGCAGGTGGAAATCTTCCAGATACCTCCTGATAACGTTGAGCCACCCCCGGAGCTTCCTTTAGTGTCCTTTCAGTAAAAAGGCACTTCTGGACCTCTTGTGCTGCTTCCGGGGTGCCGGTTGAGATATACTCAGCAAAAATCCTTATGATCTCCTCTGATGGACCCACAGCACGATCGCCTCCGCAGTGGGTGCAGGCAAGCACAAGGCCATTAACCCTCTGTGGATATCTCAAGGCGATCTCCTGGGCGATCATGCCCCCCATGGAGATTCCAAGGATGTGGGCCTTTGAGATACCGATGGCATCCATGAGGCAAACAGTATCACCAGCCATGTTGGAGATGGTAAAAGGGGCGTCCGGTTTGTCCGAACGTCCGATTCCCCGGTTGTCAAAACTCACCACACAATAACGAGACGAAAATTCCGGTATCTGGCAATACCAGTGATCAGCGTTGCTTCCCAGACCACGTATTAGTACCAGGGGATAACCTTCTCCTTGTATATCGTAATATAGATGGGTGTCTTGGACCTTTACTTTTGGCATAGTTGGACCTCCTGGAGTACAGTCTTATACATTTAAAAATATCATATTTATTCTGATCAATTCCAGCATTGTGTATGGAGATGCATATTATTTATGGTTATGGTTTTATCATTTATAGTGCAAAAATAGTCCCGAAAATTATCGAACCGGTTTATGGACTTCAAAATAGCATTATACTGAAGGTCGTGACAGGAAGGTTTTAGACTTTAAACGGGGTGTCGGGGTGTGTATTTCACCCTATCAACCATTTATGAGTATCCACTCGTGTTGTGTGTAAACACCAGTGCTGATAGGCACGGACTCGTTATTTACATATGAGGCTTTTTTAACATTCCTCGTCCAGTTTTATCCAGCGGGCCATTTGACATTCGTAAGTTACGCCATTATCGCATACCTTACTCCCTTCAGGGAATTCTGTATCATTCCAATGGCACATGGATTTTTCATCTCTGATCATCACTGTTGACTGTCCGCGCACGGATTCAATCACATCTGAATTCTTCTTGGCGGCGTTCATAGGATCCACTTTTTTAATATCTTCACTCATTAAGCAATTCTCCCCTCTTTTAAAAATTGTTAATCTAGTACGATCACTATATTAAAAGGAGATCAAAACCTCAATCACTTTTCTCTCTTTCAACGGCCTCTTATTTACTGTTCATTATTTAAGGTAATTTAAGACTATCTCTTCGATATAATTGCGGTCTTCATCTGAGACCTCCACCAAGCAGATCCCTATACCTACGGCAGCGTCATTTTTGTCTATACCATAAAGATCAGACCAGACCACCTTTCCTTTAACCCCTAAAGGTCTATGATTCGGAGGTAAAATAGACAATCCATAGATCTCATTCAGTCGTAGTGGTTCCTCACAGGAGACGAATAATCCATCAGTAGCGATATTGACTGTTTCACCTTCCAGTGTAGCGTGATCAGCCAATATGGTAATGGGCCATCGTATCTCTCTTCTGGAACGTTTGCGCCTTTCCTTCCTGTCGGGCAAATCTATACCTCCTGAATCAGGCTAGCCACTTTATGCAAAGACCTTCATTGTTGCTTCTATGTAAAACATAAAAACAAACCATATCAGGCTTTGTCAAAGAATTCCTGTAATTCTTTAATTCCAGCAACCTTTGCAACTAAAGATACATCATCTTCGAATAGGAATTCCAGTAAAAAGATCATCTTATAATCTACTGCTGAGGTCTCATATCTCTGGTATGAAGTAACCTTCACATCCTTCAGTTTCCCATACTCATCACTCTTAAGTAACTCAGCTTTTCTCAAAATAAGATTGATTGCTTCCTTGGCATCGTCAGGATTCTCCAGAACAATTTCAATACCATCCAGTTTTTTAACAGCTTTAATAATCTTTTCGCTTTCAACCTTAATCTTCATCTTATCTCACCATGGGAATAAATTTACTTTTTTAAGGAATCATCTTTATTCGCCTTCGCCAGAATACCCTGTAGCGACTCGACTTGAGCTCGTCGACAAGTCTTGCTGCCGGGAGCTTCATTTGCCTTATCCGGCCGGGTATAATGAATTGTCACCATATCATTACAACAAAAAAACATCAACATCATCTTTGAGCCTGATGGCTGCATCAAAATCTTAATAGAGATCTTTCAAATCCTTACCCCCCTTCTTTTGATCTCCTCTACAAAGACCAGTTTCCCCAACTCACCAGGTACACAGATTACCGCCCTACCCCCATTGATCTTAGATATTTCACGGGTAAACTCCACAAGTGCAGGATTGTCAGAAAGCATAAAGGTCTCTATGTTCATGCCCTGGGCAGTTACCTTTTTTACCTCTACCAGTGTTGCCCTACAAGCGTTGGGGCTTATTCCAAGCATATTGTTGGGCAACTCAACGTGGAGGTGTGGCCCTCTATAATAGGCAGTAGGCTGGCCGTCCGTGATAACAATCACCCGATTATTTCTATTTCCACTCTTCTTAATGAGTTTCATGGCTAACCGAAGGCCACCTTGAAGATTTGTGTATGGCTGGTATGCGTCCCACACTGCCAGGGAAAGCTCTTTACCCTTCAATTCTCTGGCTTCCGTTGAGAAACCGATGATATGGAGTTTATCTTTTGGGAATCTTGTCCTGATATAATGATCCAGGGCCAATGCAACCTTTTTACCAGCTTCAAATCTTCCTTCCCATGACATGGACCATGAAAGATCCAGGAGCACCACTGTGGTTGAGGTGATAAGCTTCTCCCTTTCCCGAACATAAAAGTCATCAGGTGATAAATCAATGGAGCCGTTTAAAGCGGGACGTTGGGTCACCGCCTGGAGAATGGTTTTAGTAATATCCAGATCAAAACGGTCCCCAAACTGGTAGGGTCGTGAGGTATCAGGCTCTATCTCACCAGCTTGAGGTGCATTGCCCCGGTACTTCCCCTGTTTATCTCTTCTCAACTGTTCGTATAATTTCCCAAATGCCAACTCAGCAAGGGTCCGCATGCCCTTTGGAGTCATATCGAGGCCACCCTTGTCAATGCGGGCCACCCCTTCTTCAGAGAGCATGGACGGAAGCTGAAGCAGAATGTTCAATGATCTTGAGGCTTCTTCACCCAACATCTTTTTAAGATCCTCAGGATCAATACTTGAAAGCTCCCCGGTTAGGATCTGCCGCTGGAGCTCTTCTATCGATTTAAATTGCCGCATCAGTTGGATGGCCTGATCAAAGTCCAGTGATTCATCTCCCGTGAACTTACGGGAATACCGGCTGTAGAACTCAAATAGTTCGAAGATATCATTCTCTCTGCTCTGCCAGTAGTCTAATTTCTCTCGGCTGTCCTGGTTTAAGAAATCAAAACCATTAAGGCTCTTGATCTTTTCAAGCAAACCTGGAGGAAGCTCTTCATACAACGGAGCCCTCTGGGCTCCTTTTTCCATCCTTGTCATGTTCTCATCCGCCAGCAGATGTCTGAGATCATCCATGGGTTTATCAAAGGCTTTTTCAAGATTATATTTTGAAAAAAGCTCATGCTTCTGTTTTTGAAGCTCCTGAACCATCTCTTCCAGTCCCATAACCCTGAAATCCATTCCAGCGAGAGGAAATCCCTCCCAGAACATCTGAGCGATGGACATATTGGGGCTCATCCCTTTCATGATATTTTCCATGAACCTGTCAACGATCTCTTTCCGTTTCAAGCTGAAGGGGAGCTGAGATCCGTCCCATTGTTTGTAAATGATTTTTTTCATTTATAAACTATCACTTTATCCATCACTTCCTTATTTAGCTGATTGGATAGATGCAACCCTTCTAAGATAAACTCCATGGCTGAAGAGGCCTCAGGAGGACTGTCTGGATTGACTAAAGTCTGGACAGCGTCTCTCATTCCGGGAATCACCTCATATCCATCCATATATTCCTCTGAGGGAAGGAACCGAGAGACTTCCGCCCCGACCCCATTCTGAAATGATTCGACTATGGGGGAAAGCTCCTCAAGCTTAAAATGCTCGTCAAAAACCACCTTTATGGCACGCTTGGTCAAGTTCTCCACGATCTCTGAGTCATTTCGTTCAGCAACTTCATATTCCAATTCCAACTTACCCAAAATAGCCGGATAGGTGGTTTCTATATCAGTAATTCGCGGCACCGCCTTCTTTTCACGAAGGTCGAGACACCGCCTGAGGGCACTACCCATAATGGACTCATAACTTCTGATGGATATACGACAACTCACCCCTGAGTGTTGACTGATCTCCGGGCTGCTTCGGGCCTGAAAAGTCATCTCCGCCAAAATCTCTTTGATGAATTGCGGCACATAAGTCTCCAGGCCGTCCAAGTTGGGGCACCTTACTTCCTGTTCCATGATCTCAATCTCATACCTCTTCTCCCGTGGATAATGAGTTCTGAGTTGAACATCAAACCGATCTTTTAGGGGTGTTATGATTCGACCTCGACTGGTATAATCTTCAGGGTTTGCCGTGGCAATAATAAGAATATCCAAGGGAAGGCGCACGGGGAATCCTTTGATCTGCATGTCATTCTCTTCCATGATGTTAAAGAAAGCCACCTGAATCTTCTCCGCAAGATCGGGAAGTTCGTTTATCGCAAATATGCCCCGGTTTGCCCGTGGGACCAAACCAAAATGTATGGCGGCTTCATCATCCAAAGTTCTTCCCTGGGCAATCTTGATGGGATCCACTTCTCCGATGAGATCGGCTGTGCTTACATCGGATGTGGCCAATTTTTCAACCAATCTTCTATCTCTTGGAATGTAGATAATGGGAAGATCATCCCCCATCTCATCAAACCTTTTTTTACATTCCACACATATGGGATTAAAAGGATTGTCATTGATTTGGCAACCTGCTATTGAAGGCATCTCCTCATCTAAGAATTCCACCATGCCCCTTATGATTCTACTTTTCCCCTGACCCCTCTCACCAAGTAGAATGATATTATGTCCGCATAGGATGGCATTAATCAGTCCAGGCAAAACTGTTTCATCATATCCTATCAGTTGGGGAAACAGGGGTTCTTTTTTCTCTAATTTTCTGATTAGGTTGAATCTCATCTCTTCCCGAACATCAGGGAGGCGAGAGAAATGTTTTTTTAATTCACCTAAGGTTTTGGGTTTTCGGTCTGTCATATGTACTCCTTTTTAGTCTAAAGATGGCCCATGATTGGCTAGATGATTGTCAAAGTATAAACACCTTATGGTCCGGCGTCAAGATGAGAAGCGGGTCTTATCTGTTTTCTCCTGATGGCCCTGATTAGGATCTCAAGAACCTTCCCTTCAATATCTTCCCAGGAGAAAGACACCTCTTTTTTCATTCGAATCTCTTTAGGTTTAATTCGAATCTCCATGACACCCGGGATGGCCATAATCTCCTTTACAACCTGTGCTCCAATGACACCCATAGACCTCAAGGTCTCTTCCGAATCTTTATCTAAAGGCCTTTTAAAATACTCTACACGTGGTGGAAAAATCTCTTCTGGAGTGAGAAACGACTTTATTTCCCCATTAGGATGGTGATAGATGACGACCTTATTATCACGCATTATCTATCTCTTCACCTTTAAAGAATAGAAGATCATCACAAGGGTGTCTGCACGCCTTGGTATATGCCTTGTGACCGGTTCAGGTTTTGGTGACGGTATTGATGGAAAAAATTTGGATAGTGGTTAAAATATAAAACTTGTTATGCTCCGAAGATCTTATTAAGCGCTAACCTCGTGCTGTGCTAAGGATGACTCATACGAAAACCGAGGAAAAAGAGAACGTGCCAGGGTTCAAGCTAGGTCCCCATGATCTCTTTAGCTCTCGTTATTATCCGGGGGGTCACCTCGCCAGTCTTAGCATCTATGCAAACCCATGCCAGGTCGTCCAACTGCGTTGTCCCCATGTTAATGATGACCAGCTTTGCTTTTGACTTAAGGGCATAAATCGGTATATTTGCCGCTGGAAAAACCACGAGTGACGACCCCAGAACAATGCAAAGATCGCAGGTTCGTGCTCGGCGTTCCGATTCCATGAGTACATCCATAGGTAATTGTTCCCCAAAGAATACCGCATCCGGTTTCAAGATGCCGTTGCAATCATCGCATGTGGGTTCTTTAACGCCCTGCTTCACCCGTTCCTCCATCTCTTCCATGGGATATCGTCTCCCACAACCCAAACATTTTGCATGACTCATATCTCCGTGAAGCTGGAAGACCATGTCGTCGGGAACACCCGCCTTTTGGTGCAGTCCGTCCACGTTCTGTGTTATCACACCATAGAGCTTCCCCATCTCTAACAGTTCGGCGATGGCATAATGGGTCGGATTGGGCTTTGCATCGGTCATCTTAAACTCGGAATCGGTCAGGAGTTCCCAGTGTTTTTCCCTTATCTCCTTATTAGCGAGAAACTTTTGAATGGTAAAATCGTCAGGATCATATTTGGTCCAGATACCACTTGGTCCCCTAAAGTCTGGTATACCCGATTCTGTACTCACACCAGCGCCGGTAAAGGCTATGATCCTCTCGGATTTTGCCACAAGATTAGCCACCTCTTCTATCTTCTGTTCTAAGCTTTCATCAGTCATTAGTCCCTCCTTCTCTCCTTATCTGTTTCATATATGAAAGGCCATAAAGCGTCTAGTTATCATCTACTACAAACCTGATAAACCATGTTTGAACAAGAATATGTTCAATGTGAAGCATTCAAACTGAAATGGAGATATTTCGTTTTTCTTTTAATCCTCCGGAGGCGGACAAGGGTTTAATTCCCCGCCGCTTGCGGCGTTACAATGTTTTTGTAGATACCCCGCTGCTCTGCGGCGGGGCAGTTCATTAATAAAGAGCATGAATATCGAGCGAGAGATGAGATTAGAATATACACTAATCACTCGGTTCAACCCATACGATGTTATTTTTGTTTACAAATAGTACTTTTCCAGAACCGTCTCTGTGTTCTGCATCGAATAGAACGATAAATGGTTTGTCTGTTTTGGTAAACAGATCAGATACTCTCTCTTTGATACCTATATTGACTTTTCCCAGTAAAGTAGAGCCATCTGTTGTTCTAATGGTAATATCTTTGTACTCCTTCTTATAAGTATCTTTCTTCTCTTCCATGTTGACAACCTCCTTTTTCAGATTTTCAAAAAATAGAACTTTACCCCCTCTATCCAAAAAGTGGGCACTTCCTTTTAGTCCGCAGCATCTCCGTTGGCGGTTATATTTTGGATTTTTTCTTTCTGCCTTATACGGCTATTCTGAAGCTATGACTCAATTTTATATTTGACATTCACCTCAATATCTTCGCGTAAAGAGTGGTAGACGGAGCAGTATTTATTTTTAGAGAGGGCAATGGCTCGATCAATCTTTTTCTGCGTGATCCCTTCCCCCGAAATATGAATCATCATATCCACCGATTTATAATACTGGGGAGGAGTCAGATTTCGAGCCCCTTCAACTTCAACTTCATACTTTGAGATTTCGCACCTCATCTTTCGTAAGATATGAACCACATCAATGGAAAGACATCCTGCTATGCTTAGAAGAAGAGTTTCTGTTGGTGAACAACCCTCTTCATATTTTACATCGAACTCCACTTCATAACCCCGCTGAGTTGTTCCGATAAAGTACAGATCCCTCTCAAGATTCAATCTCCCCTTGTTCACAGGCAAAATCTCTTCCTTATATCCTTTCAATTCTGGCTCCACGCTTTGATCTTTACCCGTACCCATTTGAGACATATGTTCCTCCTGATTGCAACATGCGATATCTTCTTTTTATTGCTAACAATTTACCGCTTTGAAAACGTGTTTGACTCAGCGGGGGCTCGGGAATAATAAAAGCAGGCATAGGGCGCAAGGTATATGGCACAAGGAAGAGATGCTTGACCTTAAGCCCTGCGCCTTTATTTTGGTTTTCGCCCCTGTGGAGAGATTGCCGAGCCCCTTAAGGTTTTAGATACCTCATTAGAGATACCATGCATGTCTTATTGGGTCAAGAGGTACCAATAATCTATCCCTCATGCCTCCGGGTGTCTCCATAATCTAAAACCTCAATGTTTTCGTGAATTTTATCATACACCATAACTCGGGCAAGTGGGAACCAAACAGGATTTTTATCAAGAAAGCACTAAAGAACGCAGGGGCGAAAAACAGAATACCATTTCGTGGTTTCCATTTTCCGTGTTTTCGTGATTGAAATATAAGATGAAAAAGATTGATATTATATGAGAATTTTATAAAATACCCATAGGAAAGGGGGGCCGACGATCCCCTTTCTTGTGGTGAGAGATTCATGAGGCGATATATTTACCTTTACAGATGAGATGAAAGAAAAGAGCAACCATAATTTAGATTCAATGGAACCAAGGATTAATCCTTATTTTATGATCATCTTTACCCTGACTCTGGTGGTTCCGCTGATCGTACTGCCATACATATTGGATAATGCATTCAATTCGCCCAAAACGCTGCTCATGCTTACCGGTGTTTGCCTGATGGTGGGGATCTACTGCTCTGATTTTCTCCGTGGAAAGGCTGTTTTCAAGCCGGGAACATCTACTCCCAAAATCATACTTTTCCTGATTATGCTTAATTTTTTCTCTTTCTTTTATACGAGAAACTACTACTTCACTGCTGTGGCAGCCACCATGAATATCACCTGTCTCCTCCTTTTCTCCTTTGTCTCCCTTAACATTGACAGCAAAAAGGCTTTCTTACTCCTGTCAATAACCGCCTTTAGCGGTCTGTTAGTTTCAGTTTTTGCCTGGCTTCAGTTTTTTGATATCCATATCCTGTTCAGATGGGTTAAATATTCGCCCTCCCGACCATGGGCCACAGTTATGGGAACGATCGGAAATTCAAATTACTTGGGGGCATATCTCATTTTCCCTCTCTTTGCAACTGCCGGGTTGATATCTCTAATGAGAGATAAAACCCGTTTGATCCCGGTGGGGTTATTCATCATTATAATGGGAGCATTTCTGTTTGCCAGGGCCAGGGCCAGCTGGCTGGGATTTTTCCTTTCACTCCCCCTGTTTCTCTACCTTTTAAAAAAGATCCATAGAATCTCCATCTTCGGCCATTTCAGATCCCATCCAAAACAGATTGTCATCTATGGGATCCTGTTTACCATATGCCTTATCTGTCTCGGTTATTTTGCCCCACAACGTTTTCGTGCCATCATTGGTTATCAGGAAGTGGCAGAATCCGAGACACTCAGGCTAAGGATGAAACACCTTCAGTCATCTTTCTGGCTTTTCAAACAGAGCCCCCTCTTTGGGACGGGGCTCTGGTCTTTCAGGAATATGGTCTATAAGGCGCAGGCAGAGATCAATAAGAAAAATAAAGATTTTTTTAAAAATTATCCACTCAGCGAAACAAAACCAAGAAGAGTTCATAACGACTACTTAGAGATTTTAAATGATGGAGGCCTGTTAGCCGCAACGGCCTTGCTTCTCTTTCTTATTGTGGTTATGCGGCATGGTTGGGCTGTCATCAGAGATGAGGGTATTGATTCCCGGGATAGAATAATGACAGCTACAACTTTCTCTTCCATAATCGCAATCCTGATCACGGCTTTTTTCTTTTTCCCTTTCAGAGTCAACAGCACCATGTTTATGACCGTACTGATGATGGGTCTGATGGAGGGCATCTATCTGAGAAATTATGGGCTTATCTCAAGATCTATGGGCTGGAAATCAGAAATGGGGGTTTTTTTGATCCCCATGATCTTGATAGGGCTAGCCGGATTATTATGGTATACGGGAGTAAGCCCCTTCATAGGTGAGGTTGAACATTTTAGATACAAAATATCACGGGCAGAGGGCGATGGGAAAAAAGCAGAGGAACATATACTAAAAGCGATCCATTACGATCCCCACAACTCCGCATATTATATCTATGCCAGTGATCTATACATGCCACGGGGTACAGATTTAAAAGCCGGGTCAAAGAACATCTATGGACTGGAACCTGACCCTATCAAGGCCCTCTACTATAATGAAAGGGCTATAATGGATTTCAACGGGGATATTACCCTGTGGTCTATCTATTACATAAATGGATTATTGAAATTCAATATGGGTAATCTTGTTGAAGCCAAAGCGGCCTTTGAGGAATCGCTATTTTATAATCCCATTTATGACCCGGCCAAAAATTATTTGGAAAAGACGGAAGAGATGATAAGGGACTACATCAGGGGGTTCATTAAACGAAAGAAGTAGTCATTCTCTCTTTTCATGCATCTTGATCTGTTTTGATTTGTCCCCTCTCAGGGCAAATCAAAAAGAGACATCTATCTCTGCGATCTTGGCGTCTGGTGAACTTTTACCTTTAAATAAAATTAAGTATTGAACAATCTGGGATATTAATATAAAGATATAAAAATTAACGCTGTGGGGATGTAGCTCAGTTGGGAGAGCGGTACGTTCGCAACGTACAGGTCGGCGGTTCGAGCCCGCTCATCTCCACCAATGATATCAAGGCTTTCGGGATTTTAACTTCTGAAAGCTTTTTTATTTCTGGCTTTCCAGAATCAACCGTGTCAAACTTATTGTCATTATTGGCTTTCATTACCTATATGTCCTCTCAAAGTTGGATTTGGTCAACACTCTGGTCAACATTTACGAAATGGGCCATATTTTCTGAGGTGTCCTGACTTATACTTGATTTGACAGAATAGAACGGCAATTCTAATCATTACTTGACACTGTAATTCTAACAGACCGATATCATAGCTTCTGAAACGACTTTAAAATGAACGATAAATAGCAGATATACCAACCCTGAGGATGAAGTTCTGTGCGAAAACTATTATTGCTTGATATTTTAGGTATATTATGAAATCATTAATCAAATTAGCTAAGATATCGACATATCCGTTGACGAGAGGAATTGCCGGAAAAATAGAATTCCTAAAGTAATGGTTAATTTGTACTGTTGAATCAACCTATTTTTCATGTTAGAATTGGTAATAGTAACAAAATGGAGGCTACTCAAAATCAGAGATATGGCAAGAAACCTTTAATCACCTTCAGACGGATCACGGATTCAACGATCCCCATATCTTGTAGTTTGCTAAAAAGGTCAATCACCTTATTTTGTCATCCTCGGTTACAGATATCGGGTTGTAGCATGAGAAAATGGGTTTGAGAACCTCTCCAAAAGGGCGGCAATGATCAGGATGCATTCCCAATCGAGCATTCCAATTCTGCGGCTATCGCCTGATGGGAGGATTGCCGCGTTCGGGGCCGTTCTATGCCGGCTGATACGGTGGGCTGTTCTTTGGGGGGCACTGATGGTCCTGCTCTGTGGGTCGCTGGCTTGCCGGGAACAGAGCGCTGGCGTTTCAAGATCGAGTCCGTCGGGTAACAAAAGCATCGAAAACAAGGGTTCGGACACCCTCGTCAATGTCGCACTCGCCTGGGCTGAGCACTACATGCAGGAACATCCCGAGGTGCGCATTTCCGTCACGGGTGGTGGCTCAGGTACGGGAATCGCCTCACTGATGAACGGAACGGCGGACATTGCCAATGCTTCGCGGGAGATGAAAACCGAAGAGATCAGGGCCGCCGAGGCCAACGGGATTAGACCCGTGGAATTCGTAGTGGCACGCGATGCCATCGCGGTTGTGGTTAACCCTTCGAACCCGGTGAGTGCCCTGACCATGCAGCAGATTTCGGATATCTACACGGGCAAAATCACCAACTGGCGAGAAGTGGGAGGAGAAGATCGACCCATTGTGCTCCTCTCTCGGGAATCCAATTCAGGGACCTATGTCTATGTCCTGGAGAACGTCATCCGCATGGGCGACCCTAAGAGCAAACTGCTTTTCATTCCGGATACGCTCCTGATGCCCTCTTCCGAGGGGATCAGCACGGAGGTGCGACAGAACCCGAACGCCATCGGTTATGACGGACTTGGTTATGTGACCCCGGATCAGAAAGTGCTGGCGGTGGCCAGGGACGGCAGCAG
>Ga0180009_10002213_pt1 | contig 23030 bp, 21 predicted proteins | sample OS_PC_MetaG_FD_123537 | JGI IMG/M metagenome (GOLD analysis project Ga0180009, IMG submission 123537) | Groundwater microbial communities from the Aspo Hard Rock Laboratory (HRL) deep subsurface site, Sweden - OS_PC_MetaG | ecosystem: Environmental > Aquatic > Deep subsurface > Groundwater...
CGATCTGGGGTTGCGCAGTCTGGAAGACCTGACTTTCGCCCATTTCGCGCCTGAGATGGAGCAGATCGTGATCGCCTATTACGAGATCATGACCGAGGGCGATGCCACCGGCCAGCCATTCACCTTCCCGATACCGACGGTCAACATCACCGAGGATTTCGACTGGGACAGCCGGGTCGCCAGCGCGATTTTTGATAATGCCGCCAAGGTCGGGTCCTCATACTTTCAGAACTTCATCGGGAGCCAATATCTACGCGATCCGGCGAATGGCGAGCGGCACCCCAATCCGGACGCCTATGCGCCGGGCGCGGTGCGATCGATGTGCTGCCGCCTGCAACTCGACCTGCGCGAATTGCTCAAGCGCGGCAACGGGTTGTTCGGTTCGGCCGAGATGACCGGTTCGCTCGGAGTGGTTACGATCAATATGGCGGCGCTGGGTTACCGCTTCAAAGGCGACCTTGATGGCTTCACGGCCGAACTCGACCGGCTGATGGACATTGCCAGCTCCACGCTCGAGAAGAAGCGGATATTCGTTCAGAGCATGTATGATCGCGGGCTATATCCCTATACCGCGCGATACCTGCCGTTCCTGCGCAATCACTTCTCGACCATCGGGGTGAACGGGATGAACGAAATGGTGCGGAATTTCACCGGCGATGCCCACGATCTGACCGCTCCGGAAGGGATAGAGATGGCGCTCGGCATCCTTGACCACATGCGCGCGCGGCTGGTTGGTTACCAGGCACGAACCGGCAATCTCTACAACCTCGAGGCCACTCCGGCAGAGGGGACGACGTATCGGTTCGCCAAGGAAGACCGCAAGCGTTTCCCCGATATCCTGCAGGCAGGCAGCGGCGAAAACATTTATTACACCAACAGCTCGCAAATCCCCGTCGATCACACCGAAGATCCGTTCGAGGCGCTGGAATTGCAAGATGATCTGCAATGCAAATACACGGGCGGCACGGTGCTGCACCTCTATATGAGCGAGAAGCTGTCGAGTTCGGATGCGGCGCGCGGGTTCCTGCGCACCGTGCTGACCCGCTACCGTTTGCCCTATGTCACGCTCACCCCGGTATTCTCGGTGTGCGATACGCACGGCTATCTCGCGGGCGAGCAGCCCGACTGTCCAGAATGCGGCAGCAGCACCAAGGTTTGGACGCGGGTCATGGGCTACTTCCGTCCGGTCGACAGCTTCAATAAGGGTAAGGTCGGAGAACACCGCCAGCGCCGTCACTTCACCGAAGATGCCGCGATGGTGGAGAACCTGTTTGACCGCGCTGGCTGATCGCGCCGGAACCGAACGAAGGCGGGCGCGCGTCGCAGCTCCGTTCCACGCGATCACGCCATTCACCCTCCTCGACTTTCCTGGGCGCAGCGCCTGCATCCTTTGGGTGGCGGGCTGCAACATGCGCTGCGGTTACTGCCATAATCCGGAGATTGTGCTCGGCAAGGGAACGCTTACCGGCGAGGACGCGCTGGCGTTTCTACGGCGGCGGCAAAGACTGCTGGAAGGCGTGGTGCTTTCAGGCGGGGAGGCGACGACGTGGCCTGAACTTGTCACGTTTGCCGCGCAGGTGAAAGCTTTGGGGTTTGCGGTAAAGCTTGATACCAACGGTTTGCGGCCCGACGTGGTCGCGCGATTGCTTGATCACAGGCAGATCGATTATGTTGCGCTCGACTACAAGGCACCGTCTGCAAGCTTCGAGAAGGTTACCGGAACCCGGGCCTTCGTTCGGTTTGCGCGGACGCTCGATTTGCTGTGCGGACAGGATCAGGTGCCGTTTGAAGTGCGCACCACGGTGCACGACGCGTTGCTGAACGAAGATGAGGTGCTGGCTATCGCTAATGATCTGGCGCGGCGTGGCTATCGGGGAACGCTGGCGGTGCAGCAGGCCGTGGCCGACCCGGATCGCCCGCTGCTCGCCCCGCTCCCGCCGGTGCGGCGCAAGCTCGATACGGCGTGGCTGGCAAGTCGCTCTCCGATAGGGCTGGATATCCGCTGAGCCATTTCAGGTCAGCCGATACATTCGACGAGCCGATTGCCAGATGATGTCCCGGGAGCCGATGAGGCCGAGGCCATTCATAGCGGCTTCTCCGAAACGGCATAGGCTTTCGGCGGACGCTGGCCACCTTGGCGTCTGTTCATCCCAGCGCAAGCCAAGCCGTGTATTCCTGTCGACGAACCGAGTTCATCAACGCACAGGAGACACAGGATGAGCGCCTATACTTTCCGTTCCTCGCGCCCTGACCACTGGGTCAGCCCGCGTCCTACCCGCGATCCGGCGCGTCTGTCGGCGATCCACGGCCCGCTGCGGCCGATGCAGCAGCCCGGCCTGCTTGCACGGCTGTTCGCGCTGAACTGACGCGCGCCCAAGCAATCTTGCAATTGCCACGCGCCGCCCGTATAGACGGCGCGTCTTTTCTGACATTGGTAGCATATCCAGCCCCTCCGGTGACCTTGTCCCGGGCGGCGCGGCCCCCTACCTGAAAGCCGTTGGGAATGACGCCGGAATTCACGCGAAGGGATACAAGGCTTTATGGCCGAGCAGAAAAATAGTGCCGAACCCAAGGCCGAAGAAAAAAAGCGCAAGACCTCGCCTGGCGAATTCGTCAATCAGGTGCGCGCCGAAGGCAGCAAGATCGTGTGGCCGACTCGTGAAGAGACGGTGCGCACTTCGATCTTCGTGTTTATCTTCATGCTGATCCTCGCGCTGTTCTTCCTCGCTATCGACAGCGCGTTCGGCGCGATTGTGCGCGGCGCGATCGGCCTGCTGCAATAAGGTCCCGGCCAGTTCATTCTGCCCGTCAGACCCACTCTCAAGGACATTTCATGGCTCGCTGGTATATCATTCACGCTCATTCCGGTTTCGAAAACAAGGTGCGTGACGCAATCATTTCCGAAGCCGAACGGCTTGGCCTTTCCGAAGGCGTTGAGGATATTCAGGTTCCCACCGAAACCGTGACCGAGGTGAAGCGCGGCAAAAAGGTGCAGGTCGAACGCAAGTTCATGCCCGGCTATGTGCTGGCCAAGCTGAACATGACCGATGATGTCTATCACCTGGTCAAGAATACCCCCAAGGTCACTGGCTTTCTGGGTTCGGGCACCAAGCCGCAGCCGATTTCCGAACGCGAAGCCGCGCGCTATTTCGGCGGCGTGGCCGAAGCGCAGTCAACGCCCAAGCACGAAATCAGCGTCGATTACGAAATCGGCGATTCTGTCAAGGTGCTCGAAGGCCCGTTCGCCAGCTTCAACGGGATCGTCGAAGAACTCGATTTCGACAAGGCCAAGGTCAAGGTCAGCGTCTCGATCTTCGGCCGCGCAACCCCGGTGGAACTCGATTTCGAGCACGTCGAACTGGCGAAGTGAGTTTTTCGCTCGCCCCTCCGGGCGAGCGTCCTCGGCGCTGTTCCGCGCTCTGCGCGGGCGCCTGCGGGCGGGCAGTCGCGCTTTCGGCCTCTTGCGAGGCCGGTTCAGCGTCATTGTGGAGGCGGTGGAGGCGTGCCGTGAAAACCCGTCCCGGCATCTGCCAGCGCAAGCGTCGCTTCGCCACCCGCGAGGAGGCCGAGGCGGTCGCTTTACGCACCGACACCGCCTTGCGCGCCTACAAATGCGCGCTGTGCCGCCAATTCCACCTCACCAGCCGCACCAAGGGGCTGCGGCCTCCGCGCGCTTTGGAAAATGGCACAATCATCCGCAAGCCATAGGCCTGCGGCCTGCCGGGCGGTGGAGAGAGGCGGCAAGGCGGCAACGGACGCGCACAGGTAACAGCTGTTGCAAATTCCGTGTTCCGGCAGCGGAGCCCTTCGTCCGCTTTTGGTGATTCGCTTGCGGTCTTTCTATGACTGGCATTGGGTGGCTTTCAGAATGGCAGCTTACCGGAGCTACAATCGTGCGGCTTCCACCAAAAAACAATCGGGACGCATCGGAACCGTGGCCCAATAAGGAGGTGGTGCGGCTATTGTTAGGTTTTATGGTGTAACCTGGCGCTGTTCATCACTCGTGAAAATAGCGGGAAAGTCTTCATGCATCGGTCGAAATGGCTTAAGTTCTGGAGCGAGCGACGACCTGATGATGTTTCGCCCCGCATTCAGTTGGCAGAGCTCCAAGGTGACGAAAGGAAACGCTTGGTCGCATTGCGATCTGCCATCAGGGCCTTTCCGGGTATTGCAAGAATTGACGATGGGCCATGGAAACTAGGGCGTTCAGTTGACCTACTGATCCGGTTGCACGCAATCCGGGCAATTTTCGTGACATGGAGTGAATTCGCATGTGGCGGCGTTCGACAAGATGCTCGGAGAGAAGCATTCCATGCGCTAGCTGTTCCGCTGGCGAAACTCGATGAAGGCCTACCGGACTTCTACAATCTGAACATGATGTCGAGCGACTATGGAGTCAGTGCATCCCAGCGAGCGGTAGAGGCGGCCCGAAGAGCCGTATCATTGGTCGAGGCGATAGATTGCCTTGAATTCCGGAAGCTGCCCTTCGACAAGGATGAGCGTTATTCGCAGTTTCTTGATACTCTTAGTTTTTCCGGACCAAATGGGCACGACGAACGAGCGCGGTGGCGGGCTGCGCAGAGCGCTGCGATTGGTGCAGATTGTGCCCTTTTACGAGAAAATTTGGCGACACTTGAGGAACTTGCTCTCGCGCCGCTGTGGCCGAATTCGTCAATCGCCGCCCTCGAAACCAATCTGACGTTGGGCTTAGGCGCAAAGAATGGGCGCGACCTCGGGGTGCACATCGAAAAGTGGCTGCGTGAGCGCAAAGACGGCTCCCTAATTCTTAATCTGGAGGTCGATAAAGCGCGGGAGCGGGTTATCGGCATCGCCAGCCTTCCGCAGTCATTTTGGGAAAGCCGACCTCCTGCCGACACGCTCCATGCTTTCGATTATTGCCTGCACGGCGATCTAAAGAATCCGTCTCGGGGTGAAGAGAACAGTTGCCGCCAAGCTCTTTGAAAGCGCGATAACCGCGTTTGATCCTGGCGACCACTTTGGGGTCGGTTCCAGAATTTCCGGTTTTGGCGAGAAACGCGGTGAAGCTGCCGGGCAGGTTTCGGGGATGCGCGAGTTCACCGGGGATGACGTCCGCAGCGTGGGGGGCTGACACCTCCTCACCCGTCACCCCGTGCTTGACACGGGGTTGGGCTCTTTCTTCTGGCGGCTCGCACAAAATCAGCCAAGCCCCGTGTCAAGCACGGGGCGACGAGGTTTATGGGCGTCCGTCATGGCGTCGCTACCCGAACGGCAGCTTCCGGCTGCGATCTTGCGGAAAGCGGTGCTTCCTCGACCTGTCTTGCGCGGTCACTGCGGGACCGCGACCGGGCTATCCTACGCGGTGCGCAGCGGCCAAGGTGCGGTGCATGGCCTGCCACGATCACCCACTTTGCCGCGCATCATCCTTGCCGATGGGGCATCCCGATCTGGGCACTGTTTTTGCGTTCCTGGACAGTGTCTCCTGTGTCTCCAACAGCCGCGAAGCTGAACGGTGGCGCGGGACGCGCAGGGTTGCATTGCGCGGCAAAACCGCTATGCGCGCCGCTTCGCTGGCCGTCTGGTCGGTGATTCCGTGCGGGAGTTTCCGCTGTGCACGCAGCAGAAACGCTGGACCGCTTAACATGAGCCTTGTTCGAAAGAGCGTAGGCGACAGTGCGATAGGAGTACGGCCCCATGGCCAAGAAGATTGAAGGCTATATCAAGCTGCAGGTGCCCGCGGGCTCTGCCACGCCATCACCGCCGATTGGCCCTGCGCTGGGTCAGCGCGGCGTGAACATCATGGAATTCTGCAAGGCATTCAACGCCGCCACGCAGGAAATGGAAAAGGGCATGCCGATCCCGACCGTCATCACGGTCTATGCGGATCGTTCGTTCACCTTCATCACCAAGACCCCCCCGGCGAGCTTCTTCCTCAAGAAGCTGGCGAAGCTGAAGTCGGGTTCGAAGGAGCCGGGCAAGATTTCGGCCGGAACCATCACCAACTCGCAGATCAAGGAAATCGCGGAAGCCAAGATGGCTGATCTGAACGCGAACGATATTGATCAGGCGATGAAGATCATCGCGGGCAGCGCCCGTTCGATGGGCCTCGAAGTGGTGGAGGGCTGAACCGATGACCAGGATTACCAAGAAAGCCAAGGTGCTGGCCTCGCTCGACCGTGAAAAGCTTTACAGCGTTGACGAAGCGCTGAGCGTGCTGCGTCAGTACAAGAGCAAGTTCGACGAAACCGTCGAAGTCGCCATGAACCTCGGCGTTGATCCGCGTCACGCCGATCAGATGGTGCGCGGCATGGTGTCGCTGCCTTCGGGCACCGGCAAGGACGTGCGCGTGGCCGTGTTCGCGCGCGGCGACAATGCCGACAAGGCGCTGGCCGCTGGCGCAGACAAGGTCGGCGCCGAAGACCTGATGGAAGACATGCTGGCCGGCAACCTCGATTACGACCGCGTGATCGCATCGCCTGACATGATGGCGGTGGTTGGCCGTCTGGGCAAAACGCTTGGCCCCAAGGGCCTGATGCCGAACCCCAAGCTGGGCACCGTCACCCCCAACGTCGCGCAGGCGGTCAAGGACGCCAAGGGCGGCCAGGTCGAATTCCGCGTTGAAAAGCAGGGCATTATCCACTCGGGCATCGGCAAGCTCAGCTTCTCGGACGACGCATTGAAGGCCAACTTCAAGGCGCTGACCGAAGCGGTGGTGAAGTCCAAGCCTTCGGGCGCGAAGGGCAAATATGTGCGCAAGGTCACCGTGACCTCGAGCATGGGCCCCGGCCTCAAGGTTGATCTTTCGGAAGTCGAAGGGGCGTAACCTGTTTGGCCTCAAGCGCCGGCGGGGCCATCCGGCCCCTTGGCTAACGCGCCAGTAGGCGCGACGGCCAGTCGGGCTTGCGAGCCCTGTGGGCTCGTTGGGCGGCAATCGCCTAACAATAATGGGGTCGGAGGCTGTGTGCTTCCGACCCCTTTGCTTTCCGTATCAACCCTTTGGATCAGGTCTGCGCGTCAGATTCCGCCGGGGGTGCAAGCGTAACCGCCCGCCGTCAGCCCTTCGATCAGGCTGTCGCAGCAGGTCTTGAGTGCGTCTGCGCTGGTTGATCGCACCACGAAATTGGCACCCACCCGGCCTTCGCGGAAAAACGGGTAGGATCCGATCTGGCAGGCCTCGTGCGCGGCTTCGGTGCGGCGCAGCAGGTCGGCGACTTCGCTTTCGGCAATCCAGCAGCCGATGGTTTCGGTGAGCAGTGGAGCGCCGCCTTCCAGCTCGCCCGTCAGCGCGTCGAGCATTCCCGCCGTGATATGCGGCACGCCCGCCATCAGGAACAGATTGCCGCGCCGGATGCCGGGCGCGCCCGACATGCGGTTGGGGATCAAGTCGGAACCCTCAGGCACCCGCGCCATGCGCAGCCGACCTTCATTAAGCCCGCCGCGGGTTTCGTAATAACGTTCGAGCAGCGCGCGCGCTTCGGGGTGGACCACCACTGGCACGCCCAATGCGGCGGCGACCGCATCGACGGTGATGTCGTCATGCGTCGGGCCAATCCCGCCGGTGGTGAACAGGTAATCATAGGCGGCGCGAAGATCGTTCACCGCCGCTACGATCCGGCCTTCCACATCCGGCACCACCCGCACTTCGGCCAAGCGGATGCCCTGCACCTGCAGCCAGCTCGCCACCTGCGCGATGTTCTTGTCATGCGTGCGGCCGGAAAGGATTTCATCGCCGATAACGACAAGCCCGGCGGTCCAGATTTTTTCAGGAGAGGTCATGGGGGCAAGGTTAGGGGAAGGAAGATAAAACCGAAAGAGATTCGTCATTGCGAGGAGCCGCAGGTGACGTGGCAATCCAGAGCGTATCGCATATCGCTCTGGATTGCCGCGCTACGCTCGCAACGACGAGAGTGGCTTACTCAGCCGCTTCCAACTGCTCGTCGGTCGATTGCGCATTCGCGCCCGCCTTGCTGAAGGTCAGGATGCCGTCGGTCAGCGGATCGCGCTTCATCTGCTTGCGATCCAGCAGATATTCCTGATTGAGCCGCCACGGATAGGACACCGAATTGCGCGGCATGATGTGTTTGCCGCGCTGGATATAGCCGGACGAGAAATCGAACACGTCGTCTTCCACGATCGCCGCCTCGCCCGCCGGGGTCAGCACCGGGGTAGCGATAGTCGCGCCGGTCTTGCGCATATGTTTCAGCACGCGGCAGACATAATCGGAGTTGATGTCCGCGCGCAAAGTCCAGCTGGCGTTCAGATATCCGAACACCACCGCCAGGTTAGGCAGGTTGGAGAACATGCAGCCCTTGTAATAGAACCGCTGGTTGAACGCGACCGGTTCACCATCCACGCTGATCGCGATTTTGCCGGCCACCGCCAGTTTCAGCCCGGTTGCTGTCACCACGATATCGGCAGGAAGGAACTGGCCATCGGTCAACCGCACGCCGCCCTTTTCGAAATTGGCGATATGGCCGGTGACGATGTCGGCCTTGCCCGCCTTCATCGCTTCAAACAGATCCTGATCGGGCACCAGGCACAGCCGCTGTTCCCACGGATTATAGGGCGGGGTGAAGCTGGCCTTGTCATAATCCGGGCCGAGCGCTTCTTCGATCTTTGTGTAGAGCGCGTCTTTCACCTTCTGCGGCTTGTCGCGCGCCATCTTGAACGCATAATCCTGCATCCGGATGTTCTTGAACCGGGTGATCCGGTAGGCGAGGCTTTCGGGTAGAATCTTGCGTAGGAAATTGGCGATCGCATCCTTTGCCGGGCGGGAGAACATCCAGGTCGGCGTGCGTTGCAGCATGGTGACGTGCGCGGCATCTTTCGCCATTGATGGCACGATCGTCACCGCAGTTGCGCCCGATCCGATCACCACCACGCGTTTGCCCGCGTAATCGAGGTCTTCGGGCCAGAATTGCGGGTGGATCACCTGACCTTCAAATTCGCCGAAATCAAAGCCCGGATCGTAAGGCTCATCATAATCGTAATAGCCTGATCCGAGATACAGGAAATTCGCGGTCATGCGGGTGCGCGATCCGTCGGCCAATTCAATCTCGACATGCCAGCGCGCTTCGTCGTGGCGGAAATCGGCGCTGATCACCTTGTGGCCGAAACGCATATGCTGCCGGATGCCGCGCTCATCGACGATATGGTCGAGGTAATCGAGGATCGCGGGCGCATCGGCGATCGATTTTTCATGCCGCCACGGTTCGAAATCGAATCCCAGCGTGTGCATATCGCTGTCCGAACGGATGCCGGGATAGCGGAACAGATCCCACGTCCCGCCCAGATTATCGCGCCGGTCGACGATGGCGTAGGTGTGATGCGGGGCCTTTGATTCCATATGCGCGGCCATGCCGATCCCGGAAATCCCGGCACCAACGATCAGCACGTCGAAATCTGGTGGTGTTGCAAGCATGACAGGCCATCTCTCCCTTGTTGACACTGATGTAACCACAGGCTTTGCGCAAAAGCGAGTCTTGAATGGCATTCTGCAACTGACTTTTGGGTGACGCGGGCGGGCCGAACCGCTAGGCGCGCAGGCATGAGAATGTTGCTACGTCTGTCCGGCCCCCTGACCGTTCTTGCCTTGGCCGTGCCGCTTGCCGCGCAGGATGATGAGGTTCTGAATGCGGACCCTCGATCCGAAATCATCGTGACCGGGCGCGGGCTTGATCCGGCGTTGTCGACCAGCATTTACGCCACCACCACGCTGGAACGCGATGTGATTATCGCCAGCCCGTCGGGCCGGATCGAGGATGTGCTGCGCGGCGTGGCGGGATTCCAGCAGTTTCGCCGGTCAGATAGCCGTTCATCCAACCCGAGCGCCCAAGGCGTGACGCTGCGCGCGTTGGGCGGCAATGCCACCAGCCGCGCGCTGGTGCTGCTGGACGGGGTGCCGATTGCCGATCCGTTCTTCGGCTTTATCCCGTTGTCCGCCATCGCCCCTGAAACCTTGGGCACCGTGCGGGTGACGCGCGGCGGCGGGTCGGGGCCGTTTGGTGCGGGTGCATTGGCGGGCACGATCGAGTTGGAAAGCGCCGCACCCGGAGAGAGCGCACCATTGCTCGCCAGCGCAGCGATCAACAGCCGCGCCGAAAGCGAACTCAGCGATGTGCTGACCCAGCGATTGGGGCGCGGCTTCGCGGTTGCCAGCGGGCGCTGGGATCGCGGGCAGGGGTTCTTTACCACGCCTGATGATCAGCGCGTCCCCGCCACAGCGCGTGCCGGGTTTGATAGCTGGAACGCGGCCCTGCGCGCGGTCGCCCCGCTGACTTCAGATGTCGAACTGCAGGCCCGCGTCGCCGCGTTCCGTGATGCCCGCACACTCAGGTTCGAAGGCGCAGATTCGACCAGCGAAGGGCAGGAGGCCAGCCTGCGCATCGTCGGGCGCGGCGCGTGGCAGTTCGATGCGCTGGCCTATGTGCAGGCGCGCGATTTCACCAATGTGGTGATCTCCTCGACCCGCTTTACCCCCGTGCTCGATCAGCGCGCGACGCCTTCGACCGGGGCGGGCGGCAAGTTCGAGCTGCGCCCGCCGCTGGCCGAAGGACACGATATCCGTATCGGCGCCGATTACCGCCGCGCCGATGGGAAATTGCAGGAAGACGCGATCAGCGCCTTCACCGGGCTTGTCACCGAACGCCGCCGCGCGGGCGGGGCGACTGCCAATCTCGGGCTGTTTGTCGAGGATGACTGGCAGATCGGCCCGCTGCTGGTCAACGGCGGGCTGCGCGCGGATCGCACCAGCATTACTGGCGGATTTTTCCGCGCGGTCGATCCTGCCGGGGTGCCGGTCAATGCGATCAGCGCGCCGGATCGGTCGGACTGGGCGGTAAGCTGGCGCGCGGGCGCGTTGTTCTATGCCACCCGGCGGCTGGATATCCGTGCGGCGGCCTATACCGGACTGCGCCTGCCGACCCTTAATGAACTCTACCGCCCGTTTGTGGTGTTTCCGGTGTTAACTGAGGCCAATGCCGCGCTGGAGAATGAACGGCTCGAAGGGTTCGAGGTGGGGCTGGGCTGGCAGCCGATCAATCAAATCGTGCTGTCGCTCACCGCGTTCGATAACGAGGTCGAAAACGCCATCGCCAATGTGACCATTGCCCCCAACCTGCGCCGCCGCGAAAACCTGCCCGCGATCACCGCGCGCGGGGTTGAGGCGAGCCTTGCTGCCAAATTCGGCGCGGTCAGCATTGATGGTTCGCTGGCCTGGACCGATGCCGAGGTGCGAGGCGAGGGGGCTTCGCTGGAACTCGATGGCAACCGCCCGGCGCAGACCCCCCAATTCGCCGCTTCGGCCACCTTCGGCTGGCAGCCTGCGCCCGGTTGGCGGGTGGCGGGAACCCTGCGCCATGTCGCGGCTCAATTCGAGGATGATCGCGAGGCCGATCGGCTGCCACCGGCCACCACGCTGGACGCATTTCTCACCGCGCCGCTCGCCGGGGCGCTATCGGTGATGGTGCGGGCCGAGAACCTGACCGACGAGACAATCATCACCCGCAATCAGGGTGGCTCGATCGATTTGGGCACGCCGCGCACCTTGTGGCTGGGTTTACGCTACGGCTTCGGGCCTTGATTGAGTCAACGCATCATTATTGCGTTTGCGAACTTCCAGCTGCAATTATGCTGCGCCGCAGCACGATCTGTTGCATTTTTGCTACTGCCAGCCAGAACCTCACGATTACGGCTTGTTAGGCCCGCGCGACGCTGATAGGTTTCATCTCACAACCCCAAGACCGGCGCAAAGACCGGCTGGGGTGGAGAGAGGGAAACACTGATGCGCAAGTTTGCAGCCTTTGCTGGCGGCCTGTTGGCCTGCAGTTCACTTACCACCCCCGCCTTTGCTCAGGACGCGGCCGAAGATGCTCCGGCCGTGCGGGAAGGCAACGTCATCATCGTGACCGCCACCCGCCGCGCGCAGGACGTGCAGGACATTCCACTGGCGGTTACCGCGATTTCGCCGCAGCAGCTGGAAAATCAGGGCGTGAGCGATATCCGGCAGATCTCGGCGCTCGCACCAAGCTTTACCAGTTCACAAGCGCAGTTGGCGTCAGGCTCGGTCGTGCTGCGCGTGCGCGGGATCGGGACCACATCGAACAATATCGGCTTCGAAAGCGCGGTCGGCATCTTTATCGATGGTGCGTATCAGTCCCGCCCCGGCGTCGCGCTGGGCGAATTCGTCGATGTCGAGCGGGTCGAAGTCCTCCGTGGGCCGCAAGGTACCCTGTTCGGCCGCAACACTTCGGCCGGCGCGCTTAACGTCACCAATGTCCGTCCGGACGTTACTGAATTCGGCGGCTTCGTGAATGCTGGCTACGGCAATTTTGACGAGATCAGCGTGCAAGGTGCCATCAACGTTCCGATCGTCAGGGATACGGTGGCCGTTCGCTTGACCGGCGCCTTTCGTGAGCGTGACGGGTTTCTGACGGTCGCTGATCGCAACGGGAACGACATTGGCGATACCAATGATGTCGATCAGTGGTTGGTGCGCGGCCAGATCGGATGGGATACCGATAGCGGGTTGCGTGGACGCATCATCGCCGATTTTTCCAATAGCACATCAAGCTGCTGCGGCGCGATCGAGCTGTTTCAGTCGCAGCTGGTGACGGGCGGGGCCTTCGCCGCGGTCGGGCTGGGTGCCAATGGCGGCAACGGTCAGCCGTCGGTCTCCACCTCACCGACAGATCAGGGCGCGTTCGAACAAGCGCTCAACAACCGCGTCGTCTCGGCCAATTTTGCCCCGATTGCAGATATCGATAATTACGGCGTGACCGGCGAACTGGAATTTCCGGTGTCGGACAATGCTGATCTGATCTTCATCGGCTCCTACCGCAAATTCGAAAGCTTCGAAAACTACGATTCGGATTTCAGTGGGCTTGATATCTTCAACGTCGATGCGCTTAATCTCGACATCGAAACCTGGACTGCCGAACTGCGGCTTCAAGGCGAAGCCTTTGGCGGCAAGCTCAACTACATGGTCGGCGGCTTCTATTCGGACGAACAGCTCGATCAGTCGGTCAGTTTTTCGCTGGGCGATGATTTCGGCGAGAATGTTGGCGCACTGCTGTTCGTGCCGACCGAGGGCGCGTTAGGGCCAAACCCGCTGACCGTATTCACCGGCGTTGATCCGGCTGGTACCACCAACACCAACCGGTTTCAGCAGGATGCCAAGAGCTACGCCATCTTCACGCATAATTCGTTCGAGATTACGGACGGGCTCGAACTGACTGTCGGTGCGCGTTATTCGTGGGAAGACAAGGAGGGCGGCTTTACCCAGACAGCGGTCAACAATCAGATCTGCCCGGCGGTTCTGGGTGCGTTGGGCGGGGTTCCGGGCGCCTTGCAGCCTGCCTTTATCGGTCTTGGCTGTTTCGGCTTCACCGCTCCGGCTGATCTGCCGCAGGCGGCCGTCTTGCCGCTACCGCGTACCTTCCAGGAAAACTTCAACGACGAAGAACTGATCTACACTGTCAAACTGGGCTATGAATTCAGCCCTTCGATCAATGCCTATGCCAGCTTCACGCATGGTTATAAGGCGGGCGGGATCAACCTTGATACCACCGCAGCGGTAAACGGGGCTGATCCGACGTTCAAATCGGAAGAGGTTGATGCCTACGAAATCGGGCTCAAAGGTCAGACCGCCAATGGCAATCTGACGATCAACATCGCCGGGTTCTATGAAGAATTCACCGATTTCCAGGTGCTCGAATTCACCGGGACGGCGTTTGAAACATTCAATGTGCCCAAGGCCGACACTAAGGGGGTCGAAATCGAAGGGCTGTTCCGGCCCAATGACGAGTTGACCTTCAACTTTGGCGCGACCTTCCTTGAGGCGAGCTACCCTGATGATTGCGCCGGTACTCAGACATCGGTTCAGGTGGTGGCGCTGTGCGGCAATGATCTGACCAACGCGCCGCAAATCGTCGCGTTGATAGGCGCATTGTGGGAAAAGCCGATCAATGCTTCGACCGAAGTGTTCCTGTCGGGTCAGGTGCGGATGGAGGATGACCAGCGCACCTCGACTCAGGCGATCATCCTGCCTGATGCGGACCAAATTGCCGCAGCGGGTGGTCTTCAGCAGGCGATCGATATCGCCGACCCGATCATCGCGGATGTTCAGGATGGCAAAGCCTTCGTGAACCTGCGCGGCGGGCTGCGCTTTGCCGGCGGGCAGTATTCGATCGAGGGCTGGGTGACGAACCTCACCAACGAAGTGGTGCGCGGGGTGACGTTCAACACCACGCTGCGCGGCAGCGGCGCGGCCAATTCACGCTCGGCCTTCGTCCTGCCACCGCGCCAATACGGCGTAACGCTGCGCGCGAAGTTCTGACGCGCTGCGGCCTCGGCCACACAAAAAGGGCGGCTCGGGATAACCGGGCCGCCTTTTTTTGTTGATCTTGTCACCAGAACGGTCGCGCAGCGACCGCAAGGGCGACCGCCCGCCCGCAGGCGCCCCGCAAGGAGCGAAGCGACTGAAGGGAGCAGCGCCGAGGACGCAGCCGCGGAGGCGGCTGCGCAACTACATAGATCTAGCGATCAGCATTTTCATCACTTCGTTCGATCCGCCGAAAATGCGCGTGATGCGGGCATCGCGGTACATCTTGGCGATCGGGTATTCGTTGATATAGCCCGCGCCGCCATGCAGTTGCAGGCACTTGTCGACGACTTCGCCTTGCAGTTCGGTCACCCAGTATTTCGCCATCGACGCAGTGGCAACATCGAGCTCGCCCCGGAGCAGTTTGGCGATGCAATCATTGACGAATACCCGCGCCGCCGTGCCGCGCGCCTTGAGGTCGGCCAGCACGAACTGGGTGTTCTGGAAATCCCAGATCGTCTGCCCGAATGCCTTGCGCGATTTGACATATTCGACCGTGGTATCGAGCGCCTTTTCAATCCCCGTGGCCGCGCCGATGGCAATCACCAGACGTTCCTGCGGCAGTTCGCCCATCAGCTGGTAAAAGCCCTTGCCCTCAACCCCGCCGAGCACGTTTTCGGCCGGCACGAAGACATTGTCGAAGAACAGTTCTGACGTATCGGCTGCATCAAGCCCGATCTTGTCGAGTTTTTTGCCGCGCTGGAACCCTTCTGCGCCCTCGGTTTCCAGCAGCATCAGCGAAATGCCCTTGGCCCGTTCGTTCGGGTTGGTCTTGGCGACAACCACGATGAAATCGGCGGTTTGCCCATTGGAGATATAGGTCTTGGCCCCGTTGATGCGGTAGCCATTGCCATCGCGCAGGGCGGTGGTGGTGATCGACTGAAGGTCGCTGCCCACCCCCGGCTCGGTCATCGCGATCGCGCTGACCAGCTCGCCGCTAACCAGCTTGGGCAGGTATTTCTGCTTCTGCTCTTCGGTGCCGTGGCGCACCAGATAGGGCAGAATGATCGTATTGTGCAGGCTGGCGGCGAAGCCATCGACATCGTGTTTGGCCTGCTGATCGATCACCACCAGGTCATGCCGGAAGTCGCCGCCGTGGCCGCCATATTCGGTCGGAACGCTGACGCCGAGCAGGCCTGCGGCCCCGGCCTCGCGCCAGAAATCGCGTTCCACCATGCCATCGGCACGCCATTGCTGGACGCGCTTTTGCGGGGCGTGCTGCTGATAGAATTTGCCGACGGCATCGGCAAAAATGGCGATTTCCTCTTCTTCCATGAAGGCCGGTTGCGGCACATTGATGACGGGCATTTCTTTCTCCTTATGATCCCAAATACTGTCGGTTCGCCTACCCAAGCCGCCAAAAATGTTTCGCGTGAAACATTGGGCTAGCGCGGTCTAAGGCGGGTCCAGGCAGGGTCTGGAATGACCGGGCCAAGTAGGATTACCCGCCGTGGGGCGAAACCGTTGCTTATTTCCCCGTCCAGTTGGGCTTGCGCTTTTCCGCGAATGCCGCCGCGCCTTCGCGGGCGTCGTGCGATACGAATACCGGCCCGATCAGCTGGCCCTGCTTGGCGTAGCGATCTTCCATGGCCCAGCCGCGTGATTGTTTCATCACCTGCTTGGACACCTTCACCGCCAGCGGGCCATTGGCGGCGATTTTCGCGGCGAGCGCCTTGGCCGCATCAAGCGCGGGGCCATCGGTGACCTGGTTGATGAGGCCCAGCTGATAGGCGCGCTCAGCCCCGATGAAATCGCCGGTCAACGCCAGTTCCAGTGCGATCCGTTCGGGAATCTGATCGGGCAGCATCATCACGCCGCCAGCGGCCGCGACAAGCCCGCGTTTCACTTCGGGAATACCGAATTTGGCGTTGGCATTGGCGACGACCAGATCGCAGGCGATCATCAGTTCCAGCCCGCCTGCCAATGCATAGCCTTCAACCGCGGCGATCAGCGGCTTGGCGGGCGGGGCCTGCACCACGCCGCCAAATCCGCGCCCTTCGACCGATGGGCTTTCGCCGCGCAGAAAGCCTTTCAGATCCATGCCCGAACAGAATGTGCCGCCCGCGCCGGTGATGATGCCGACGCGCAAGGTCTCATCGGCATCCAGCCGGTCCATCGCCGCTGCAATGCCTTCAGCCGCAGCTTTGGTCATCGCGTTCTTGGCTTCGGGCCGGTTGATGGTGACGATCAACACGCCGTCTTCAACTTCTGTCAGCACTTCGGGTGTGGCAGCTTCGCTCACGGTTTTGTCTCCCTGTCGAAATTGGCATTGCGAATTGAAACTCAATTCTTGTGCGAGTGGTGGAGTGGGTTTACGTAATCGTCAACCGCAATTTCGCTGGAACCGGAGAGGATCATCATGACCGAGGCTTATATCATTGATGCAGTGCGCACCCCGCGCGGGATCGGCAAGCAGGGGAAAGGCGCGCTGGCGGCGCAGCATCCGCAGCATCTCGCTGCCACGGTGATGAAGGCGATTGCGGAGCGCAACCACCTCGACACCAGCACGGTCGATGATGTGATCTGGTCGGTTTCGACGCAGGACGGGATGCAGGCGGGCGATCTGGGCCGCATGGCATCGCTTGACGCAGGCTATGACATCACCTCATCGGGCACCACGCTTGACCGGTTCTGCGGCGGCGGGATTACCAGCGTCGCACTGGCATCGGCGCAGGTGATGAGCGGGATGGAAGATTGCATCGTCGCTGGCGGAACCGAGATGATGAGCCTTACCTCGGCCATGTCTCAGGAGAAAATGCGCGCCGGGCTGAAACCGCCGATGATGGGCAGCTATAATGAACGCCTGCAGGCGGTGCATCCGCAATCGCATCAGGGTATTTGCGGCGATGCGATTGCCAGCATGGAAGGCTTCACCCGCGCCGATCTGGACGCGGTCGGCTACCGTTCGCAGCAACGCGCCGCCGAAGCGATGGCGGCGGGCCGATTCGCCAAATCGCTGGTGCCGGTGGTGGCGGATGATGGCACCGTGCTGCTCGACCACGATGAATACCCGCGTCCGCAAACGACGATGGACGATCTGGCCAAGCTGGAACCGGCCTTCCCCAAGATTGCCGACGTGCCGCTGGATGAGAAGGGCACGACATTTCGCAAGCTGATCAACCAGAAATATCCTGACCTCGACATTCAGCATTTCCACCACGCGGGCAATTCGTCCGGCGTGGTTGACGGCGCGGCGGCGGTGCTGATTACCAGCAAGGATTACGCGCAAAAGCACGGGCTGAAACCGCGCGCGCGCATCGTCGCCACCGCCAATATGGGCGATGATCCCACGCTGATGCTCAACGCCCCGGTGCCTGCGGCCAGGAAGGTGCTGGCCAAGGCGGGGTTGAGCGTTGACGATATCGACCTGTTCGAAATCAACGAGGCTTTCGCCGTCGTCGCCGCCAAGTTCGTGCGCGATCTGGGGCTGGATTGGGACAAGGTCAACGTCAACGGCGGATCAATCGCGCTGGGCCATCCGATTGGCGCGACCGGGGCGATGCTGATCGGCACCATCGTTGACGAGCTGGAACGGCGCGGCGGGCGGTATGGCCTGGTGACGATGTGCGCAGCGGGCGGCATGGCCCCGGCGATCATCGTTGAACGGGTCGATGGCTTTGCCGACTGAGGTTCCTGATAACACCCCGGTGATCATCGGGGTGGGCCAGTATTCGGAGAGGGTGGGCGAGCCGGGCTATGCGGCGCTGTCCTACATGGACCTTGGTGGGCGGGCGCTGGCAGCGGCGATTGCTGACAGCGCGGCGAGTGGTAACGTGGCGGGCGCGATCGATATGCTCGCCGCGATCCGCGCGTTTGAAATGTCGCGTCCGGACCGCGTCCCGCCCTTCGGCGCGGCCAACAATGTGCCGCGCGCGATTGCCAAGCGGGTGGGGGCGAACCCTGCTCGTGCGATCCTGACGACGACGGGCGGGCAGACCAACCAGCAATTGGTGGGCGAATTTGCGAGCGCCATAGCGGCGGGGGACAGCCAATGCGCGGTGATCGTTGGCGCAGAGGCGATTTCGACCGTGCTGGCACTGTCGGCCAAGGGCGAGGTGCCTGACTGGTCAGAGGATGTCCCCGGCACCTTCGAGGATCAGGGTTTCGGGCTGGAAGACCTGATCGAACCCGCATTGTTCGCCCACGGCGCGAGCGGGGCAATCCCGCTCTATGCGCTGGCAGAGAATGCCCGGCGGGCCAGGCTGGGGCTGGGGCTGGAGGAATACCGGCGCGAAATCGGCAAGCTGTTTGCGCCCTTCACCCGCGTGGCGGCGGCGAACCCGCATTCAGCCGCGCCGGTCGAGCGCAGCGTGGAGGAACTCGCCACCGTTACCGACCGCAACCGAATTGTCGCTGAGCCTTACCCGCGTATGACCGTGGCCCGCGATCAGGTGAATCAGGCCGCTGCGATTATTGTCGCAAGCGCGGGGCTGGCCCGCGCGCTGGGCGTGCCGGAAAGCAAGTGGGTGCATATCCACGCCGTCACCGCCGCGACCGAACTCAAGCTGTCCGAACGGCCCGACTTGTCCGCCAACCCCGCCTCCATCGCAAGCGTCGAAGCGGCCTTGGTGCGGGCGGGGAAGGGCATGGGTGATATGCGCTATATCGATTTCTATTCGTGCTTTGCGATCCCGGTGTTCAATCAATGCGACCATTTCGGCCTGTCCGCCGACGATCCGCGCGGGTTGACGCTGACCGGGGGCCTGCCGTTCTTTGGCGGGGCGGGGAATAATTATTCCGCCCACGCCATCGCCGAGGCCGTGCAGAGGGTGCGCGGCGACCGGGGGGCTTTCGTGCTGGTGGGCGCGAATGGCGGCTGGATGAGCAAATATGCCACCGGCATCTATTCGACTGCGCCCGCCGATTGGTCTGTGGGTGGTCGCTTTGCCAAACTGCCCAAGGCGGCTAATGCCGTCCCCGCCTCCGCCGCGCCGTTCGATAGGGCTACGGTGGAAACCTACACCATCAACCGCTCCCCCAAGGGCGATGCGGCGATATTCATCGGGCGCAATCCGGCAGGCGAACGGGTGTGCGGCAATGCTGATCTGACCGACCCCGCAACTGCTGCGGCATTTGAAGGTGGCTGGCCGTTTGGGGCGCAGCTGGCGGTAGTGCAGGACGAACGCGGGAGGAACGTCGGGCGCATTGCCTGATCCCGCGTGCCCTTGCGCGAATCGGAGCTTTGGGGTAACTGGTTTCAATTGAAACTAATTGCTTGCCGCAGAGGATTGCCGCGATGAACGTCCAGACCACCGACCTGTTTGAAAACCCCGCCGGGCTCGACGGGTTCGAATTCGTCGAATTCTGCGCGCCGGAAAAGGGCGTGTTGGAACCCGTGTTTCAGGCGATGGGCTTCACCCGCGTGGCGCAGCATCGTTCCAAAGACGTGGATCTGTGGCGGCAGGGCGGGATCAATCTGATCGCCAATTACGAACCGCGCAGCGCCGCGTGGTATTTCGCGCGGGAACACGGCGCGGCGGCCTGCGGGATGGCATTCCGGGTGCGCGACGCGGCCAAGGCCTATGCCCATCTGATCGCCCAAGGGGCCGAACCGGTCGCCAACGAACCCGGCCCGATGGAATTGCGCATTCCCGCGATCCGCGGCATCGGCGGCGCGATTTTGTATCTGGTCGATCGATATGCCGATACGGGCAACGGCCTCACCATCTATGACATCGATTTCGAATACCTGCCCGGCGTTGATCCGCATCCAGTGGGCGCGGGCTTCCACACCATCGATCACCTGACCCACAATGTTTACACCGGGCGGATGAAATATTGGGCGGACTATTACGAGACCCTGTTCAACTTCCGCGAGATCCGCTTTTTTGACATCAAGGGCGAATATACCGGCCTCACGTCCAAGGCCTTGACCGCACCCGACGGCAAGATCCGCATCCCGCTCAACGAAGAAGGCGAAGGCGGGAAAGGCCAGATCGATGAGTTCCTCAAGGCCTTCAATGGGGAGGGCATCCAGCACATCGCGCTGATCTGTGATGATCTGCTGGCGTGCTGGGACAGGCTGAAGACGCTGGGCGTCCCGTTCATGACCGCGCCGCCTGCGACCTATTACGACATGCTCGACGGACGCCTGCCCGGCCACGGCGAGGATGTGGACGCGCTCAAGATGCGCGGCATCCTGCTCGATGGCACGACAGAAGGCGGCCAACCCCGGCTGCTGCTGCAAATCTTCGCGCAGGCGCAGGTTGGCCCGGTGTTCTTCGAATTCATCCAGCGCAAGGGCGATGACGGCTTTGGAGAGGGCAATTTCAAAGCCCTGTTCGAAAGCATGGAACGCGACCAGATCATCCGCGGGGTGCTGGCTGTCGAGGAACCGGCGCAATGACCGGCCACCCCGTAAACCTCGCCGGCATCCACCACGCCGCCTATCGCTGCCACGACGCGAAAGAGACGGTGGAATGGTATGCCCGCGTGCTGGGCATGGATTACACCACCGCCTTTGCCGAGGATCACGTGCCGTCAACCGGCGAATATGATCCCTACATGCACATCTTCCTCGATGCGGGGAACGGCAATATCATCGCTTTTTTCGAACTGCCGAACCAGCCGGAGATGGGCAAAGACCCCAACACCCCCGCCTGGGTGCAGCACATCGCGCTGCGGGTGCCCGATATGGCGGCGCTGATGGCGGCCAAGGCGCATATCGAAGCGCAGGGCGTGGAAGTGCTCGGCCCGACGCATCACGGCATTTTCCAGTCGATCTATTTCTTCGATCCCAACGGGCACCGGCTTGAACTTGCCGCCGATATTGGCACGGCGGATCAATATGCCGAACTTGCCCGCGTCGCGCCGCTGATGCTGGAAGAATGGGCGCAGACGAAGAAAGCCCCGCGTCACGCCGATTGGCTGCACGAAATCGCCCGTGCCGAACACGCGGCGAAAGGCTGATCCCCGGCATCATTCGATCCGGCGAACACCGCATTCGCCGCTCTGCCAACACTTACGCGATTCCGGCGGGGGAGGAGGGCCCGTTCAGGCTTCCGCCGAACCGTCACGCGGCCCCGCAGGCCGCCCGCGCTTCGCGCCCTTGCTGACCGCCACCTTCACCCCGCGCCGCGCCAGCGCCTCACGCAGCAGCACTTCGATTTCGGCATTGACGCTGCGCAGGTCAGCATCCGCCGCGCGTTGAAGCGCATCGTGAAGCGCCGGGTCGAGGCGCAGGGCAAAGGCTTTTTTTGCAGACATGATGCGATCAGTAGAGCGACCCTGCATTTACGACAGGCGATGTTTCCTGCTCGCTGCACAACACCACCATCAGGTTTGACACCATCGCCGCGCGGCGTTCGTCATCGAGTTCGACCACCTTCTTTTCCGACAATTGGGTCAGCGCCATTTCCACCATCGACACCGCGCCTTCAACCAGCTTGGCCCGCGCGGCGATCACCGCTTCGGCCTGCTGGCGGCGCAGCATCGCGCCTGCGATTTCGGGGGCATAGGCGAGGTGGGTGAGGCCGCATTCGTCCACCGTGATCCCGGCCACCGTCAGCCGCTCGATCAAGGCGGCGCGCAATTCCACTCCCACTTCCTCGTGATTGCCGCGCAAGGTCACTTCGAGATGTTCGATATCATCGTAGGGGTAGCGAGAACCGATTGATCGCACTGCGGCTTCGATCTGGGCATCGACGAATTCGCGGTAATCATCGACGTCGAACAACGCCTGCGCGGTATCGGTCACGCGCCAGACAACCTGCGCGGCCATTTCAATCGGGTTGCCGCGTGCGTCGTTGACCTTGATCTTTTCCGAGATGACATTGTTGGCGCGCACCGCGATTTTCTTGCGTGTCAGCCACGGCAGCACCCAGCGCAGGCCTTCGCTGCGGTCAGTGCCCTTATACGCGCCGAACAGCTGGATCGCGGCGGCTTCGTTGGGGTTGATCATGTAGAACCCGGTGAGCACCAGAACGCCGATCACACCGGTGATGATCGCACCAACCAGACGCAGCCCATCGGGATCGTCCGGGGTCATCGCGCTGATAAACAGCCACACCGCCGCGACCACCAACACCAGCGAAACCAGCAGCATCATATAGCCGCTCTGCGTCGCCGCCGGGATTTCCCGACTGCGATTGAGGGCGGGGGTATCAGCAATTGCCATGACGAATTCTCCGATTCGATATAATTATGATATCATATTTATATCAGGATGCGCGGCGGTCAAGCGGATTCGGCCGGGCTGGTGATCAGCAGGGCACTGGCCAGCACTTGCCCACCGGGCCGTTGCGGCAGTGCAGGTTCTCGGCCATGCTCAAGCGCGCGCGCCCCTCCCGGCCTATGTCAAGCGGCTGCGGGCGGGCATCCGGGTGAGAGGGGAATGGCAATGCGGATATTTGTGACGGGCGGCAGCGGCTATCTTGGTCGAAACCTGATCCGGCGGCTGGTTGCCGATGGGCATGACGTGGTGGCGCTGGCCCGCAGTGATGCTTCGGCGCAGGCGGTGGAAATGCTGGGGGCAAAGCCAGCGCGCGGCGATATTCTCGATCGCCAAAGCCTCGTCACCGGGATGGCGGGCTGCGCCGGGCTGGTTCACGCGGCGGCTGACACCGGCCATGCGATCCACGAACCCGATCAACACGCCACCAACCTTAACGGCACGCGCAATGTCTTCACCGCCGCGCGTGAGGCAGGCATTGGCCGCGCGGTGCACATCAGC
>Ga0180009_10002214_pt1 | contig 23019 bp, 18 predicted proteins | sample OS_PC_MetaG_FD_123537 | JGI IMG/M metagenome (GOLD analysis project Ga0180009, IMG submission 123537) | Groundwater microbial communities from the Aspo Hard Rock Laboratory (HRL) deep subsurface site, Sweden - OS_PC_MetaG | ecosystem: Environmental > Aquatic > Deep subsurface > Groundwater...
ACGAAGAAATCATAGATTACTACAATAAAAGGTTAGAATTGGAAAACTTGTCGCTTTTCAAATAACCTTGTAGGTAAATGTTATGTAGTCTTCAACCCGGAGTTTGACACTTTCCAATAACATGGTTTGGCATAAAACTAACCCAGTGCCAAAAGTAAGGAGAGCAGGCTTCCTTAATAGTTGTGAGTTGATAGTATGTATGTGGAATAAGGGACATACTTGGAACTTTACTAATCAAAAAGACATGCATAACTTCATAGAGACGCCTATCTGTATGGGAAGTGAACGGATAAAGAAACCGTTTCATCCAACGCAGAAGCCTCTCAAGGTCTTGGAACATATTATCTGCCTAGCCTCTAATCCAGGTGACACCGTGTTTGACCCCTTCATGGGTGTCGGCTCTACGGGAGTCGCTAGTCTTCGCCGAAGACGGAGATTCGTCGGCATTGAAATTGACCAAGAATATTTCGACGCTGCCAAGAAGCGACTAGACACCCTGACAGCACAAGTAGCGCTAGAGTTGCATTAAGGATAGAAATACTTGTCTAGAGGGGATAATTACCTAATATAAAATTTCCTCAAAATCAAAGATAAATGGTTTACTCAATGGAAGATTCCCGGCTGTACAGGCGTTCTTTCCAGCGTACACCAGCCCCAACTAAGCGCCGAAAAACAGCGCAGAAGGAGGCCAGAAAAAGGAATGAGAGTCCGAACGGGTGCAGGAAGACCGAGATAAATGGCTCTTTGAAACGATTGTCCACCAGCCAGCGCATAAATAGAATTATGCCCACCTGGGAGATAACGACGGCACGCAGGCCGGTAGGGCCCATGACCACAAAAAGCTCTCGCCAGAGATGATAGAATGGCGCCAGGTAAAAAAAGTAGGCGGCAGCCATCATGACCGTCAGGGCGATAGGGGATAGTGACGCCACCGAATAAATCCATTTGATAAAGCCCTCCATCATGGCGCCCACATTGCGGTACATATTGCAGGAGACCGCGGGTGACAGGTCAACCGCCGCCTGACGGCCACCGCGACGGCTTATCTCAACGCCCAGCCAGACGTCTTCAATGATACGGGATTTTACCGCCTCGTGACCGCCAATGCGCCAGTATTCCTCTCTGGGAAGGAGCAGGAACTGACCGATGGCCAGTGATGGTTTCGGATTTTTGGAGCGCTGTAACCACCAGATAGGAAACCAGGTAAGGATGATGAAGTACAGCACCGGAATGGCCATTTTCTGTGGCAGTGAGCTTGCCAATTGACGCGGAAAGCCGGAAAGAAGCGAGGAATTGAAACGCAGCGCCTGGGCCAGAGCGCTGCGCAACATATGGGGAGCATGCGTCGTATCGGCGTCAACAAACAAAAGCCAGGAGCCATGGGCTTGCTTGGCCAGTTGATAGCAGGCGAAAGACTTGCCCGTCCAGCCCTTTGGCAGCGGCTCACCCCGAAGCAGACGTACACGGCTATCCCTGGCGGCAATGTTTTCCACTATCGCCCCCGTATTGTCTGATGAGTTATCGTCCAGCACCACGATCTCATAGTTGGGATAGTCCTGCTTCTGCAGCGACTCAAGGCAGGCGGTGATATTTGACTCCTCATCCCGGGCGGGGACAAGAACAGAAATGAAGGGGGCCGGCTCGGGGATTTTCTCATCGCGGCGCAGGGTCTTGAGGTTTCTCAGGTTAAGAGCGAGGTTAAGCATGAAGATGAAAAGCCCGGCGGCGATTATTCCCTGATACAGCATTCCATTAGTTCCCTTTTTTATTCATCAGCTTCTAGACTGGTACCACCGAACGGGTTTCAGTCTGAATCTGGGGGCAGTTTTCAGGTTTTCATATTGTTTGATGGTGAATAGTATCAGAACGCCAAGCGTAAACAGTAATTCCCATAAGTCCCCCCGGACGATTATCAGGTAGGCCAGCGAGCCAGCCGGGGCCGCCATAGTTGTCCAGGCATCCTGTTCAATAAACAGAAATGCGGCGAAAATGAAGGCGAGGAAGATAACAAGCAGATGGTACTGGGGGAGCGCCAGAAGAACCCCGGCGGTAACCGCGAGTGCCTTGCCGCCCTTGAAGCGCAGAAACGGAGAGAAGGCATGGCCAAGTATGGCACTCAACCCGATGGCGGCAACTAAAAGCCCAGGAAGTCCGAAGAGAGAGTGGGCGATGAAGACAAAAGGGAAACCCTTCCCAATGTCAAGAATAACCGCAATCACGCCTGTCCTGACGTCGCCGGCCCGGAAGACATTGCCCGCACCGGGATTGCCATCACCGTATTTCCGGATATCTTTGTTTAACCGCCGCCACCCCACCCAGAGGGAGAAAGGACATCCCCCCAGTAAATAAGCCGAGATAGCCAGTATTATTGCTAAAGAAATGTCTGTCACAATGTAGTAGGTAGTATAGTGCAAAAAGAGTGTCAAGTAAATACCCGATATAAATTGCCCCATATAAGGTACGGAGTTCAGCATCATTCAGTTGACGGGTTCTGAGGACAGGTGCTATTCTTGGTCTGAAAATCAAGGAAGGGTTTCAGCCATGAAAAGTGAAAGCATCGTTCTCATTGGTATGGCCGGCGTCGGTAAGTCAACTATCGGGATGGCGCTGGCTGAGGACCTCGGGTTTGATTTTATCGATGTGGATGATTACATCCTGCAGAAAGACGGTAAACGAATACAGGAAATCATTGATAGCGAAGGGGAAGGGGCGCTGTTGCAAGTAGAAAAGCGCCGCATGTTAGAAATACAATTGCCGCGCATGATAGTGGCGCCGGGCGGCAGCATTATCTACCATCCTGACCTTATGGACTACCTCAAAGGGAACGCGGTTCTCATCTATTTGGACGATTCTTTTGCCAATATAGAGGCCAAGCTGGTCGGAGGTCTTGACCGGGGAATCGTCGGATTGAGATACAAGACGCTGCGGCAGATTTACGAGGAGAGAAGGCCGCTCTACTTCAAGTATGCCGATATAACCATCGATTGTCGAAGGAAAGAGCAGGACGAAATCGTCGCCGAGATACTGAAGCAATATCGCCAGTACAGCGAGGGGAAATAGTTTTATCCTCGAAGTGACTTCATGGCAGCGGTTATCCCGGCACCGGTCTCCGTCCTATAGCCTTCCTCAGCCAGCAATTTATCCAGCGCGGAAAGGAAGAGCAAAATATTCTGCTCACTGGAGGAATACCCCATAAGCCCGATGCGCCATATCTTTCCTTTCAGCACACCCAGGCCACCTCCGATCTCGATGCTGTAATCGCTGAGGAGGCGCTGTCGTATGCGGGCATCGTCGATGCCTTCCGGAATACGCACTGTGGTCAGGGTGCTGAGGCGGTGGCCGGGCTGGGCGTGTAAGGCAAGCCCCATTGCTTCGAGGCCGGCTTTAAGCGCTGTTCCATGTTTCAGGTGGCGCTGGATGCGCGCTTCCAGACCTTCCTCAGCAATGTGCACCAGCGCCTCGTGCAGGGCGTAGAACATGCAGGCGGGCGCGGTATGATGATAGGCACGACCGCCGTCTCTTATCCAGTATTTGGCCAGCAAAGAGAGGTCAAAATAGTAGCTGTGCACATCGCGGGAGCGGTTCTTGAGCGTGTCCATGGCCTTCTGATTGACGGTGAAGGGAGCCAGTCCGGGCGGGCAGCTGATACACTTCTGAGAACAGCTATAGCAGATATCAATGCCCCAATCATCTATGGCCAGTTCATGCCCACCCAAAGACGTAACGGCATCCACCAGAAATAGAGCATCATGCTCTTTGGCTAGTTGAGCAGCTTCAGCAAGAGGTTGGAGAACGCCAGTGGAGGTCTCGGCATGGACCAGCGCCAGCAGTTTCACCTTTTTCCGGGATTTAAAGGCGGCTTCGATTGCCTCTGGCTCGATGATGCGACCCCACTCGGCATTCAGCTGGACTATGTCCGCGCCGCAGCGCGAGGCGATGTTTATCATTCGCTCGGCAAAGAACCCGTTATTCGCGATAACGGCAACGTCACCCGGCTCCAGAAAGTTACATAAGCCGGCCTCCATCCCCGCCGAACCGGTGGCTGAGATGGGGAAGGTGAGTGCGTTCTTGGTCTGGAAAAGGTAGCGCAGGAGGCTCATATTGTCCTCCATAACGGTGTAAAAATATGGGTCCATGTGCCCGAGGATGGGCGCCATCATAGCCTGCTGGACGCGGGGGTGGACATTGCTGGGGCCGGGGCCGAGAAGAATCCGTTGCGGCGGTTTCAATTCTTGATATGGAACACTGGGCATGGACAATCACCTCTTCAAATTTTGCGGTACAGGGACCTTATAATTTTAACAGACTGCCGAGCATTTTATCAATGAGCGGTCTGGCCTTTTCCTCGGGCAGACAGTAACGCATGGTGGTGAATCTCTGCCGGAAGCGGGCTACCTCATCGGCAATGTTCTTTTCTTCAAGAATGACCGCAGCCATGTAATCCGCCAGCTCGGCGAAATCTGATTCCTCCATGCCGAAGCGGGTCATCTCCTGGACGCCGGTTCTCAGTCCGCTGCTGGCGGTGAAGCCCTCATCATCGGGCAGCGCCTGGAAGTTGACGATGATGTTGTTTTTCTCCAGCCGTTCCGCCATCTCCACACCGCGGGCATAACCGACGCGCAGGACAACCTGGTGCGTCTCCGTATAGTTAACCGCAGGGTCTCCCTCAACCTGAAGCCCCCGTTTTTTCAGGGCTTGGGCAAAAGCCCTGGCATTGGCCAGCACCTGGCGCTGGTAATCGCGCCCGTAGGTGTTCATTTCGTAGGCGGCCATGAGCAGTCCGAGCAGGGTGCCGAGGTGATGGTTGCTGACACTGCCGGGGAAGGCTCGTCGTACGATGCTATCCCAGAGTTCAGCGTAATCAGAATCCTGACTCATATTGCTGGCAATGATTCCACGCTGCGTGCCGAAGAACGTCGTGTGCGTGGAAGCGGTGACGATATCGGCGCCTTCATTCAATGGCTCCTGGAAATATGGGCCGAACAGGCCGAGGACATGGGCGGCGTCATACAAGATGATTGGCTTCGGCTTTATATCAGCGATTATCCGGGCTATTTCTTTAACCGGCTCGCGGTGCAGGGCCATGCTCTTGCCAAAGATAAACAGTTCCGGCTGGTACCTGGCAATGAGTTCCGCGGTTCTGGCAATGTCTATCTGATACGGATTTTCGGGAAGAATGGGGAAGTTGACCACCGCCCATCGGTCGGTAACCGGGTCAATGGAAACGAAGTCCCTCAGCGCGCCCATGGTCTGGGCGCTTAAGTGACCACCCCGCCCGATATGGTGGTTCATGACGTATCTTATTCTCCTCGGCTCGGTATGTCTGTCCGCCCGGTTCAGGTAGTCCATAATGCCGCTGTAGGTGGTGGCATTGGCCATCTGGCCGCTGATAAGCCTCGCTTCCACTTCAGAGCAGCCGAGGAACTTTTTCAATTGCTCCTGTACTTCCTTCTCCACCTCGGCAATGAACTTGGTGCCCTGATAATAAAAAGTTTCAAGATTTCCCAGCGCTTCCACTTTGCGGTGTTCGGCGTACCTGCCGGATGGGTCGGCGATGGTCAGCAACTTCACCAGCGGCGATGCGGTCTGCTCCGATGGTATCAGGTTGACGGTATGCTGCTGTCGCCAAACGGTATTGTCGTTGGCCCTTTGCACCAGGTTCGCCGCCAGTTCTTCCATTGCCTTTTCGTCCTTTGCCGAAGCATTTTCGTCCGCATTGTCGGGAAACAGGGGTCGGGTGTAAGGTGGCGCCTCACGACCAATGTGTCTGCGGACGATGACCGCGTTAACCGGCCTGTCCCGAACGATGACCTCTGCTTTCTGCCCCTCGGGTAAATCCGCATCGAGATAGGCCAGACAGAGCATCCGGCGTGCGGATTCATCACCGGGCCTGGACATTGTACCTAGACCTTCGAATTTCAGGTAGGGTATCACCGTGCCGCTGGTAACATTCCCAACGTTTTTGCCATCGACCAGCACCGGATTGCCGGCCCTGGCCACGCCTTCGCCCAGCAGAGACATCAGGTAAATGCTTCTGGGAACGAGCAGCTCATCTCTGGGTGCATCCAGTCTGCCTTCGCACCGGAGTTTTACTTCCTGGAACTGCCGGAGCAGTATCTCGCGCCCGATAAATTCCCCTTTGACCGGGCTGAAACTGACGGCAAAACGGGCTGCCGGCACGGCGAATACGGGTATCTCTTTTCCGTCGGCGTCGGTCCCGAGTTCGTGCCCATAGAGAGGGAAACCGGCTTCCAGCCTTAACGTATCCCTGGCCCCCAGTCCCACCGGCACGATACCATGTTCATTGCCGGCCTCCAGCAATTTGTGCCAGAGCGAAACCGCTATACTGGCGGGTGGAAACAGTTCAAAACCAAGCGGCTCGCCGGTGTATCCGGTTCTGGCGATAGTAATAGAAGTGCCCATGAATTTACTGCTGGTCAGGTGGTTCCAGATTGGCTCCGGGATTTTGGTTTTATCGCCGAGGACGGCCTCCAGCACGGCCTTTGTTTTTGGGCCCTGCAGTGCCAGCATGGCAACCTGGGCGGTAACGTCCTCCAGAATTAAATCGGGGAATTTGGGGGCATATTTCTGTAGCCACTGCCAGTCTTGCTCCGTATTGGCCGCGTTCACGACCAGCAGGTAATCATACTCATCGACACAATACAGGTACCCGTCGTCTATGGCACCCCCCGTTTCACTGGGCAGCATGGTATATTGAGCTGTTCCCGGCAGCAAGGCCGCGGCGTTGCTGGTCACGACATACTGCAGGAAGGACAGAGCATTGCGGCCGCTGATGCGGAACCTTCCCATGTGTGAGATGTCGAAGAGCCCGCCGCATTTTCGGGTTGCCAGATGTTCGGATAGGATACCCTGAGGGTAATGGAGGGGCATTTCCCAGCCGCCAAACTCCACCATTTTAGCGCCCAATTTGAGGTGCTCGCTATAAAGCGGGGTACGTTTCGTGCTGTTCATAACTAATATACCTTGACCATATTATTAATGACGGATTAATAGCGTGAGACGTTTATTTCATACATTTTACCGGTAACGGTAAAGATGACACGTTCACAGATGTTGGTTACCCGGTCGGCACAGCGCTCCAGATTGTGGGCTACCCAGAGAAGACGTGTTGCCCGGGTTATCGTTTTCGGGTCTTCCACCATGAAGCTGACCAGCTCTCGGTACACCTGATTGTATAGCTGGTCTACCTCATCGTCTTCAACGGCGATTTGCTGTGCGATACTCTTATCACAGCTCATGAAGGCGTCCAGGCTGCGGTGCAGCATATCAATGGTCTTTTCCGCCATGCGAGGGATGTCAATAAGCGGTTTCAACGGGGGCTCATCACCGATCATGACCACGATTTTGGCAATCCCCTCTGCATGGTCGCCGATGCGTTCCAGCTCCGAGACAATGCTGAGCACACTGATAAGGGTGCGCAGGTCTCCAGCCATTGGCTGCTGTGTGGCGATAAGTTGAATGCAGGTTTCCTCGATTTCAAATCGCTTTTCATTTATCTTCTGGTCATCGGCAATCACCTGATTGGCCAGTTTAAGGTCGCGGTCTTTAAGCGCTTTAATGGAACGGCTGATTGCCTTTTCCACCATGCTGCCCATGGCAAGTAACTCGTCCTGTATATCCTGTAACTTTTTATGAAAGCTGGTTCGTATCTCCATGGTCGGAACCTCCTTATGGCTGCTTAACCAAACCTGCCGGTAATGTAATCCTCGGTTCGCTTGTCTTTCGGGTTGGTGAAAAGCTGGGAAGTAGGTCCATATTCGACAAGTATGCCGGCCCTGTCTTCCTCCATCATAAGGAAAGCGGCATTATCTGACACCCGCGCCGCCTGCTGCATATTATGGGTGACGATGACAATGGTGTAATCATCGGCCAGACTGCGCATCAGGTCTTCGATTCTGAGGGTAGCGATGGGGTCAAGAGCGCTGCAAGGCTCATCCATGAGGATGACCTCCGGCTCAACGGCCAGAACGCGGGCAATGCACAGGCGCTGTTGCTGACCGCCGGAGAGGGCAAATGCCGGCTGCACAATCTTATCTTTCACTTCGTCCCATAGTGCAGCCTGACGGAGGCTGCGTTCCACGATGCCTTCAAGTTCGCTGCGATTTGTCCTGCCATGTCGCCTGGGACCGAAGGCGACGTTCTCAAAGATTGACATGGGGAACGGGTTAGGTTTCTGGAAGACCATGCCCACACGTTTCCTGAGCTCAACCACATCGATGTCTTTATCATAAATATTGATATCGTCAATCTCCACAGTACCGTCAACGCGTGCCCCGATAATCAGGTCGTTCATGCGGTTGAAAAGGCGCAGAAAAGACGACTTACCACAGCCGGATGGGCCGATAATTGCCGTAATTGACTGCTCCTGGATATCCAGTGATATATTTCTCAGTGCCTGAAACGTCCCGTAATACAGATTTGCCTTATATGTTTTCAGCTTTGTCTTGTTGCTGCGAGCTACTCGATGGTTAAACAGTACGCGGTTAACACTCATGAACCAAACCTCCGCTGCCGAACTCGCACTCTGATGAAAACCGCCAGGGAATTAAAAGACAATACCACAACCAGCAGGACCAGCGCAATACCCCATATGGTAGTTTTCGGCATGCCCGGGACATGGGCGGCTGTGGTGTAGAGGTGGTAGGGCAGCGCCATGAACTGGTCAAAAGGGGAACTGGGCAGTCCGGCTACTATAAAGGCGGCGCCTACCACCAGTATCGGTGCGGTCTCTCCAGCAGCACGACTCATCGCCAGGATGGCGCCGGTGATAATGCCGGGCAAAGCCTGGGGCATAACGACGTGCCGTATCGTCTGCCATTTGGTAGCACCGACGGCCAGGCTTCCCTCCCGGTAGTCTCTGGGTACGGCGATAATCGCCTCTCTTGACGTGGTAATGGTCATGGCCAGTGCCTGGCAGGCCAGTGTCAGGCTGGCGGAAAGCAGCGACATACCGAATTTCATGGTCAACACAAATAACCCGAGCCCAAAAAGACCGTAAACAATACTGGGCACGCCCGCTAGATTGAGAATGGCCATATTGATGAGGCGGGTCAGCCAGTTATCGCGGGCATATTCGGTTAAGTAAATGCCGGCGAAGACGCCCACCGGGAGCGAGAATATAAGCGTGCCAAGCATGAGGTAGAAAGTGCCCACGATGGCCGGGAAAATGCCCCCCGCCTTGCCCGCCTGCGAAGGCGGTTGGGTCAGGAATTCCCAGCTAATGGCGCCGGCACCGTTGACAACAATGTAAATGATGATGAAAAGCACCGGAATGGCCACAATGGCCGTCGCCAGTACCAGCAGGCTAAAGGCGGTGCGTTGCGTTAATTCTTTTTTGGTTATGGCCTGAACTGCCATATCTCGACTACCTCGCAAACTTCTGTTTCTGGCGCTCAAGCACACGGTCGGCAATCAGGTTCACGGACAGCGTCATGAGAAAAAGAATCAGGCCGATGGCGAAGAGTGCCTGATACTGCAGCCCGCCGCGGACGGCATTGCCAATCCCGGAGGCAATCGCCGCCGTCATCGGCATCATTGGCTCGGTGGGTGATAACGGTACTGCTAAAGCACCGCCGGCGACCATCAGGACGGTCATGGTCTCGCCGATGGCGCGGCCCACCCCGAGCATAATGGCCGCGGTAATGCCGGAAAGTGCTCCGGGAATGCAGACATGACGGATGGTTTCCCATTTTGTGGCCCCAAGTGCGTAAGACGCCTCCCTGAACTCATTCGGTACTGCCCGCAGCGCATCCTCGGAGACGCTGACAATAATGGGCAGGCTCATCATCGACAGCATGATGGCGGCGGTGAGGCCGCTCAAACCGGTATTGAGGTTGAAAGCGCTCTGGACGAGTGGCGATAGGAGCATGAGGCCGATGAATCCCATGACCACGGAGGGGATTCCGGCCAGCAGCTCGACAACGGGTTTAACCGTCTCCCTGACGCGGGAAGGGGCTACTTCGGCAAGGTAAGCCGCGCAGCCAACTCCGATGGGTACTGCAACGGCGGTTGATATCAAAGTAACCCAGAGCGTGGCCGCGAAGAAGGAAAGCATGCCGAAGGTTGGCGGCTCGGAGACCGGATACCATTGTGTACCGAAGAAAAATTTCAGAGGGGAGGTATAGGCAAATGCGGGCAGACCCTCACGCAGTAAAAGAAAAAGAACACCCAGAAGGATAATGACGGCCAGCAGGCCGTTTAGAAAGATGAAGCTTTCTATGGCTTTTTCACGGAAACGCCACCGCCGCTTGAGACTCATGGCGAGTCCAGCATGGGCGGTGGCTGATGAAGCACCCCGCTGCAGCATGGGGGTAGTATATTCCTTTCCGCTTTTTCCCCGGGGATATCGGGCTATTTTATTATATATTATTGCAGAGGCACATAGCCAACTTCGATTGCCTTTGCTTGGCCATCCGGTGAGAGGCAGTAATCAACGAATTCTTTAATAACACCGGCAGGCTCGCCGTTGGTATAGTAGAGGAGGGGGCGGGCAACGGGATAGGTGCCATCCAGCGCCGTCGCCACGCTGGGCAGAACTCCCGGGTCATCTGCGGTCTTCTTTATCGCCAGAGGTTTAACCTCTTCGGTTAGGTAGCCCAGTCCGGGATAGAAGACGGCATTCGGGTTATTGACAACCTCGGTTACTCCCCCTTCCGTGGATGGCAGAAAGAGCACTTTCTGGCCGTACTCGAGTTCTTTGTTCTCGGTGTCCAGCCCCTTCATCTGGACCACGTGCTCTTTGAAGAAAACATGGGTACCGGAGTTGGTATCGCGGGAGATAGCCACGATAGGGGCATCGCTGCCGCCGACTTCCTTCCAGTTGGTTATTTCATTGGTGAAGATGGCGGAAAGCTGTGAGATGGTGAGTTCGGATATGGGGTTGGATGGGTGTACAATCACAGAAAGGGCGTCCGTGGCTACCTGAATTTCATAGGGATTCACTCCCTGATTTGTGGCCTGCTCATATTCTTTTGCCTTCATCTCGCGGGAAGCTTGAGCAATATCGGTGGTGCCGTTGATAAGAGACGCGATGCCAACGCCGGAGCCAGGGCCACTCACGGCAATATTAACCTTGGGGTTCATTTTCATGAACTCTTCCGCCCAGAGGGCGGTCAGTGGGGTTACTGTATTTGACCCGATAATCTTGAATGAGCCAGATAGCTCTGACCCTGATGGTTCCGATTCTTGCGGAGCACAGCCGGTAACGGCGAGAACGAGCAGGAATAAAAGCAGAATAATCCGCCAACCAGTATTTAAAAGCATCTTATCCCTCTAGCTTGTAGCCAACGCTCCGGACAGTGAGGATGCGCTTTGGCTTTCCAGGGTCAGCCTCAATCTTTTTTCTGAGCCACCTGATATGGACATCAACGGTGCGCGTGTCTCCGGCATAGTCATAACCCCAGACTTTTTCCAGAAGCTGTTTCCGATTGAATACCAGCCCCCGGTTCATGGCCAGGAAAAGGAGCAGGTCAAATCCCTTCGGCGTCAGGTCAAGAACCCTGTCGCCGAGGGCAGCCTGCCGAAGGGCGACGTCAATGTTGAGGTCATTGACACTGATAAGAGCTGTTCTTTCCATCATCCTATGCCGTCAAGGTGCGCGGTATCATTGAGGGTAACAAGTCTTATTCTGTCATCTTCTGCTCTGATGATGCTGAGTGAGGCGTTATTGATTTCCAGGCGCCGGTAAATGCTGTTGGATGCGCCAAGAACATGTGCCACCAGCACCCGAATAACCACATCATGCGTTACCGCCAAAGCCTGCCGGTCCGTGTTGTCCGCTACTATCCGGTTGAAGGCACGTACCGCCCGCTCGGTTACCTGCTGGAAACTTTCACCGTTGGGCAGGGCAATGTCTGAAGGGTCAATTCTGGACTGCTTCCAGATTTCCGGCCATTTCTGGCTGATTTCGTCCCGGTGCAATCCCTGCCAGTCGCCGAGCCCTATCTCAATAAGGTCATCCATTACTTCCGGTTCCAGTTTATGCGGTTTGGCCAGAATGCGTGCCGTATTCATGGTTCTTTTTAAAGGGCTGGTATATATGGAAGCAATCGGGAATTTGGCCAGACGCGAGGATATACTGTGCGCCTGAGCATATCCCAGTTCGCTGATATCCTCATTGGACCAGCCCATGAAGTAACCGGTGATATTCGATTCCGTCTGTCCGTGGCGGACAAGAAGCACCGTCGTGCTCATTAGGCCTCTTTCAATAAATCGTTATAATCACGCCCGATTCCTGTCTGTGTGTCTCAAATTTAAAACAGCCGCCAGTCACGCAGGCCCTGTTGGATTATCGCCAGATATTCCTTTGAGGGCGTTGCATCCTCCAGTCGACCTGCCTTAGCATAGGTTATAGCCCCGATGGGCTCATCGTCCTCACCGACCACGGTGACTTTCAGTCGATTGTAGCCGCTTTCATAGCGGTCAAGTCTTTGCAGGCAGGCTTCCGTAACCTCGTAGATAGCTCCTCGCACCCGCTCCCCCCGAAACGACTTGATGCTGGCAACACCTCCCCGCCACTGTCGTGACCAACCAACAAAGACGAGCTTATAATTGGGCAGGACAGAGGTGAAAAGCGGTTTACTGTCCGGACACCGCTCTTTCATCTGCTTCTGGTTGAGATTAGAGCCATAGGCGAAGTAATACAATATATTCCCTCAAAGCAGCGGACAATTCTATCCTTGGGCCACCTTACCCATCAGGTGGCAAGGTCTCTTGACTGACTGTCCGGTTACTCAATTTTTCCATATCCTCGCCGCAGCAGACCAGGGTACCGCCGCCGACTGCCGTCACCACCACTTCGTTGCCGCATATATTGCAGCGATATTTCTCACCAATTTTCTCTACCGCCATGTCTCAAACCTCCTTTTTTCCTCCCGCACCGGGAGTTGGGTCCTTGCTTTCTCAGCAACCTGGCTCGCCGGGATGCCCGCAGCAGCTCTGTCTTCTTATGATTTTGATAAAGTTATTCCGAAATAGAAGGTAGACCTTCCGGGGAAAGGGCATTGGCGCTGACATATTGGTGATAAAAGCCCGCAGAGTAGGCATAATTGTCTATCCTCTTCAACCTCCGTTATTACTTTATCACAAATCCTTCTCCAATCGAAAGGTATTTGACATATTGGCACAAACAGATATAATAGGGGAAACGGCGTTTCCACTACGCACAGCCCGACGAACCGAGTAGTCACCCGTAATGTGCATTTGCGGGTAACCGGGTAGAAAGCTACCCAAAACAGCACAGGGGAGGTAGTGATTACGATGGAAGGAGTCGTGGCTATTATTCTGGCAGGTGGTACGGGAGAGCGGCTGGGAATACTGGCGGGGGAGAGGACGAAACCGGCAATCCCTTTTGCCGGCAAATACCGCATTATAGACTTCACCTTGAGCAACTGCGTCAATTCCGGCATCTACAATGTAGCCATACTTACCCAATATCAACCCCGCTCACTGACGGACCATATCGGCATCGGCGTGCCCTGGGGATTTGCCCGTCCCGATGGCAGAATACAGCTCCTGCACCCCTACCTGGCGCGCGAGGAAGGCCGGGACTGGTATAAAGGTACGGCGGATGCCGTCTATCAGAACTGGCAGTTCATTGAGGAGCAGGATGCAGAACTGGTGGTGGTACTGAGCGGAGACCATATCTATAAGATGGACTACAACGATATGATTGATTTCCATCGTAAAAACCAGGCGGATGCCACCCTTGCGGCCACCCGTCTGCCGAGAGATGAGCTGATACATTTTGGCACGGTAACCGTTGACGAGAATCAGCAGGTTACCGGCTTCCAGGAAAAGGTAAAAGAACCGAAGAGCGACCTTGTTTCCATGGGCGTGTATGTGTTCCAGAGGGAGCTGCTGCACCAGGTACTGGAGGATGATGCACAGCGTCGTTCCTCCAAACGCGATTTTGGCCGGGATATCTTTCCGCAGCTGGTCGGCAACTGCCGGCTTTATAGCTATAACTTTGAAGGATACTGGCGGGATGTCGGTACCATCCGAAGCTACTGGGAAGCCAATATGCGATTGCTCGACTCGCCACCATCAATCAGTTTCAGCGCCGACTGGCCGATTCGCACCAAGGAAGATGAGCCCAGGTCGCCGACAGTCATTACCCACCGCGGTGACGTGGTCAATAGCATGGTATCGCATGGCTGCATCATTGAAGGCCGGGTGGAGAATTCAATTCTTTCTCCCGGAGTCAGAGTGGCAGCCAATGCTGTGATTAAATACTCGGTGATTATGAATGACGCGGTGATCGGCCGGGAAAGCGTAATTGATTATTCCATCCTCGATAAAGGGGTTATCATTGAAGCGGGAAGTCACGTGGGCACCGGCAATGATTTCCAGGTCAACCGTGAGGAACCGACCATACTTAACACTGGCCTCACCGTCGTGGGAAAGGGAGCCAAAATTCCGGAGGGCGTAAAGATAGGTCGTAATTGCGCCATTGCCGGTAATGTTACCGAGAGGGACTTCCGCAGTTTAATTGTCCAGAGCGGTGAAACGATAAGACCAAAACGGCACCGTCCTTCCCGTAAGGAATAAAATCACCATCGTAAATAATCCGGATATTCAGGAAAGAGGCTAACAGGATGTCAGAGCTCAGACAGGACCCCACCACCAAGTTCTGGGTGATACTGGCGCCGGAAAGGGCCAAGCGCCCTCAGCAAAAACACCGCGCCAGACCCGCCGATGAATTGCCAAGCTGGGATTCCTCCTGCCCCTTCTGCCCGGGCAATGAAGAACTAACACCTCCGGAAGTTTTTCGGCTTCCTCTATCGGACCATGGGACTCCTTGGGAAGTGAGGGTGGTGCCCAATCGATTTGCCGCGCTAACGCCGGGTGAAAATGGAGACATCGTGGAGGAAGCGCGGTTATTCCGTAAAATGGATGGCATCGGGGCACATGAGGTCATCATCGAAACGCCATCGCACAACACGCCCATGGCGTTGATGAGTTACGAGCAGGTGGAGAAGGTGCTTATCGCCTACCAGGAGCGGTATAACGCGTTGAAAAAGGAAAAATACCTGAAATTCATAACCATCTTCAAGAATCATGGCTGGGCATCGGGCACCTCGCTCATACATCCGCACTCGCAGATAGTGGCCACGCCCATCGTGGCGCCTTCTTACCACCATCAGTTCGATATTGCCCACGAGTATTATATCGACCGGGGCAGGTGTCTGTACTGCGATTTACTGGCGGGGGAACTGGATAAAGGTCAGAGAGTCGTGGTCAAGACCGAACAGTTCGTGGTCTTTCAGCCTTATGCCTCACATGCTCCCTATGAGACATGGATTATGCCCAAAGAGCACTGTGCTTCCTTTGGCCTCTTCCCGGACACATACCTGAACCAGTTAGCCAAAGCGCTGAAAAACGTTCTCCTCTGTCTGTATGAGTCGCTGGACAATCCCGCCTTCAACCTGATGGTCGACAGTACGCTGACCGAGGATGAGGAAGACCCGTATTACCACTGGCATATCCGTATTATCCCCCGGCTTACCACCATCGCTGGCTTTGAAATGGGCTCCGGCATTTACATCAGCACTGCCCTGCCGGAGGATACAGCCAGCGAGCTAAGGTCCTGTTATCAGAAGCTCCTCAAAGAAGGTAAAATCACGCTCGAGTAGATTTCCACGATTGCTGGTTCAGCAGCCCGGAATTCGACGAGGAACTGGCGACAGGTCTCCCCCTGTTCTGTTTATCATCAAGCGTTAGCTTTTTTCAATGGACGCCACCTGCCCAGACTGAAGAGCCCGGGGAACAGTGTTTTCCTGGTTTCCTCGATGACAAACAGGGAGCCTCCGGCGAGGAGCACTATCCCCCATTTATCCGCAGTCAGCGGTACCGTGCTGAAGGCTACCTGCATGAATGGCGCGTAGACAACGATTAACTGGAGGACTATGGCGCCGGCAATTGACATGAGGAGCCAGCGGTTGCGGAGGATGCCCAGTCGGAAGATGGTATACACATCGGAGCGCGCATTAAAGGCGCGGAACCACTCGAAAGCAACTATGGTGCAGAAGGTAATGGTGCGCGCTTCTTCTATGCTCATTCTGGGCTCCGCCCAGCGGAAAACGAGAAATACACCCACGCCCATGAATGTAGCCATGAAGATGATGCGGAGGAGCAGACCGGGGAAGATTATCCCCACTCCGGGATGGCGGGGTGGCTGTCTAAGTTCATCACCGACCTTTGGTTCCAGTCCAAGGGGCACCGCCGCCGTGGTATCCGTGACCAGGTTCACCCAGATAATCTGAACCGCCAGGAGAGGTGCCTTGCCCACGAAAAGGAGTGCCAGAGAAAGGGCGAGGAGCTCTCCCAGGTTGGTGCTCAGCAGGAAAAAGAGGACGTTGCGCAGCCGGTTGAAAATGGCTCTACCTTCCTCCACTGCAGCGACCACCGATGCGAAATTGTCATCGGCCAGTATCATGTCCGAGCTTTCCTTCGCAACATCTGTGCCGGTAATGCCCATGGCAATGCCGATATTGGCTGTTTTCAACGCCGGCGCATCGTTGACGCCGTCGCCGGTCATGGCAACCACGTGGCCGTGGCTCTTCAATGCGTTTACAATTCTGAGCTTGTGCAGCGGCTCAATGCGGGCAAAAACGGAAACATCTTCCACCTGGGTATATAGTTCTTCATCACTCATCTGGTGGAGCTCCAGGCCGGTCACCGTTTTCCCTGGCGGCAGTTCCAGTTGACGGGCGATTGATTCCGCGGTGACTTTATGGTCGCCGGTTATCATCACCACCCTGATGCCCGCCTGCTGGCACAGCCGTACTGCTTCCTTTGCCTCCTCTCGAGGCAAGTCAGCCATGCCCGCCAGGCCGACAAACACCAGGTTGCCTCTGATATTTTCGTCCTTTAAATCCTCCAGCTCGCTCGGGAGTTCGACATAGGCGGCGGCAATAACCCTTAACGCCTGACTGGCCATATCCGTATTGGCCTGCATGATGACATCGGCGTCCTTTTCGGTGAGGGGGACAACCTGGCCTCCTTTGAATCTATACTTGCTGAGCGCCAGCATCTTTTCCACCGAGCCCTTGACATAGACCACCCGGCCACCGTCGCGCGGGTGAAGAGTGGCCATATACTGCTTTTCACTCTGAAACGGGATTTCGTCAAGGCGGGGGAAGGCTTTTTCCAGTTTTTCCTTGTTCATTCCCGCTTTGGTCGCAGCAACGAGCAATGCCCCCTCCGTTGGGTCGCCGTAGATATCACAGCACTCATCATTATCCCGTCTGGTCAGGAAGGAGTCGTTGCAGAGCGCGCCTATACGCAGTATTAAGTTGATTACAGGCTCGTTTTGCGGGTCAATCAGCTGCCCATCGCGGCGGAATTCCCCATGTGGAATGTAGCCTTCGCCGGTTATTTCAATCCACTGGCCGTCCGCATACAGACGTTGCACGGTCATCTCGTTCAGCGTCAGTGTTCCGGTTTTATCGGAGCAGATGACGGTGGCCGAGCCGAGAGTCTCCACGGCCACCAGTTTGCGGATGATGGCGTTGCGTCGGGCCATTATACGCATGCCCACCGCCAGCACCACGGTCACCACGGTGGGCAAGCCCTCCGGTATGGCGGAAACGGCTGCCGCCACGGCCAGCAGGAAGATCTCCAGCCGGTCCAGTCCCTTGAGCAAACCGACCGCCACCAGCAGGGCACATATGCCGAGGAAGAGAACAACTATGTACCGACTAACCTTGCTTATGTTTTTCTGGAGGGGTGTCTTCTCCGGCTTGATTTCCTGGATGGCGGTGGCGATCTGACCGATATCAGTTGCCATGCCGGTTCTGACGGCCATGGCCGTGGCCCGACCGTAATTGACGATGGTGCCCATGTGTACCATGTTCTTTCTCTCGGCCATGGGTACATCCTCGCGGATGGCATCGGTGCTTTTATCTACCGGCATGGATTCGCCGGTGAGCATGGCTTCATTGACCTTTAAATTGGATACCTCAATGAGTCTGGCGTCGGCCGGGACGCGGTCGCCTGTTTCCAGCAGCACCATATCGCCGGGAACAACTTCTCGGGCGGAAATCAACCTGATATTACCATCACGCCTGATGCGGGCCCTGGGCGCCGCCATCTGGATGAGCGCCTCCATTGCTTTTTCGGCGCGCGCCTCCTGTATGAAGCCGATGGCGGCATTTAGCACCAGTACGCCGAGAATAACTCCGGCGTCAATGAAATGCTCGACGATGAGGGAAATGATGGCGGCGACCATCAGAACGTAAATGAGAGGACTGAGAAACTGCCTCAGGAATACTATTACCGGCGGGGTCTTCTTCTTGCCCTTCAGCTCATTAGGGCCATACTGCAGCAGGCGGGACCTGGCCTCGGTAAAATCGAGTCCGGAACGTCGAGAACCAAGTGCCTCAAGAGCTTCACTGGGGGAGAGGTTATGCCACTGCGCGTTCATACTAGATAGTTTTGGCTTCCTGTCGGCAGAATCTGAGCTGCTCGGCAAAATTGCTGATTCTGGCGGCGTTGTTCGTTTCAAGGAAACCGTCATAGGTGAGGCTTATCCAGGGTTTCTGGTAAACAGCGCAGAATTTCTCCGCCATAGCGGCCACGATGCCGCCGGGCATACAGCCGTGGGGCATTACCGAGATTACCCCGGCGAATACTGGCGACTCCATCCATTCCACACCGCTGCCGATGCTGAGGACAGCCTCGCTGCCACAACGCGGCGATAGATACAGGTCAGACTTGGCCAGCATGGCTGCTGTAGACGGTTCTCTGCCATCGAGTAGCTCGCGGTAGTGGCTGGAGACCTTGTGCTCATCGCGTTCCTGAACCAGTTTCTTCAGGTAGCTGGAGATTACTTTTCTAAAATTCCGGTCTTTCACCGCATCTTCGAGGTTGCGGTGGGCAGTATACTTCATCCACTCGCCAACGGGGGAAACGATAACTTCAAGACCGGCCTCTTCACACGCTTTAACCAGGTCGCGGTTGCTGAAACAGTTGGAGCGCAGGTATATCTCGCCGTTTATGCCGACGAGCGGACGCGGCGGCAGGTCCGGGTCGATGATAGACTTAAAGGCGGCGGTTGCCTGCTGCAGGACATCGTAGAACGGCTCCCTGCGGCGGACTCGCTGTGCAATCCGTTTCAGAAATTCATCGAACAAGACTTCGGCTGACCCTTTCTCTCTTTCATAGGGGCGGGTACGCCAGAGGAGTCTTTGTAGCCCGTCCACAGCCACAATTCCGTTCCAGGCAAGGCGGGTAAAGCCAGGTGCAAGGTTCAGGTCACGGTAGGCATTATTGGAAACCGAGGTTATCATCGGCAGGTCAAAACCGAATTCTTTCAATATCCGGCCCTGCTCGACGACATATTTACCGAGCCGACATGGCCCATATGCACCGGCCATAAAGCCCTCGTAATTCTTGAGATTATCGCCGCAGTCATAGCAGAACTTCATAAAGTCGCCCAATGTGACACGGTAGGGGAGGCATTCCGTTCCCGAGGTAACCTGATTGCTGAGGAGAAGAGTGCGTTCGTCGGATTCAGGGAGCACCATTGCCCGTGCCCCGCAAACATTGATGGCCTCCGCGATGACATCGGCGTGGGGGCACATTCTGGGGAGAAGCAACGTCTTCTCCGGATTGATAATCGCGGAGGCACCGCGGTAAATGTACCTGCCTGTCTCTGGAATGTGCTTTGTAGACCGGGCATAGCTTGCTATCGTATCCACGTATGCTTCAAGGCGGGTAACAATGCCCGCCTCGGCAGCATGCTCGTCGATTTCCAGTTCGCCGAGCGGCTTTCCGCCCATGATGTCGGCCAGCATCTTGAGCATAAAGGAGTTGGGGCCGCAGCCAAAGTTGGTGAGGGCCAGACCGTAGAGTTGGGGGTCTTCGACCGTCATGGCGCCGCCGGCGATGAACTTGCTCTCGTAGTGCCAGTAGGGGCGGTCCGAGTATTCCTTGGGGTCGACGGATTCCAGCGGCAGGAAATCCAGCGGTATCGGCACCACGCCAAGCTGGGCCAGCTTTTCGGCTATCCCCAGGTTGGCACCCGAGTCCTGCGACATGTAGGAACGGGAGAAAAGCACCACGCCGAGCTGGCGGCTGTTGCGTAGTTGTTGCAATAATTTCTTACCCAGTGACAGGCAATCGCTTTTGAACTTACCCTGCGCTTCAATGCCGGCAAGGGCGGCTTCCTGGCCCTTTTTACGGCTGAAACCCAGCTTCGCTGCCACATCGATAAGATTCTTCACCGTCTCCTCGTCGCCCTGGCTGAAATCGATAATCGGTGTCAGCAGGCGTTCGCCGAGGTTGAGCACGTGGCGCACGATGAACGGCGATGCCTGGATGAGCGGACAGGCGTACTTCTGGTTCTCGGCACCTTCTTTATCGCCCAGACGCAGGAAGCAGGGGTAGAGAATGTAATCAACCTTGTCCTCTATGGCAGCGATGTGTCCATGGAGTAATTTAAGCGGGAAACAGCTGTCAGTATAGCTTAGCTCAACGGACTGCTCTGTGATTTCCTTGGTCGTCTGGGTTGACATAACAACCCGGGCATCAAGCGCATTCAGGAAACCGATGAGCAGTGGTGCATAATCATACGCCAGAAGGGCGCGTGGGATGCCCACGATGGGACCGGAGCCTGCGCCTTCCTTATAATCGCGGAAGAGCAATTTCTCACGCTCGTCAAAGAACGTCTTCTGACGACCCTGGCTGATGGTGCTGTCATAGCGGTCGCAGCGGCTGCCGTAGAAGGTAGCTTTCTCACCGGGAAGATGCATTCGGGTGATGGTGCAGTTGTTATCGCATCCCTGGCAGAGGAAGGTGGAAAGTGTACACTCGCTCTTTACGACCCGCCCGAATCCCTTGAATGCTGATTTCTGGCCATTCATTGACTCCCTGGCGAGCAGGGCGGCGCCAATGGCACCGCTCACTTCGCGGTGCTCGGCCACGGTCAGCGTTTTATCCTCAAGCTGCTGCTGGAAGGCAGATACCACCGCCTGGTTATAAAAGACGGCGCCGGTAAGGATAACCTTATCCCCGAGTTTACGATGGCCCACCACTTTGGAAAGGTAGTTCTTGGCGATGGAATTGGCCAGGCTGGCGGTGATTACTTCAAGGGGCACCCCTTCCTGCTGGGTAGAGGCGACGGCCTGTCCCATGAAAGCGGCACACCTTGTCCCCAGGTCAATGGTATGCGGGGCGTTGAAGGACAGGTTGGCGAACTCGCCATTGTGCACGGAGATGCCGAGCATTTCGGCCAGCTCGTCGATGAAGCTCCCGGTGCCGGCGGCGCATGCCTTGTTCATCTGGTAGTCAACAACCACGCCATTACGTTTGATGACGAGCTTTGAATCCTGCCCGCCAATCTCGATGATGTCGGCCTCCGGGTCTATCTCAACGGCAGCCCTTGTCTGCGCGGTGATTTCGTTCTTGATGAGGTCGGCCCCGATGAAACTGCCGACCAAATACCTGCCTGAGCCGGTAACTCCCACGCCGGCAATTCTGACCTTGGCGGCACCATCCAGAAGCAGGTTACTGAACACCTGCTTCACCGCATCAATGGGACGGCCGGCGGTCATGAGGTAGTTTTTGGCCAGCATCTCAGTGCCTGACTTGTCGATAATAACTGCCTTGGTGCTCGTGGAGCCGACATCGACGCCGAGGTAACCGAGGCAGGGCTCGGTGATTTTCAGGCTTGCCCCGTTCCCTGGAAGAGACACTTTCTCAAGTCGGGGCATTTCGAAATAGTCCTGGCGCACATCGGATTCGGGGAGCAGGCAGACCCTGGAACTTTTTTCCTTTGAAAGCAAAGCTGTGCCGAGAGCTTCAACATACCGGTAATCCTCCGGCACAATGACCTGTACCTCATGACCATTTCTCGCTGAGAGCACCTCGTTGAGTGCCCTGACGATGGCGCTATTGGCCGCGACGCCGCCTATGAAACAAATTGGCTCTTCAAAAGTACCTTTCTTCAGGGAAGCGACCATCCGGGCAATGCTCTCGCAGAGGGCATAGAGCATTGCCTCCATGGAAACACCCTTCTGCTGCAGGTGGATGAGGTCGCTTTTGGCAAAAACGCTGCATCGTGCGGCGATTCGTGGCGGCTTGTCCCGGCATTTGAGGGCGAGGCGGGAGAAATCCTCAAGGCTTATGCCGAGGCGGTATGCCTGCTGCTCAAGAAATCTCCCCGTTCCTGCAGCGCAGAGCGGGTTTGAGGTGACCTTCCACGGTTTTTTCAACCCGTCTTCCAGGACGATGACCAGGGAAGTTTGACCGCCAATCTGGATTATGGTCTTTGTCTCGGGGTATAAATTGAGCAGCCCGGATGCGATTGCCAGCGAGCTGCTGTATTCCGTCCAGTTGAATTCTGCAGGGATAGCGCTTCTACCTGAACCGGAAACGCCAGCGCTGCCAATACCGTCCAGCGGCACCACCTGCCCGAGCCTTGAAAGCAGCGCGTTGATGGCTGCCTTGGGATTGGTGGCTATTTTTTCGCTGTCAAGCTGAACGATGCGGTTACCGTCATCGATAAGGCAGAGTTTGACGTTAACCGAGCCGACATCTATTCCCAGTGAATATTTCATTTCGTACAATAGAAAACTTTAACAAAAGTACAGCATCTTGTGAAGGCGGTTGTCTAATATCCCAGCCAGCCCTTTCCTTTCAGGAGGCCTCGAACATAAGCTATCTGGCCAGCGTGCTGAAGGTTATCGGCGAGAACGCTGATAAGGCGTACACCTATCGTGGGAAGCGGCTGATACCATGGCTCGTCGAGTTCCCGGTCAAGGTCGCCTGCCGAAAGCGAATGGATGTAGCGTTTGGTCCGCTCCAGCACGGCACGGTGGTAATCCAGCAATATCTTAGCATCGGGTGACTTGAAAGCTGCCACCTGTTCCGGGCTGTGCCCGAAACCGACGTCCCCAGGCTCGGGTGGTCGATTGAACCTGGCATGCCATCCTTCGCTTATCCAGAGCTGCGCCTCTTCCATCAGGTCGGCAATATGGCCGTCCTGCACCCGGGTCA
>Ga0180009_10002215_pt1 | contig 23017 bp, 21 predicted proteins | sample OS_PC_MetaG_FD_123537 | JGI IMG/M metagenome (GOLD analysis project Ga0180009, IMG submission 123537) | Groundwater microbial communities from the Aspo Hard Rock Laboratory (HRL) deep subsurface site, Sweden - OS_PC_MetaG | ecosystem: Environmental > Aquatic > Deep subsurface > Groundwater...
AAGCAGCACCTGCTGTGCGCGATCCTCGCCTTCGACAAACCGTCCCATGGCAGCCTCCTGTTCGGATGCAAACACCATGAACTGATTTGCGCCGTTTTCACACAGCCACTCCCGTCAGGAGACATTGCTGAGCAACAGTCTGACCGGCGGGCTTTCGCCATAAGCTGTCGTTAGAAAGCCTTGCGATTTTCTGCACAAATGTTCGAGTTCACTGCGTCAGCAGGGCCTCGAGGAGACATCACAGCCATGCCTGCTTCTACTCTGTTGGCAGCTTTTCAAAACCGTCTACTGACATCGCCCTGGTGTGTTTAAGCGCGGAACTTTGACCTCTGTCCTTACAGTCCAACATGCGATGCGACTTTACTTTTCTGCGGAAAGGCTGGGGTCAACGTTCGACGCCGATGGTGGGGTTGAAGACCATGCCGAAACACGCCGGATAAACCCAAAAATGCTCGCCGCAAAACGCAAAGGGGGCGGGCATCCGTCAGATGCCCGCCCCGCTTCCTGTCCTGCACCGATCAATCAACCGAACACGTAGCTTACCGTCTACATACCGCAGGTTGATTGCGACAGGCTGCACTGCACGCCGGCCGCCATCTGTGCCGACACGTCCGCCGGCAGGACATCGCCCGCATTGAAGCTCACGTTACGCTGCGACTGGGAGACATTCTTGGGCAGCGGGCCCCAGTCAACGAGCTTCAGGCCGTCATAGCTGGCCGTGTATTTCGTCGCGGCGGCCGTGAAGGTCACGGTCTTCATGAGCAGCGTGTTTGCGGGCACGGTGAACTTCTCCGTGACGACATTCACGTTTGTCACCGACGAATCCGCACCGGAGGCCGACTCGTTCGTCGCACTCCCCGAACCCGTCGCTTTGAGTTCCGACTTTATCCCGAAAACCTTCTTCGAGAAGGAGACCGCGACCTCGTAAGAGTTCGACCGGCTCTGGGAGGAGGAATTCCACGCATTGCTGGTTAGCGAGTAGGTATCCGAAATCTCCAGGTCCGTTGGCGCGGAATTGCCGCGGTTGTCGAACACATAAGTACGCTCGCCGACAACGGTTCTCACTTCCACCGGATTGTCCGTAACGAAACCGGCCGGATAGAAACGGTCCATCAGTTGGTCGGTTATGTCGTCTCCCAGCCAGCCGGGCTCCTGTAGCTGCACAGCGCCGGCTTCGACATTGTCGACAAACCGGGTGGCCTTCAGGCTCAGATATTTCCAGTCATCGGCAGGCGAGACGCCCTTTCCGATCCTGAGGTCCATGTACAGGAGTTTTCCGACATCGCCGATTCCGCTCTCGGCTGCATTAAACTTGAAATTATTGCCCTGGCCACGCGCGAAGCCTTGGCCGAGCCTTCGCCATTTCGTGGATCCCTCTGTCCCCGTTAGCCGGACCCAGAGCGCTTCACCGCTCTCGGCCTCTGCCTGCGTGGCCGTATTGATCAGGACTTCATACCTGACCGTTTGTGCCGCCGCCGTTCCGGCAAACAGCAGCGCAGACGCCGCCAAGCCTGTAGCGGTTGCTAAAAGACGCGAATACCGCCAGCTCTGTCGCCCACTCTCGTACGCGCCAGTTGCTTGATTTTTATGGATCATTTCGTGTCCCTTGTGTTTTTTACGGTTGGAAGCATGCAAGTCCATACCGTTGTTCACAAGTTCCACCTGAACCCAGTAGGCCAGCTGGACCTCAGCGGGTCAAGCGTTTGCGCTCCGGTCGCGCCAGGTACGCCCCGCCAAATCCTCTATGTCTTGCAATGCCCGCTGCCTCCACCAACAACCTGTCCCCCCACCCTCCGTCTCCGGCGCATACTATCTGCATCATGCTCACCCGCCGTGCCCGTTTTCACGGTCAATGTCTGGCAAGTCGGCTCACGGAACAATATCGATACGATATGTATATCGCTGTGGGCCAGCGGAACGAAGAGGCAATGCATCCGGTCTGTCTCGCCTTCGTCTTTGCGGTAGCGGCCGGAAGGCGGTGGCGGTCCGAGCTGCCCAACGGCAGCATTCCGGCCGAGGGCAACCGGAAACCGGGTTTCGCCATCAGTCAACTTTTCGCACTAGCGGACGGTGGAGAACAATGCGCGTGCGTCACAGTTGGGAGGAAAATGAGTTTCCGGAAAACCCTTGGGACAGGCTGAACAAAGACTTGGTCGGATCAAGCGAGCAGGTAATATCTGCCGAGAGTACAAGCATAGTTGAATGACGCACATTCCATTGAGTGTCGCTTAATCATTCAACTTCAATCTGCTCAGTTGATTGATTTAGGTAAGGGAATCGCATGAGGCGCATTCGGCTAATTTTGACCATCTTGATGTTGGCAGGCTGTTCCGCGGGTTCGAACGACGCCATAACAACTCGTGAAAGCATGAACGCTGACGCGCCGCCGTTCTACCGCATCGACAGAAACGCCAGCGGTTCACTTACGATGCCGGAGCTACAGGTAAACATCCCGCAGGAACTGGATGCTGAATATACTGAGAGTATGCGCACCTGCTTCCTGGCAACGGTCGAAGATCTGGCCAGCTCGGCAGGTGATCCAGAATCACTCGATCCATCATCTGTTACATTCTTACCGACAGATGGTTCCTGGCAAGAGCTCACGAAGTTTCACAAACGCAACCTTCTTGCTCAGGCAATCATTAGTGAAGCTGGCGTACTTTGCACATGAGCAGGACCGGCACATTTTGTTGAGTTGACCGCCGCGGGCCATACGCTTCTGCAAACAATTACGACACTTTCCGACTATCTTTCTTCGGGCGACTTAAACCGCTAAAAAATCAGTGGTTACCGGCGGTCATGGGCCAGCACCAGTCCACTGCGCCGGATCAGAAGGGCTGAACCACTCCGATGCTGCCGTCGCGCTAATCACCGAGCAATCGCGTTAGCATTCTGCGGATATGATCCTGACCGCCAAAAAAGACGGCGAGCACACGAATGCGTTTCACATCTTCGTCTATGTCGAACCACGCAATGGCCTGCCCAATTGTCAAATGGCGCAGCCCGGGCAGCATGTCGTCGTGCAGTGTTCCGCGATAGGGCAATTGTCCCAATTGAGTGATGTCCTCGCGGATCGCCTGCACGCGCGCTTCTGCGCGCAGGATGGCTGTCTCGGTGTCATCGCCAAAGCCAACATAGCTGTCGACCAGAAACTCGAAAATCAGTGTGAAGTCGCGTCGGGCATCGGCCGCGAAGACGACCTCATATACCATGTTTGGCGCGCTTGCGGGTCGCTGCGCCAGAAATGGCGTCCATCATGTCGTCGTTGGATACGAACTTTCCTCCTCGCCGTTCGATTAGAAGGGTTCGCAACGCCTCAAGCTCCAACGCGTCATTTTCGAAACGCTGGCGCAACAGTTCCAGTCCTTGCTGCAACGCAGCGCTAACAGAAGGAAATCGCCCCCTCTCGACGAGTTGGCGTGCAAAGGCATCCTGTTCGTCGGTGAGCGAGATCGAAGATTTGACAGTCATGAGATCTCTCCTTGTGACCGAAAAGTACTACTGGGTAGCACCTAATTCAAGTCCCCATGCTCGCCTTCGATCGACCGCGCCATGCCAGTTGCATGCCTCCAGCTCTGCCGTCTGCGCTGTGCAGCGGCTTGAACAGGAGGAACATCATGGAAGACGAATTGAAGCGCCCTGCCGCAGGCTCGGGGCAAGCAGGGCATCGCCGGTTGAATGCGGGCAAGCTGACGGGCCAGAAGCCTGCGTTGAAAATGAAGGAGGTCTGGTCGATCCGGAACCGACTTGAACTTAACGCCAATCTGCGAAACCTCGCCCTCTTCAATCTCGCGATCGACAGAAAGCTCAGGGGCTGCGATCTCGTCCGGCTGAAGGTTGGCGATGTGGCGGCTGGCCGACAGGTGAAGTCACGCGGCATGATCATCCAGAAGAAGACCGACAGGCCCGTACAGTTCGAGATCACGGAGAATACCCGTCGATCAATCACAGCGCTTTTTGGTGACGCCGTACCTGGTCCGGACGAATATCTCTTCCAGAGCCGGCTGGAAGCGTCGCCTCATCTCTCGACCCGGCAATACGCCCGCATCGTTCAGGGCTGGGTAGCATCGATAGGGCTCAACCCGGCAACCTATGGGACGCACTCGCTGAGGCGAACAAAGGCTGCCCTCATCTATCGCAAGACCGGCAATCTCAGGGCTGTCCAGCTCCTGCTCGGTCATACAAAGTTTGAAAGCACAGTCAGGTATCTGGGCGTTGACGTTGACGATGCGCTGGAAATCTCGACGGGCATCGATCTTTGAAGGCCCGGAGCGGCAGGAAGCGAACTTGCCTGCCGTTCCCTTCTCGCTTCAAAGGGGACGCTAACTCGCCGTAAACGGACATGGCAAAGCGCGTCGTTCTGTTCGCATTGATTAGGCGGACCAGTGAATTTGTGCTGGATTGAACAAGGTGCCTGGAAGCGGAGGATCAACTGTGATTGCCGACCTGTACGGTAGAGCATTGCTTGTTCTGACACTCGCGGTGGCTGGCTGCACAGGCATTCAGCCGCAAGCCCCACTGTTCTCAGTGATGTCTGAGAGCGTCGAGCAGGGTAACGTTCCTTTTGCGATTGGGATGGTGTCGGAAAACGGCAAGATCACATTTGCCGGGGCGGTTGGCGAATCTTCACCTGGCTATGAGGTTGATACCGCTACGATCGTGCGGTTGGATTCATTAACAAAACCAATCACGGCGGCAGCAATCATGATACTGCGAGACGATGGCATACTAAAGCTGGACGATCCGGTTGCATCTTATGTTGAAGGGTTCGCGGACGTCCAAGTGAGAAAACAGTCCGATGGCGACCATCTGGGGGCGTTGGTTGCGCCAGAGCGACCAGTGACCATACGCGATCTCTTAACCCACACAGGCGGTCTGGCCGGCTATTCATCAGATGTGGACGCGCTCTGGGAAGCATCGAGCAATCTTGAATTTGCAGAAGGGATAGCAGACCTGGCGTTGCGGCATGAGCCAGGCACAGGCTTCCAATACGGAAACGCCTATGAAGTTCTACCCGCTATCGTATCAGCCGCGAGCAAGATGCCGTTTGACGAATTTCTGGCAACGAGAATATTTTCGCCCCTGAGTATGACAGATACATTTTTTGTGGTTCCTGAAGATAAGCGGCATCGCTATTCGGCATTGTACTCGAAAGATGATGACGGCAGCTTGATCGTAATCATGACACCCGGCGATCCAGAAACCGAACGGTTTCCATCAGGAGGCGGAGGATTGAAAAGTACAGTTTCTGATTATCATCGATTTGCATTGATGTTGATGAATGGCGGTGAGCTCGATGGCGTCAGGGTGCTTTCCCAAGACGCTGTCCATCGGATGACGTCACCGCAGGTAGACCGTGCCGTTCTCGGAGCGTGGCAAGAAGACTACGACTGGGGGTTGGGACTCGCGATCCGTACGCGGCTCAACGATACAGGCGACCCTGCTTCACTGAACTCTTTCGGATGGAATGGTGGCTTGGGAACGCTGTTTTTTGTTGATCCCGATCAAGGTTTGATCGGAGTTGTATTCACCCAAATGCATTGGAGTAATGAATACGATTTGCGTGACCGGTTCAAGAATCAGGCCTACAAAACACTAAACTGAGTGAACTCGACCTGGAACACACAAATCAGGCCCGAACAATGTTCATTGCGCGACGTTATCAGGGGACGGCTTGATTTGTTAGCACGCCGCAACACCGCAATGTCTGTTCTGGGCCAAGAACGCCCAGTCGAAAAGCCTTATCCATCTGGCTGGAACTCGCCAAAAGGCGACGTAGCGCTCAATGACACCAAGATTTTATGTCAACCATCAGAAGGTGAAAGGACCTTTGGACTTTCGACAGGTTCGATGAATACGGCCGTGCCAGACAATCTACGCACAGCTTACCGCTACCGTGTGCAGAAACTTGTTTAAACCCGGCAACAGCGTCTGCGAAATATCAGACGATCTGCGTATCTTTTTGACGGTTGCTTGCAGCGCGAACGCTTCATCTGAAACAACTTTAAACCCCAGACCTCCTGCCGTGCCCGCGATAGCGTGGACCAGGTCCCCGACCGAACGGATCACGTCTTCGTCGTTTGTCAATTGCAGGATCTTATCGAACTCGTCTGAAACGGATGAGAGATAGTTGCGATACTCGTCACGCAAGAAAGCGATAGGACAATCTGCCGGCGCAGGCGTGGAAGCGGATGCGGTGTGACGGTCAATCTCGATATTCTGCTGCGTGAGCCGCGCAATCAAGCCGTTCAGCTCTTTCACGTTGATCGGCTTCGGGAAATGGGCGTCCATGCCTGCCGCTTGGTATTCTGCCGCATGGCCGTCAAGCGCATTGGCTGTCAGCGCAACAATCGGGATCCGGCTCGCCGCGCCCGTCATCTTACGGATCAGCCCGGTCGCAGTCATCCCGTCCATCCCGGGCATTTGAATATCCATCAGGATCACATCAAACATTTCGCCGTCGTTTAGAGCATCGATGGCCTCTATCGCCGAAGCGAACGTCGCCACGGTGTGTCCGGACGCCGAAAGCCCGATTTCAACCAGTGCCCGGTTCATCTCGACATCATCGACGACCATGACACGCGCACCTGCAGAAACTTGTCGGTCATTTGCCCCTGCTTCGTCCTCTAGGTTTCTCGCTCGACGCTCCGCAAGATAGGGCAACTGAAGGATCGCATTTGTTCCTTCACCTGGCGTGCTGACAAGCTTCAGATCGCCATCCATGAGCTTGGCGAGAGACTTGCTGATCGATAATCCGAGGCCCGTACCGCCGAAACGGCGGTTGATCGAACTGTCTGCTTGAGTAAATCCGGAAAAAACGTGCTCCAACTTTTCCGCCGGGATGCCGGGCCCCGTATCTGCAACGATAAGGCACAGCATTCCTGACTGTAGTCTTGAATCCAGCCGAACATGACCGGCCTCGGTAAACTTCGCAGCATTGCCTACCAGGTTGATGAGGATTTGACGAAGCCGGGCTTCGTCACCAACCACTCTCTCTGCTATATCAGGAGAAATCTCGAAGGAGATTTTGACCCTTGGGTTTGGCTGTGCTGCCGAGATCAACGAGAGAACGTCTTCAATCAAAGCCCGGAGGTGAAATGGCCGCAGTTCCAAGTCCATGCGGCCGGCGTCGATCTTGGAAAAGTCCAGAACGTCATTGACTATCTGGAGCAAGGAACGGCTCGCCGATGTGATCCGTCGGACGTGCGACGATTGTTCTGCCGATAGCGCCGTCGTCCGCAAGATATCCGAGAAGCCGATTATGCCATTCAGCGGCGTGCGGATTTCATGACTCATGTTGGAAAGGAAGTCTGCCTTGGCGCGCGCGGCACTTTCGGCTCTAGCCTGTGCTTCCGCAATATCCGTTACATCGCTTACAAGAACATAAAACCCCTGAGCTCGACCTGTAGCGTCAATGTCGGGGATGTAGTGCGTCAAGGCGCTGGCGGTCCGCCCACACGGCTTGACTAAGGTCCGAGAAAAAGTTTGGCGTTGGCCAGCCAATGCTGCGCGGATGTGCATTTGGTTTGTTTCAAATAGCGAAGGACCAAGAAGCGCCGGAAGTGTGATCGTCAGCATTTCCTCGGGCGTGCGTCCGAACCAGTCTCTGTACGCAGCATTCGCAAACTTGCAGCGCAGCTCCATGTCCCAGTAGCCGACCGGACCGGGCAGGTTGTTAGTCAAAGTACGAATGAATTGTTCCGAAGCAACATGTTCCGTGACGTCTTGAAATGTGCCCATCAAGCCAATGATCGCGTCGCTGGCGTCCCGGCGGCACGCTCCGCGAGCGACGACATGACGCTCCCCGCCGTCCGGCCTGTAAATGCGGGCGGTCAGTGCAAAACTCTGCCCGGCCACCAGCGCCCGCTGCACAAGGTCTGATAGTTGCTGCGCGTCGTTTGGGTGGTATCGGTCGAGCACGCCTCGCAGAGGTGGCGCCTCGGTGCCAACCGTGAAGCCGTGGATGCGATATACTTGGTCAGACCAAGTCGTGCGATCCGCCACTGCATCCCATGACCAGGTTCCGATACCGGCCATGTCCTCAGCTTGCCTCAGCAATTCAGATTGCTCTGCCGCAACGATTGCTATGCGTTCGCGCTCTCGACTTTCGTGCCGCCAGACCAATGCCTGCATTACGCTCTTTGCAATCGCTATGAGGCGCGACGCGTCCCTTTTCGAGAACACTCGGGGCACTGTGTCGATAATGCAAAGTGTCCCCAGGCGATGACCTTCAGGGGTGATTAAAGGTGCGCCGGCGTAGAAGCGAATGGCTGGCGACCCCACCACCAGCGGGTTCTCGCAAAAGCGCTCGTCTGCGGTCGCGTCATGTACGACCATGACATCATCGGAGGCGATTGCGTGCTGACAAAATGAAATTTTGCGTGCGGTGGAATCTACGTCGAGCCCGATACAGGCCTTGAACCACTGACGCCCCTGGTCAACCAATGAAATCAGCGCAATCGGTACGTTAAATGTATTCGCGGCAAGTTCTGTAAGACTATCAAAAATCGGCTCTGCCGGCGTATCCAGCACCTCCAGACGATCCAACGCCGCTAGCCGTTCAAGTTCAATTAAATCATCCACCTGAAGGCATCCTGTCGTCCGATCCGCAAATTAGTCCGACAGCTTCGAATTCTCTTCGGCTCAATAAACGCGCACGGCGCAGGTACGGGTTCAGGCCGAATCCGCAGTCGGATTGAACCTTAGAGAAAAGAAGTTGATAGATGCTTACCCGCCGATAGCGGGTCCTGACCGGCTGATTTTGGTCCAAGAACGCCCAGTCGAAAAGCCTTATCCATCTGGCTGAATAATCGCCAGAAACGGTCATCGACCGACTTTTGCTGAACGACCGATTGTGAGCAAATTCTCGCCTTGCATGCAGGACAAATCGGGGCTCAGGTCACACCGGACAAGAGACCTCCTGATGCGCCAGAGGACCATGCTGCTCAATGCGGTCAGAGGCCATCTCGCCGAGTTCGGCCTGATCGCACCGCAGGGGCCGCGTAAGGTGATGGAGCTGATCGCTCAGATGCGCGAAGGCGCTCATGGAGACCTGCCAGAAATCGCCCGAACGGCACTTCTGGGGATCGGCGCACAACTCGAAGCCCTGGCGCGACAGATCCATGCGCTCGATCGACAGCTGCTCGCCTGGCATCGTCAGGATAGTACCAGCCAGAGACTTGAGACGATACCCGGTGTCGGGGTCATTACCGCGACCGCACTGGCTGCCAGTGTGCCTGGTCCATCCGTGTTCCGCTCCGGGCGCCAGTTTGCCGCCTTCCTCGGGCTGACGCCCCGGCAGAACTCGTCTGGCGGCAAGGAACGGCTCGGGCGCATCTCGAAGATGGGAGATGGCTACCTGCGACGACTGCTCGTGGTCGGCGCCACATCTGTCATCCGAAGGGCGGACACAAATCCGTCTGCGACCGGAGCCTGGGTGCGATCCCTCCTGACGCGCAAACCGGCGCGGGTCACCACTGTCGCCATGGCCAACAAGACCGGAAGGATCGCATGGGCCGTGCTGGCACGCGGTGAAACCTACCGGGCACCGGTCATGGCGTACGAACCGCGGGCAGTCAGACCTGTTCGCTCCAGACTGTAAGGGCAAATGTAAGTGATGATGATCTAACAAGGAGCCGTAACCGGGAGACTCCGAGGTGCTGTCAGGACATCAAGTCCGATAGACTGAAAGGAACCCGGCTAGCGGACTTCATCAGGGCCAGCGGCAGTACGCGCCGCGCCAACAGGCCGGACACATGACCGCTTCCCTCAGATCATCTCTCGCTCAAACTTTGTGCTTGCAGAACCGGGGCCGTCCACACATGATACCCCCCGCCAATCAATCCTGCCTTTCCACACCAGCTCCACCGGCTCAGCCAACGCAAGATCATGGACGGGCCTTTGGATTGTCGTCGATGGCGGCGAGGATAGCATCGCTCCTGGTGTGCTGTTCGGCGAGTGCCTCGCTGATCACCCGGGCCACGCTGGTCCATTCCCGCAGAGCCGACATGATCTCAGAATCGGAGAGAATGGAATCAATCGCTGTCGGATCGACGACAATTCCCTCCGGCTTCGGGCAGGGGTCAAGATAAAGCTCCAGTCCCGCATTCAAGCTGTAGCAATGATTCCAATAGGCGTCCTGGAGTGCGATTTGTATCCGCCTACGGACCATAGTGCGATAGGGCGGCGGCACGGAAAGGGTGTTGGCGGACAGGGATGTGACGAACTGGAACTCTTCGATGGCCGGGATGATCTGCCGGTTCGACGGCAGACCCTCGCGTCGCATTTCGTCAAAGGTCGACCAGGAGACATTCACCTGTTGCCATTGCGAGGCGTGCATGAGGTCCGCGACGACTGGCCAGCAATCCACACCGCACGATGGCGATTCACTCTCCGAAAGCACCAGGACCCTCCGCGCCGCAGCGGCGCCCACACCAAAGCTTTCAGCCTTGGCCTGCGTGTCGGCGATGTTTCGGACGGCCTCTTCGCGCAGTTCCCGAAGGAGCACGCGTTCGTGCCCCTTGAATTCGCGGGCCGAGTTCCAATTGGAAACTTGGGTCGCAACCAGCACGCCCAGCACGACGATCAGGAAGTCGATCACAACTGCGAACCAGTTCTGGTCTTTGACGTGTTGCGTCATCCGCCGTAGCAGCATGCGCCTGTCCCCCCAACAAATTGTGGTTCAGGGGTATCAGCGCGGAGTATTATTGCAATTACGAAAGAGTCCGATCCTCGCTTTTGACCGGATCTCGCCGAAGATCACTCAATTTCTTACGTCCGCCCATGACCAAAGGCACAAGGAAATCAGACATTCGCAGCCGAAGTGGCGCCCGGCGACTGTGGGCCAAGACTTGCCTCTGTCGGGAAAATTTCTTTCGGCTGCTTTTGCGCCCACCGGAGACTTTCGCCCCGCGTTTCAGCGATCCCGTTCATCACATAAATGCCCGTTGGCCCTCTGCCCGCATTGCGCGTAGAGCTAGATGCCTTGACCCGGGGGAGAACGGCGTGACGCTGGAAAGCATCTATTATATCGGCCAGACGTTCGCGGTCGCCGCGATCCTCGGCACGCTGGTAGCCCTGATCGTGCAGATGCGGCGCGCCGACACGCTGGCGCGTGCGGAAATCACACGATCGGTCGCCACCGAAGCGACGTACCTGCAGCAGGCGCTGTTCAGCTCGCCCGAAGCGGCCGATTTCATGCACCGCGCCCTGTACACGGATGCGCCATTGAGTGACGCCGAAACGCTGCGCTTTTCGCTGTCCATGAACAGCCTGCTCGTCACGCTGGAGATGGCGACCATGATGACCGTGCGGGGATACGTGGAGAGCATCACGACCCCAAGGACAAAATCCACGATCCGGCAGTACATGGCCTCGCCACGGGCCCGCGCCTGGTGGGCGGAGGTGCGGATCACCCATTTCGCGCCCAATCCGGCCTTCTGCGCATTGGTCGACCGGATGATCGACTCGGCCGAAGTGCAGGGCACCTGAGGCGCCGACACCCTTGATCAGTTGCTCAGCTCCCGGACCATTCCGCCGGGCGCTTGCCGAGGAAGGCGGCGATGGCTTCCTTGTAGTCGGGCTGTTTGACCATGGCGCTCATCAGGGCGTTCGCCTCGCGCACCGAGGCGCCGACATCGCGGTGGAAGTCGAGATAGGCCTGGCGCTTGGTCTGGCGCAGCGCTTCGGGGGAGACGCGGGTTATCAGGTCCAGCGCGTAGGCGCGCGTCTCGGCGATGAGCGCGTCCGGCGCGACGAGGCGGTGGACGAGGCCGATGGCATGAGCCTCGTCGGTCAGGAACTTGCGGCTGGACAGCAGCAGTTCCAGCGCGCGGGCGCCGCCGATGAGGCGCGGCAGCAGCCATGACAGGCCGTATTCGGCCGGTAGGTTGAGCGGGCCGTGCGCGGTGGTGAGCTTGGCCCCTGGCACGGCGAAGCGGATATCGGCATAGCAGGCGAGCACGAGGCCCGCGCCCGCCGCCGCGCCGTTGATCGCGGCGATGACCGGCTTGGACAGGGCGAAATGATAGGCGAAGTCCTCGGCAAAGGGCGCGAAGGATGTGTCGCCGGGGGTGACCAGGTCTGCCGGCGTGCCGGCATCATAGGCGCCGGATTTCGAATGGCCGTCGAGGGCCTGCGAGTCGCCGCCGACGCAGAAGCGCTCGCCGCTGCCGGTGACAAGGATGACCCGCACGGCGGGGTCGGCCTCGGCCTCGCCCAGCAGGTAGCGGTATTCGGCATGCATGCGGCCGGTCCAGGCATTGCCCCGGTGGGGGCGGCTGAGCGTGATCGTCGCGATCCGGCCTGCCACATCGTATTCTGTCGCCTTCAGGTCCATGGCCCGTTCCTCTCCTGCCGCTTGCCGCGCCCGCAACTATTGGCGACATGGTTGCAGAAGTCCAATACCGCCCGGAACTGCCCCTGCGTCAGGAGCCCGGCGGGCGGATTGCCCCGCCCCGGAAAAGCCCGCATGGTGGGGCCAGCGAAACGAAAAATGCAGGATGGAAACCCATGACGGACCTCAACAGCGAACTCTTCGAACTCAGCATGTCGGACAAGGCCAAGCCGCTGCTGGCGCGCGTGGTCAAGCACCTGGAAGAGAATGTCGCCCCGTGGCGCGACGAGTTCGAGGCGCTGAATGCCGACAAGGAAGACCGCTGGACGTGGCATCCGCGCCAGCTGGAGCTGATGGAAGCGGCCAAGGCCAAGGCCAAGGAAGCGGGCCTGTGGAACTTCTTCCTGCCGGATGCCGACACCGGCGAGGGCCTGAGCAATCTCGACTACGCCTATATCGCCGCCGAGCTGGGCAAGCATCCCTACGGCTCCGAAACGATGAACTGCAACGCGCCCGACACGGGCAATATGGAAGTGCTGGAAAGGGTCGGCACGCCGGCGCAGAAGGAACAATGGCTGAAGCCGCTGCTGGCCGGCGAAATCCGCTCGGCCTATGCGATGACCGAGCCGGGCGTGGCCTCGTCGGACGCCAAGAATATCAGCACGACCGCCGTGCTCGACGGCGACGAATGGGTGATCAATGGCGAGAAATTCTACATTTCCGGCGCCGGCAACCCGCGCTGCAAGATCATGATCGTGATGGTCAAGACCAGCCCCGATGCGCCCGCCAGCAAGCAGCAATCGCAGATCCTCGTGCCGATGGACACGCCGGGCGTGAAGATACTCGGCGCGATGGAAGTGATGGGCGAAGACCATGCCCCGATCGGGCACATGCACCTGAAGTTCACCGACGTGCGCGTGCCCAAGGACAATATCCTGCTGGGCGAGGGGCGCGGGTTCGAGATCTCGCAGGTCCGCCTCGGCCCGGGCCGCATCCACCATTGCATGCGCTCCATCGGCAAGGCCGAACTGGCGCTGGAAATGATGGTCAAGCGCGCCGGGACACGCACGGCGTTCGGACAGAAGATCGCCAAGCTGGGCAAGAACCTGGAAGTCATCTCGCGCGCGCGGATCGAGATCAACGCGATGCGGCTGGCCGTGCTGCAGGCCGCCAAGGCGATGGACGTGCTGGGCAACAAGGAAGCGCGGATCTATGTCAGCGCAGTGAAGGCCATGGTGCCGGAGAAGGTCTGCCTGATCATCGACCAGGCGATGCAGATGCATGGCGCGGCGGGCATGTCGCAATGGTTCCCGCTGGCCGGCATGTATGCCGACATGCGCCACCTGCGCTATGCCGATGGCCCGGACGAAGTGCACCACATGGTGGTCGGCCGCGCCGAAGTGCAGAAGCACGGCCTCTGGTAGGCCGGGCGTCTAGCTCGGACGGGCGCGCTGCGCCGGGATGACGGCGACGGTGAAACGGCAGAGGCAGACGAGGCGGTCAGATTCATCTGTGATGCGGATGGTCCAGACCTGCGTCGTGCGGCCCAGCGCTTCGGCCCTGGCCGTGGCGTAGACGAAGCCATCTTTCACGGGGCGGACATGATTGGCGTTGATCTCGAGGCCGACGCCGACGCTCTCAGTCGAATCGAGCGCGAGATTGGCCGCAATCGAGCCGACCGTTTCGGCCAGCGCCACCGAGGCCCCGCCATGCAGGCGTCCGTGCGGCTGCAGCGTGCGATGGTCGACCGGCATGCGCGCGGTCAGCGTGTCGTCGCCGATGCTGACCAGCGTGATGCCGAGGACGCCGCCCATCGTGCCCTGTTGGGCAGCGGTGATTTGGTCGAGGTCTATGTTCGTTTGTCGCCAGATTGACATTGGCAAGCCTTTTCAAGTTCAGTGGAGAGGATGCGCAATCGTGCATCCCCGGATGTGACCGGCACATGTGGCACGCCCGCCGCCTGCCCCACAACCCGCTGGGGCCTTGCCGTTGCGGCATGTCCGCCGGGCCCGCGAACCTCGTAGTTTCCCGTATTGCGGATCGCCGCCTGGCACGCCGTAATTGCCTCCCGCCCCGGCAAAGGGAGAGCGACATGGATGGCAGCTTTCAGGTAACGCAACCGGACACCCGGACCGCGGCGGACGGGCGTCCCGGTCCCGCCTTCCGGGCCGAGGTGGATGCTTTCCTTGACGACGCCCTGACCGAGGACCTGCGCGCAGCGGGCCGCGCGACGACCGGGCTGAAATCCTCGCCGGATGCCTGCCGGGCTTGGCGGGAGGCGCTGCACGCCCGTGGCTGGTACGCGCCGACCTGGCCGGTAGAACATGGCGGGGCCGGCTGGAGCACGGCGCAGCGCCTGTATTTCGAGAATGCCTGCGCCGCGCGCGATGCGCCGCTGCTGATGTCGTCGGGCGTCCGCACCATCGGCCCGCTGATCATCGCCGAGGGCACGCCCGCCCAGCAGGCGCGCTACCTGCCCGCCATCCTGCGCGGCGAGCATGAATGGTGCCAGGGCTTTTCCGAACCGCAGGCAGGCTCTGACCTGTCCGCCCTCTCGTTGAAGGCGACGCGCGACGGCGACGACTTTGTGCTGACTGGCAGCAAGCTGTGGACGAGCTTTGCCCAGTACGCCACCCACATGTTCCTGCTGGCCCGGTGCGACGCGGAATCGAAGGGCGGCGACGGACTGGTCTTCCTGCTGGTCGAGATGGACCGGCCGGGCATTGCGGTGCGACCGATCCGCTTTATCGATGGCGAAGACGAGACCAATGAGGTCTTCTTCGACGGCGTCCGCACGCCAGCCGCCGACCGGGTCGGCGAGATCGGCAAGGGCTGGAAAGCGGCCAAGCGGCTGATGGAGATCGCGCGGTCAAACAACACGACGACCGGACTTCTCCGACGCGCGCTGCGGGCGGCGCACCGTGGCGCGGCCGAGGCGGGTGAGGTGGAAGCTGCCGGTCAGGCCCATCTGTCAGGGATGGCGCGGCGGATCGACGAATTCGAGGCACTTGAAGCGCATGCGTCTGCTGGAAGGATCGCCGTCGCCGCAGCGCCGGCGACATCCGCGCTGAAGCTGCTTGCGACCGAACTGCACCAGTCGATCACCGAAATCGGGCTGGCTCTGGCGCCTAACAGCGCCTTCGCGCAGGCAAAGTATTTCGCAACGCGGGCGGCGACGATCTATTCGGGCACCAGCGAGGTGCATCGGAACATCCTCGCCCGCGCCATTGGCTGCCCCTGACAGCGCACGCCGCGCTGCCCTACAGCCCGCCGAGCCAGTCGAGCAGCAGGGCGTTGACCTCATCCGGGCGTTCCTGCTGGGTCCAGTGGCCGCAGCCTTCGAGCAGGGTCGCGCCGCGCAGGTCAGACAGGTTTTCCTTCATCGCGGCCAGCATGTCGCCGGGCGACATTTTCAGGACAAGGTCCCTTGTGCCGCCGATATAGAGCGAGGGCTGGGCGATGGCCGTGGGGGCCGCATGGCCGGTCAGCAAGGCATGGTCGCGGTGCCAGTTGCGGTAGCGGTTGAGCGGCCCGCGAAAGCCGGACTGGCGGAACTGGGAGTCGTAATAGGCGACATCCTCGGCTGACAGCCAGGGCAAGGGCATGGGCGGCTCCGGCAGGCGGTGCAGCAGCGTGTCGCCATGCTTCTTGTCGGTCGGCCATGTGCCGTCTGGCGCATCGCCGGAGATGGCATAGTAGAACTTGCGGATCGTCTCGGCCGGGTCGGCTTCCAGCTCTGCCTCGGGCGGGCCCTCGTCCTGGAAATAGACCTGGTAGAAGAACAGGCCCCGGTCGGTGAAGAAGGCGCGCACGGCGTCGATGAACACGACCTCGTTCGGCGGGATGTAGGGCACGGACAGGCCGGCCACCGCGCGGAACGTGTCGGCGTGCAGCCGGGCCGTGTTCCAGGCGATGGGCGAGCCCCAGTCATGCCCGATCACGACAGCTTTCTCGCCGGGCGACAGGGCATGGGCGAGACCGGCAATGTCGCCGGTCAGGCTTTCCATGTCATAGGCTTCGACGGCGTGAGGCCGGTCAGACCCGCCATAGCCGCGCACATCCGGCGCGGCGACGCGGTACCCCGCTTCGGACAGGGCCTTGATCTGGTGCCGCCAGGAATACCAGCTCTCCGGGAAGCCATGCACGAGTATGACGAGCGGGCCGTCGCCCGCTGTCGCCACGCGCAACCGGATGCCGTTTGTCTCGACGCGCTGGAAATCTGGATTCATGCGAGACTAGTCCTTGCCACCGATCCAGGTGAATTCCGGGTCTTCCCACCAGGGGAAGAAGTTCGGCATGCCGTCGGACACTTTCACGGGATAGACCGGCTGGCGCTTCTCGAGGAAGCTCATCACGCCTTCCTTGGCGTCCGGCGTCTTGCCGCGCGAGTAGATGGCAGCGGAATCGACGATATGCGCTTCCATCGGATGGCTGGCGCCCAGCATGCGCCACATCATCTGGCGTGTCAGCGTGGTCGAGACGGCGGCCGTATTATCGGCAATCTCGCGCGCCATCGCCTTGGCGACGTCGAGCAATTCAGCCTGCGGGTGGACCGACAGGACGAGGCCGCCGGAAAGAGCTTCCGATGCAGGGAAGACGCGGCCCGAATAGCACCAGGCGAGGGCCTGCTGGATGCCGACCAGTCGCGGCAGGAACCAGCTGGAGGCGGCTTCCGGGTTGATGCCGCGGCGGTTGAACACGAAACCGAAGCGCGCATTGTCTGATGCGATGCGGATATCCATCGGCAGCTGCATGGTGACGCCGATGCCGACGGCCGCGCCATTGATGGCGCCGATCACTGGCTTGAGGCTGTCGAAGATGCGCAGGGTGACGCGGCCACCACCATCGCGCTGAATGTCAACATCCTGAGACCGGCCTTCCTCACCTGTCGCTGCCCGCGCATCATAGTCGAAAGTCTTGGCGCCTTCCGACAGGTCTGCCCCGGCGCAGAAGGCCCGGTCGCCCGCGCCTGTGACGATCACGGCGCGCACGCTGTCATCGGCATCGGTAATATCGAACGCCTCGATCATCTCGTACATCATCTTGCCGGTGAAGGCGTTCATCTTTTCGGGTCGGTTGAGCGTCAGGATGGCCACGCCGTCCTCAATATCCAGGATAATCTGCTCGAACTTTTTCGGCTGCGCCATCATGTATCTCCCTTGGGGCAATTGTTGGGGCCACACTGCCTGCCCGGCCACAGAGGTCAAGCGCGTCGCAGGGGAAACCAGCCCCCGGCTTGACCGCCCGGCGATTTCGCCCTGATAGTCGCGCCAAATCCCACCTGAACAAGGCGTTCCCATGCAATTTTCCCGTCTCGTCCTACTCGGCGCCGCCATGCTGGCAACAGGCGCAGCCGCCCATGCCGCGCCGCTCTATGTGAAGGTCGGCAGCCTGATCGATCCGGGCACAGGAACCGTCATGAAAGACGCCGCACTGGTCGTTGATGGGGGCACGATTGTCGCCTCGGGTACGCAACGCGCAACGAAAGTGCCAAAGGGTGCCACCGTGATCGACCTTGGCGCACGGACCGTGATGCCGGGCTTCATCGACATGCATACGCACCTTACCGGCGACGCCGAGACGGGCGCCTATGAATCGCTCGGCCTGTCAGACGAACGCATGGCCATTACCGGCGTCAAGAATGCGCGGCTGACGCTTCTGGCGGGCTTCACGACCGTGCGCGATGTCGGCGCCGAAAGCTATGGCGACGTCGCCCTGCGCGACGCGATCAACGAGGGCGACGTGCCGGGACCGCGCATGTTCGTCTCCGGCCCGCCTGTCGGCATTACCGGCGGCCACTGCTCGGACATCAACCTGCTGCCGCCCGAATACAGCCTGAAGGGCGAAGGCGTCGCCAACGGCCCGTGGGAAATGCGGGCGAAGGTCCGCGAGAACATCAAGTATGGCGTCGACCTGATCAAGACCTGCTCCACGGGCGGCGTTTTCTCCAAGGGCACCAGCCTCGGCGCGGCCCAGGGCACGCTTGAGGAACTGACCGCGATTGTCGAGGAAGCCCATGCCCGCGGCCTCAAGGTTGCCAGCCATGCCCATGGCACGGTCGGCGTTCGCAATGCCCTGCTCGCTGGCGTCGATACGATCGAACATGCCAGCATCCTCGACGATGAGACGATCGCACTCGCCAAGGAGAAGGGCGCCTACCTCTCCATGGATATATACAATACCGAATACACGCTGGCCGAGGGCGAGAAGAACGGTGTGCTGCCGGAATCCATCGAGAAAGAGAAATCGATCTCGAAGATCCAGCGTGCGAGCTTCACCGCCGCCAACAAGGCCGGTGCAAAAATGGTGTTCGGGTCGGACTCCGGCGTCTATCCGCACGGTGACAATCCGAAACAGTTTTCGCGCATGGTCCAGTTCGGCATGACGCCGATGCAGGCGATCACGGCCGCCACGGCGACCGCTGCCGAAGCGCTCGGCAAGCCCGGCCTGCTCGGCTGCCTGGACGTTGGCTGCGCAGCTGACATGGTCGCGGTCAGTGGTGATCCGCTCAAGGATATTTCCATCCTGGAGAAGGCCGACTTCATCATGAAGGACGGCCATGTCTACAAGCAGGACGGAATCGAGGCCGTGGGGATTCGCTGATGCCACCCGAATGGCTGTCAAAGATAGATCCGACCACGCTCGCGGCGCCGCTGTTCATCCTGTCGGTTGCGTGGGAATGGTGGGCCGTGAAGTCCGGCCGCGCCAAGGGCCGTTATGAAACAAAAGACGCGCTTGCCTCCCTGGCGATGGGCACAGGCAGCGTCGTCGTCAACACGCTGACCGGCTTTGCCACGCTCTGGATGATGATGCTCCTCTGGCCCTACCGGCTGGCGACGATTCCGTTCGCCTGGTGGAGCGTGCTGGTCGCCTTCTTGCTGTATGACTTCACCTATTACTGGAAGCACCGTTTCGCCCACCGCGTCCGCTGGTTCTGGATGGAACACGTCACCCACCATTCCAGCACGCACTACAATCTCACCACGGCCCTGCGCCAGCCCTGGTTCGGGCCGTTCACCGGCCTGATCCTGGTCGGCACGCCGATGGTGTTCATCGGCTTCCACCCCTATGTCATCTTCTTCGTCGGCGGCCTGAACCTGATCTACCAGTACTGGATCCATACCGAAGCGATTGACAGGATGCCGCGCTGGTTCGAGGCGGTCTTCAACACCCCCTCCCACCACCGCGTCCACCACGCCACCAATCCGCGCTATCTCGACACCAATTACGCCGGTGTGTTCATCACCTGGGACAGGATGTTCGGGACGTTCGTTCCGGAACTCGATGACGACAAGCCGGTCTATGGCATCGTCAAGCCAATCGGCAGCTACAATCCGTTCGTCATCGCCTTTCACGAGCTGTTCAGCCTGCTGCGCGACTGCGCGCGCGATGGCCTGCGCCCCGACCTGTGGGTCCGCCGGGCGCTCAATGCACCTGGCTGGGGCCCGGACGGCGCGCACAATCGCTCTGTCGAACTGAAGGCCGCTTATGTCGCCGCGCATCCTGAACATGCCGGAACGCCCGGCCTGCCCAGGGCCTGACTTTCCCCTGCGTCGCCAGTGGACGCGGGCAGCAGGTCGGATAAGTTCGGCAAAACAATCCGGCAGGCCCCGCAAGGGGCGCCGCCCCCCCAATGGAGCGAGACGACGATGCATCCCTTCCATCACGCCAAGGCCCGGCCTGATCACCCTGCGTATACGATGGCCGGCAGCGGCGAAGTCGTCACGTTCCGCCAGCTCGACGAGCGGTCCAACCAGATCGCGCATGCGCTGCGCGAGGCTGGCTGCCAGCCCGGCGACACGATTGCCCTCTTCGCCGAAAACTCGCCCCGCTATTTCGAAGTCTGCTGGGCCGCCCAGCGGTCGGGTCTCTATTTCGTGTGCATCTCGTCACGCCTGACGACGCCGGAAGTGCAGTACATCATCGAGGATTCCGGCTCGAAACTCCTGATCGCCGACGCCCACAAGTCAGCTGTCGCCCAGGATGTGAAATCCGTCACCAAGCTCGACGCCTATTGGTCGATCGACGGCGACATTCCCGGCTTCACCCCGCTGGAAACGCTGCAGAGCAAATTCCCTGTCACGCCGATTCCGGACGAGATGGCCGGCACGGACATGCTCTATTCGTCGGGCACCACGGGCCGCCCCAAGGGCATCCGCCCACCGCTGGAGCGCGGCCTGCCGATCGATGCCGACAACGTCCTGATCCAGATCTGCCGCAACCTTGCCGGCGTGACCGAAGACTCGATCTACCTGTCGCCCGCACCGCTCTATCATGCCGCGCCCCTGCGCTGGAGCATGACGATGACGCGGCTCGGCGCGTCGCTTGTGATCATGGAAAAGTTCGATCCGGAAAACTATCTCCGCATCGTCGAGAAATATCGTGTTACGCATTCACAGCTCGTGCCGACCATGTTCGTGAAGATGCTGAAACTGCCGCCCGAAGTGCGCGAGAAGTATGATGTCTCGAGTCTGCAGTTCGCGATCCACGCCGCCGCGCCCTGCCCGATCCCGATCAAGCAGAAGATGATCGAATGGTGGGGACCCATCATCGATGAATATTATGCCGGTTCCGAAGGCAACGGCATGACCTGGGTGCGCAGCCCCGAATGGATGACCCACAAGGGCACGGTCGGCAAGCCGGTCCACGGCGTCGTCCATATTTGTGACGAGGAAGGCAATGAAGTGCCCGTCGGCGAAGAAGGCCAGGTCTATTTCAGCGGCACGGCCGCGCCGACCTACCATAACGACCCGGAGAAGACCAAAGGCGCCCTCCATGCCACCCGGCCCGACCTGTCATCCCTCGGCGATGTCGGCAAGCTGGACGAAGACGGCTTCCTCTACCTCACCGACCGCAAGGCCTTCATGATCATTTCCGGCGGCGTGAACATCTATCCGCAGGAATGCGAGAACATCCTGATCACCCACCCGAAAGTGGCCGACTGCGCCGTGATCGGCGTGCCGGACGAGGAGTTCGGCGAAGCCGTGAAAGCCGTTGTCCAGCCCGCAGCGGGCGTCGCCCCGTCACCCGAGCTCGCCGCCGAGCTGATGGCCTTCTGCCAGGCCAACCTGTCAAAGATCAAATGCCCGAAATCGGTCGACTTCGATCCGGAGCTTCCCCGCCACCCAACCGGCAAGCTCTACAAGCGCCTTGTCCGCGACCGCTACTGGGGCAACTCGACCAGCCGCATCGTCTAAGCAGAGACTGCCGAAACGAAAACAGCCGCCCCGTCATGGAGCGGCTGTTTGGCATTCAGATTCCGTTTGGCGGCCTAGAACAGCCAGCTGCCAGGATTGTCGATTGGCTGGCCAGCCGACAGCGCCTGCATGCCCTTCACGCAGCGGACGATGTACCAGACAAGCGTGGCCAGTCCCGTGAGAATGCCAAGCCCCAGGATGGGGATCAAGATCACGCTGACAACCGAATACAAGAACCCCTTCCAGAAGATATTGATCTGGTTGTTGTAATGGCTTTCCAGAACGGCATCGCCTTGCCCTTTGCCGATATAGGCCATGACCACACCGACAATCGTGGTAACCCCGACAACAATACCGACTAGGTAGAGAATGTAGATCAGGTTCGCGTTGCCCCTGGTGTTCGGGTCAACCGAAATCTGGTTCGAATCCGTCATGTGCGTCTCCCATTTCAGCCCATTCGCGCAGTATTTGCGAGAATCATCCTCAGGTCCAGCAAATTGACCTTCGGGAAACCTTGCCGGACCGCCTTGCCCGCGCCAGAACAGGGACCAGCAAAAACTCTGGAGGAACACCCCCCTATGGCCAACCCGAAAAAAGTCGCTTTCGCTGACCTCGAATCCCTTGCCGGCACCGAAGTCGGCGTGTCCGACTGGCACAAGATCGATCAGGACCGCGTCAACAAGTTCGCCGACGCAACTGGCGACCATCAATGGATTCACGTCGATGTCGAACGTGCCACCAAGGCCATGGGCGGCCCCATCGCGCACGGATTCCTCACGCTCTCGCTCCTGCCGATGCTCGGCTCGGAAGTGCTGAACGTGTCCGGCGTCACGCGCGGCATCAACTATGGCTCCGACAAGGTGCGCTTCACCAATATGGTGCCCGTCGGCTCCAAGGTCCGCCTGCGCCAGAATTGCAAGTCCGTCACTGAGAAGTCGGGCGGCAAGCAGATGATCATGGAAAGCACCGTCGAAATCGAAGGCCAGGACCGCCCGGCCCTCGTCGCTGAATCGATCACCGTGCTTTACGGCTGATAAGCGCCTATATTGGGAGGGAACCAGGATATGGAGCCCTCCCGATGACCCAGACCAAGATCGACCGCTCAGACCGCGAATGGCGTGAGCTGCTCACCCCGGAAGAATTTCGCGTTGGCGTGAAAGAAGGCACCGAGCGCGCCTTCACGCCCGGCAACTACGAAAGTGAGAAGCGTCCCGGCCTCTACCATTGCAAGGGCTGCGGCACCGCGCTCTGGTCGTCCGAGCACAAGTTCGAGAGCGGCACCGGCTGGCCAAGCTACTGGCAGCCCGCCTCCGAAGGCGTCGTCGCCACCAAGACAGACTTCAAGATGATCATCCCCCGCACCGAATGCCACTGCGCCATCTGCGGCCTGCATCAGGGCCACGTCTTCAAGGACGGCCCGCCGCCGACCGGCGAGCGCTGGTGCATCAACGGTGTGGTTCTGGACTTCCAGCCAGCCGAATAGGTC
>Ga0180009_10002216_pt1 | contig 23016 bp, 22 predicted proteins | sample OS_PC_MetaG_FD_123537 | JGI IMG/M metagenome (GOLD analysis project Ga0180009, IMG submission 123537) | Groundwater microbial communities from the Aspo Hard Rock Laboratory (HRL) deep subsurface site, Sweden - OS_PC_MetaG | ecosystem: Environmental > Aquatic > Deep subsurface > Groundwater...
CTTTTCCAGTCCTTGCTCTGGCGATGCCCTCAGGACGACGAATCCCGCAGCAAGGCGATACCGGAGACTCCCAGCACCAGGAAGGCCTGGAAGATGAGGGAAACCTGGGCCCAGGCGAAAGTCGGATCGCCCATGTTCCTCACCGCGAAGGCGAAGGCCGCCACGCACAGGGCGACCAGCACCCCGCCCCCGGCTCGGGGCAGGCGTCGCGCGAGGAACGCCAACCCGACGAAGACCGCCGCCGCGCCGAACGCCACCAGGATGAACAGTCCCTTCAGCTCCCCGCCTGTACGCAGGAAACCGAGGATCGGCGCCACGTTCAGGACAGCCGCCCCGAGCAGGATCCGGAACACCCCCGTGCGCGCCCCCCAGTACTGGATCAGGTAGCTGATCAGGAACGTCCAGATGACGCCCTTGCGCAGGGTCTCCCCTCCGAAGACATCTTCAGGTTTGAATCCGTTGGCTGGTACCGACGCATGGAAATCGGGAGAGATGTATTCCAGGCCGATGAAGAGGGCGGCGACCAGCAGGGCGTGGAAACCGGCGCGGTGCATGACGGCCCGAGTCCACTCATCGGCGTCCTTCAGCAGCCCCACCTCCCTCAGGACCGAAGGGGCGAAGACGGCGATTCCCACCAGCATGATCAGGGGAGGGAAAACGAAACTGGCCACCAGGGCACCCAGGCCGGCCCCGAAGGCGATCCAGTCCACGGAAGGGAGACGTTTGGGCAGCGCATCAATCATCGCATTCCCCCTCGGTGTCGAGTTCGAATAGTCCGGTGACCTCCATGCCCAGAGCCCGCGCCAGCTGGAAGGCCAGCAGGGCCGAAGGCACATACTTCCCCTTCTCGACCGCCAGGATGGTCTGGCGGCGCACCCCCACCCTCAGGGCCAGATCCTCCTGGGTCAGGTCCAGGCGGGCGCGGTGCTGCTTGATGTGGTTGATGAGTCTCATGGAAATCAATGTAAGGCAAACCGAACTTTTTGTCAACTATAAAAAACTATTTGGACGGTTTTCTTAACCTCATTTGACGAACCGTCTCCAGGGAGTACAGCCCCAGGGCGATCCAGATGCAGCCGAAACTGATCGCGTGCTTGGGGGTGAACGGCTCGCCGAAGGCCAGAACAGCGACCAGAAACTGGAAGGTCGGGGCCAGATACTGCAGGAACCCCAGGGTGGCGTACCGGATGCGGCGGGCCCCCTCGGCGAACCAGATCAGGGGCAGGGCCGTGATCCATCCAGCGCTCACCAGCAGGATGGTCAGGACGGGACCCTCGTTCCAGAAGGCCAGCTCTCCTCGCGTCTGGCGCAGGATCAGCCAGGCCACGGCCCAGGGCCACAGCAGCATGGTCTCGGCGGTCAGACCGACCGTGCCGCTGACGGGGGTTCGTTTGCGCAGCATCCCGTAGATGCTGAACGAAAACGCCAGGGCCAGGGAGATCAGGGGCACCCCGACTCCGCCCAGGGCCAGCCAGGCCACCCCGGCCGCCGCCAGGGCGACCGCGCCGGTCTGCAGGCGGGTCAATCGCTCGCGGAAGACCACGAAGCCCAGGAGCACGTTCACCAGGGGGTTGATGAAGTAGCCCAGGCTGGCTTCGAGCAACCGCTGGTTCGCGATGGCCCAGATGAACAGCAGCCAGTTGCCCGCGATCAGCAAGGTGGTGACCGACAGGATGCCGAGGGTCCGGCGGTCGGCCAGCAATCGCCGGAACTCCCCGAACCGGCCGCGAACCCCCAGCAGACCCAGCAGGAAGAGGCACGACCAGATGATGCGGTGGGCCAGGACCTCCTGCGGCGCGGCCGCACCGACGGCCTTGAAGTAGAAGGGAGCGAAACCCCACCAGAGGAAGGCCGCGGCCCCGTAGGCGACACCGGCGCGCGGTTGCTTGTTGTCGGTCACCAGATTCCCCGGGGTTGACTGTTCGGAGATCAAGCAGGAGTATCCACCAGGGCGCGGACGGCAACCATGATAACCCTTTTTCCTGGTGGAGAAGCATGGTTTTCCAGTTCATGGGAACCAGGAGATTCCGGACCGGATGGGTGCCCAGGACCGGCTTCCTGGCCCTCTTCTGCGGGGCCCTGATCCAGGGATCCCCCTGCGCCGGGGCGGAGGTCGTCGTCGCGGTGGCCACCAACTTCCGTTCCTGTCTGGAGGTGCTGTCCGAAGCCTTTCACGCCGAGACCGGACACTCCGTGACGATCAGCAGCGGCTCCACCGGGCAGCTGCACGCCCAGATCCTCAACGGGGCGCCCTTCACGGTGTTCCTCGCCGCGGACTCCGCAACGCCTCTCGACCTCGAGAACAGGGGCGCGATCCTGCCGGGTTCACGGTTCACCTACGCGGTGGGGCGGCTGGCCCTGGTTTCCAGGGACCAGGCCTTCGCCGCCGCGACCGATCCCTGCTCCCTGCTGACCCACGGGGAATACGCTCGACTGGCGATCGCCAACCCGGAGCTCGCTCCCTACGGGCGCGCCGCAGTCGAGGCGTTGTCCGGCCTGGGTCTCGGCGAAGCGTCAGGGGATCGGCTGGTCACCGGTCAGAACGTGGGCCAGGCCCTGCAGTTCGTCGCCAGCGGCAATGCCGAACTGGGCCTGGTGGCCTGGTCCCAGGCGCTGGACCTGCCGCACGATGGCTGGATGCGGTGGTTGATTCCCGATTCCCTGCATGCAGCCATCGTCCAGCAGGCCGTCCTGCTGTCTGCCGCCGAAGGCGACGCCGCAGCCCTGGGCTTCGCCGAATTCCTGACCGGTCCGACGGCCCGCAAGATCATCCGGGAATACGGCTATGCCGTGCCCTCCCCCGGTTCCGGAAACACGGCGCATGATTCACCCTGACGATCTGATCGCCCTCGGGGTCACGCTCAAGCTGGCGGGCATCAGCACCCTGGTCCTCCTGCTGGTCGGGACGCCGCTGGCCTGGTGGCTCGCGACCTCGCGGCGCCCCTGGCAACCCATGATCGACACGGTCGTGGCCCTGCCCCTGGTCCTGCCGCCCACGGTCCTGGGTTTCTACCTGCTGATCTTCCTGGGACCCAACGGTCCCGGCGGCAAGCTGGCCGAAGCCGCCGGGCAACGCCCCCTGGCCTTCACCTTCGCCGGCCTGGTCTTCGGTTCGGTGGTCTACTCCCTGCCCTTCGTGGTCCAGCCCCTGCGCGATGCGTTCGCCGGCATCCGGCCGGGTCTGCTCGAGGCCGCCTCGACCCTGGGCGCCGGCCCCCGCGACCGCTTCTTCGCCATCGCCCTGCCCCTCTCCCGGCGGGGCTACCTGACCGCGGCCACCCTGGGTTTCGCCCACACCCTGGGTGAGTTCGGCGTCGTGCTGATGATCGGCGGCAACATCCCGGGCCGGACGCGGGTGCTCTCCATCGCCCTGTTCGACCACGTCGAGACCCTCCAGTATGGCCGAGCCCACGCCCTGGCCGCCGGCCTGCTCGTGCTGTCCTTCCTGCTGTTGCTGGGAGTGCGGTTGATCAACCGCCGCGGCCCCGAGGTGCGCCCATGAGCCTGACGGTACGCTGCCGGTTCCAGCGCAGGGGCCGCGGCAGCTTCCTTCTGGACGCCGACCTGACCGTGCCCGGCACCGGCGTCACCACCCTGTGGGGGCCCTCGGGCTGCGGAAAGACCACCCTGCTGCGCTGCATCGCCGGTCTCGAGGATCAGGTCGACGGGCGCATCCAGCTGGCTGGAAAGGTCTGGCTCGACACGGACGCCGGAATCGACGTGCCCCCGCACCGGCGGACCCTGGGCTGCGTGTTCCAGGACGGCCTGCTGTTCCCTCATCTGGACGTGAGGGCCAACCTCCTGTTCGGCCGCCGCCGCAGGAATCCTCCCGCCGGCGAGGAGGACGTCGAGCGGGCCGTCCGCCTGCTGGGTCTGGACGGCATGCTGGACCGGTTGCCGGACACCCTCAGCGGCGGCGAACGCCAGAGGGTCGCGCTCGGCCGGGCGCTGCTGGCCCGGCCGGATCTCCTGCTCCTGGACGAACCCCTGGCCTCCGTCGACGCGGCGGCGCGGGAGGATCTCTATCCCTTCATCGCAGCGGTCGCCCGCCGGGAGGACATCCCCATCCTGCACGTCACCCACGACCGGCGCGAGGCGGCGGCGCTTGCCGACCATCTCGTGCTGATGAGCGGGGGCAGGATCGCCGCCGCCGGCCCCCTGGACGCCATGGCGGCCGACCTGGACGGCCCCTGGGCCCAGGGGCCGGACCCGGTCGCGGTCATCGACGGACGCATCAGCGACCGGGACCAGGCCTTCCACCTGAACCGCCTGGAATTTTCGGGGGGATGCCTGTGGCTGCCCGGTCCGGCCCTGGCTGCCGGAGCCAAGCAGAGGGTTTTGATCGCCGCCCGGGATGTGAGCCTGTCCCTGGATGAACCTCGGGTGACCAGCATCCTGAACGTCCTGCCGGCCGTGGTGACGGGGGTCAGGGACCGCAACGAGTCCCAGGTCCTGGTCGGCCTCGCGGCAGGCGACACTTCCCTGCTGGCCGTCGTCACGCGCCGGTCGGCGGCGAACCTGGATCTGGAACCCGGCCGCCGCCTCCAAGCTCAGGTCAAGAGCGCGGCTCTCGTCTGACCCGCCTCAGCCGAAGAGCCACAGGACCATCGACAGGGAAAGGATGGAGGCCAGCGTGGACAGGACGATGACCGCCGAGCTGAGGTCGGGATCCCCCCCGAGCTGACGGGACAGCACGTACATCGCGGTCGAAGCGGGCATGGCGAAGAAGACCATGGCCGTGAGGGCGCCGGGCCCCTGGAGGCCGCTCCAGCGCACCGCCAGCCAGCCCAGAAGCGGCATCACCACAACCTTCAGCAATGTGGCCGCAGAGGCCGTCGCCCAGCGATCCCTGAGGCCCGCAAAGGTCAGTGCTCCCCCGATCGAGATCAGGGCGAACGGCAGGGTCAGGGAGGCGGCGAGACCCAGGGTGTTGTCCACCATCCCGGGCCAGGGCGGCAGCACCCGCGCCCACAGCATGCCCGCCAGACAGGCCATGATCAAGGGATTCTGGACCAGGGCCCGCAAGGTAAGCCGGATGCGGGCCCGCTGATCCAGGTTGTCCCGGGAAAACCAGATGAAGGTCATGACGGCAAGGACATTGCAGAGGGGTATGGCCAGGCCCAGCAATTCTCCCAGTCTGGCGACGCCCCGGTCTCCCTGGAGGTTGGCCACGACTGCGATGGCGACGTACGTGTTGAACCGGAAGGTTGCCTGGGAGAAGGATCCCGCCTGCGCAGGCTCCAGGCGGGTCACGGCGATCACGATCAGGCTCAGGATCCACATGGCCGCGATGACGCCCAGCCCGGCTGCCCACAGGCGCCAGGGAACCACGGGACCGGGAACCGTCCCCCCGATCTTCCAGAACAGCAGGACGGGAAAGAAGAAGTGATAGACCAGGCGGTCGCCCGTCCGCAGGAATCCGGAGTCCGTCAACCCGCATCGGCGCAGGGCGTATCCCGCCGCGATCAGGGCGAAAACCGGGAAGACGCCGGCCAGGATCACGCTTCTCCGCAATCCCGGTCGTCGCCTTGCAGCTTGGCGACGAGGTGGGGCACGGCCTCCCAGACGGCCTCGAGGTTCTCCGCCGCCGCCCTGGGGCTGCCGGGCAGGTTGACGATCAGGGTCCCCCCCCGGATCCCGGCAAGGGCGCGGCTGATCAGGGCGCCCGGCGTCTTCTGGAAGCTGACGGCCCGCATCCGCTCCCCGAAGCCGGGGACTTCGCGGTCGATGACGTCACCGGTGGCTTCCGGCGTCACGTCCCTCGGGGCCACCCCGGTCCCGCCGCAGGTGAGAATCACGTCCAGCCGCAGATCGTCCGCCCAGGCGGCAAGCCGACGGGCGATGATCTCGCGGTCGTCGGGCAGGATCTCCAGCAGCGGCTCGACCACGTCCCGCCCCGCGAGGAACGATACGATGGCCGGGCCCGAGGTGTCCTCACGCTCCCCCCGGCTGCCCTTGTCGCTGAGAACCAGGATCCCTACACGCAGGCCCGGCACCGTCTCATCGCTCATGGGATTCTCCCTCGGCATCGTAGGTCCCGCTGCGACCGCCGCTCTTGTGAAGCAGGCGGATCGGCCCGATGACGATCCCCCGGCGCACGGCCTTGCACATGTCGTAGACGGTCAGGGCGGCCGCCGTCGCGCCGGTCATGGCCTCCATCTCCACCCCCGTCCGCTCGACGGCCTTGACGGTGCAGATGCAACGCAAGAGACCGGTCTCCGATTCGGCCGCGAAGGCCACGGCGGCGTGGTGGAGCGCCAGGGGATGGGCCAGGGGGATCAGGTCGGCGGTCCGCTTCACCGCCGCGATGCCGGCCAGCCGGGCAGTGCCCAGGACGTCGCCCTTGGCCGTGCCGTGGTCCAGGACCGTCGCCAGGAGGTCGTGGCCCAGCTGGACCACGGCCTCGGCGCGGGCCTCCCGCAGGGTGCGGTCCTTGGCGCTGACGTCCACCATCCAGGCCTGCCCGTCCTGATCGAAGTGGTTGAAGCCCATCTCAGCCTCCGGTGCGGGACATCAGGACGTCCCCGACGAAGTTGCCCTCCGGCAGCCAGTTGTGTCCGGACGGCTTCTCCGCCACGGCCCGGCGCAGTTCGCCCGCGATCCCCGCCGCGTCGCCTGCGGCGATCCAGGGGCGCAGATCCCCGTCCTCGGCGTGGAAGAGGCAGCTGCGCAACCGTCCCTCGGCCGTCACCCGCAGGCGGTTGCAGCCGGCGCAGAAGTGGCGGCTGAGCGGAGCGATCAGTCCGATGCGACCGTCCAGGCCCCCGACACGGTAACGCAGGGCCGGTCCCGCCAGCGGCTCGGCGGGCACGGGCGTCAGGTCGTAGCGCGCGCCCAGAACGGACAGCATGGTCTCGGCCGACACCTGCGAACCCGGAGCGCTGGCGGGACCGGCCGTGGGCATGTACTCGATGAAGCGGACGGCGAGCGCCTCCCCGCAGAACCGCTCGACCATGGGGATCATCTCGTGGTCGTTGACCCCGCCCATGACCACCATGTTGAGCTTGACCTGAAGGCCGGCCGACCGGGCGGCGGCGATGCCCGCCAGGCAGGCGCCGAGATCGCCGCCCCGGGTGATGGCCGCGAACCTACCGGGATCGAGGGAATCGATGCTGACGTTGACCCCGTCCAGTCCCGCGGCGGCCAGCGGGTCCGCGAGCCTGGCCAGGCGCATCCCGTTGGTGGTCAGCTGCAGGCTGGCCACGCCCGGGACGGCCCGCAGACCCGAGACGATCGCCGTCAGGTCGGGACGCAGCAGGGGTTCCCCGCCGGTCAACCGGATCTTGCGCACCCCGCAGGACGCGGCCGCCCGGCCGACGAGGACCAGGTCGTCGACCGATAGCAGATCCCGCCGATCCATGACCGGCAGACCGTCCGCCGGCCGGCAGTACAGGCAGCGCAGATCGCAACGATCCGTGACCGAAAGGCGCAGGTACTGGACGCTGCGGGCGTGGCCGTCGATCATGATCCCGGGTTCCATCAACGGTCTGCTCCCGCCATGGGGTCCACCTCGGCCGGACCTCGACCGGTCCGGCGCTCCTGCCTCGATCCTACCACAAGGAGGCGGCGACGGCGGAACCATCCCCCCGGCCTCCGCTCACCGCCCCGTCCCGAACGTGCAGTCGGGAAAATGCTGCTCCGCTCCCGGCTGGGCCAGGCCGCCGTGGCCCAGCCGGACCAGTTGCTCCCTGGTGACCTCGAGGCCGGCCAGCAGGCGCGGCAGCAGCAGATCCAGCGCCGTGGCCTTGAAGAACAGGGTGGCCGCCGGCACCGCGCAGACGTAGCGGCCATCCAGCCGTCCCAGGGTGAAGTTGTTGCCGGGCTGCACCGGCATCCCCTTCATGATCGTCGTCACCCCCGCGGCCCGCATGGCCGCCACCGTCACATCGTCGGGATCGACCGAGGTCCCCCCGGTGACCAGCAGGATGTCGCAGGCCCCTCCCAGGCGGCGCACGGCCTCTTCGATGCGGGTCCGGTCATCCGGCACGATGTCCGTGGCGGTCACCGGCACGCCATGGCCGGCGAGAGTGGCGGCGAGGCGGGGGATGAAACCGTCGGTGATCCGTCCCTCGAAGACCTCGGTGCCCGTCACCAGGATGCCCGCCGAACGCACCACGTAGGGATGGACGGCGAGCAGGGGCTCGGTGAGCAGGGACTCGGCGGCCGCGACGATTCGTTCCTCGCAGGTCAAAGGGATGATGCGGAAAGCGCCGACGGGCTGGTCCGCCACGACCGGATGGAACGACGGCAGCGTCGGCAGGCTGGGGATCTCCAGATCGTTCAGCGCGTAGAGCCGCTCGGGATCGACGGTGAACACCCCGGCGCAGCTCGCGCGGAAGGTGATCTTGCCCTCGTAGGGATCGGGATCGAAGACGACGTTCGGACCGGCGACGAGGGGCGCGATCCGCCGGGCGGCGTCGTCCTCGTGGACTTCGGTCTCGTTCTCCTCCAGGACGAAGACCGCCTTCTTGCCCAGGTCCAGCAGGCGCTCGACGTCGGCGGCCTCGATGACGTGGCCCCGCTTGAAGGCCCGGTGCTTGACGCCCCGCTCGAAGCTGACCTCGGTGACGTCGTGTCCCAGGGGCTGGCCGACCGCCTCGTGGACGGGCACCTTCCTCATGAGGGGATTTCCCGACCGGACGTCAGGACCACGGAGTCGCCGGCCGTCACCGGCCCCCCGGCGATCACCCGGCAGAACAGCCCCTCGCGGGGCATGACGCAATCGCCGGTCTTCTCCCGGATGACGCAGGCGTTGTGGCACTCCTTGCCGATCTGCGTCACCTCCAGGACGGCCGTCCCGCCGACGGCCAGCCGGTCGCCCACCTGCACTCCGGACAGGTCGAGACCCGAGACGACCAGATTTTCCGCGAACGCGCCGTGTTCGAGTTCGGGGATGACGGCCTTGATCCGGGCGATGCTCAGGGTTGCGAGGATGGAGACCTGGCGATGGCCGGGTCCGGCGTGTCCGTCCCCCTCCAGTCCGTGGTCTGGCTGGAGGATCCCCGCAGCCACGGCGCGCTTGACCTCGCCCCGGCGTTCGCTGACGCACACGGCCTCGATGCGGCCCCGGGAATTCTGATCGCGCGATTCCATCCTGACGCTCCCTTGCTCCCGGCAGGATAAGGCCCAGGGCCCGGGTGAGGCAAGGATCGGCTGTCCGGGCCCCGCCCGCCCCGTGAAAACGGGCGGTCCGCCGATCCTCCCCGGGATCGGCGACCCTCCTCCTTCCGGAGCCGGTGAAACGTCACTTCACCAGGTTGACGGTGGTGGTGCGGAATTCCTGGCCCGCCCGCACCGTGGCCAGGTACAGGCCCGACGGAACCCCGTCCGCGGACCAGGTCACCTGGTGCTCTCCGCTCCCCAGCTCTCCCCGGAAAACCCGGGCCACCAGGGCGCCCCGCAGGTCGTGAACCAGCACTTCCACCTCGCCCCGGCGGTCCACGGTGAAGGCGAGGGTCGTCACGGGGTTGAAGGGGTTGGGATAGGCCGCCAGCCTGCCGGCCGACGCTCCCGGGGCCCTGTCCCCGGGAACCGGGCTCGCCCCTCCGCCGGGTGCGGGATAGACCAGGACCGCCCCGCCGACATCCTTGGCGAAGGCGCCCATGGCCACCGTGCCCGAATCGACCGCCATGGCGTAGGCCAGCAGATCGTTGGCGGCCGGGGAACCGGCGACGTACTGTTCCGCCTCGCCCCAGGCGCCCGGACCGCCCTGATCGACGTTGAACCGGTAGGCCTTGCCTGCACCGCTGGTGTGGCCCTCGGCCCCCACCCAGACGTCGTTGGCGAGCACCGCGACCGCATGCCCGAAGTAGGCGAAGTCCTGGGGATCCCCCGGGGTGAGGATGGCGGTTTCCACCCATCCCCCCGGAGTCTGGGTCGGGTTGTCGAACAGGTAGGCGGCGCCGCGGCCGTACCCGCCGTTCTCGTAGGAGTAGGCCCCGACCACCACCTTCATCCCGTCCATGGCGACGTCGATCCCCCCGCGGTCGTTGCCGGCGGCATCGCTGCCGAAAAGTTTGGCCACCTGGCTCCAGACCCCGGAACCGTCGCGCCGGAACACGTAGGCTCCGCCCTCGTTGTTGTAGGTGCCCTGCACCCGGTCCAGGAGCAGGGCTCCGACCACCAGGTAGTCCCCTTCGAGATCCACGCTCTCGCCGAAACCGGCGTTGCTGTCGTTGACGTCGTCCTGCAGTTCGGCCACCCGGCCCCAGGCGTCGGTGCCCCCCTCGTTCCGCCCGTAGACGTAGACCCGGCCGTGGGCGATCGGTCCGGCCTTCGATCCCCCGATCACCACCGTCTCCCCCTCGACGTCCACGGAATGTCCGTATTCCGCGAAGTTCTCGATGGTGGACGGCTCCTCGATCTTGTGGATCTCCGCCCAGAGCCCGCCGGTGCGCTCAAAGACGTAGGCCGCCCCCTGGGACGAATTGGGGCCGATGGGGGCCTCCTCCGCCCCGATGACCATGAGGTCCCCGGAGACCGCGACCGCAAATCCGAACTGGTCGAAGGCCGCTCCGTCCGAAGCGGTCAGCTTCTGGATCTGAACCCAGGAGCCGCCCTGGTCCTCGAACACGTAGACGGCCCCCTGGGAGGAATTCCCCGCAACGTCCGCATTCGGGGCGCCCACGACCAGGGTCGTGCCTTCGACGGCCAGGGACCACCCGAAATCGTCCCCCGCGGCCGCATCACCGGGAACGAGCACGGCGGTTTCGGTGGTGGCGACCGCGTCGCCGGGCGTCAGGCACCATGAAAAGATCGACAGCAGCAAAGCCAGAATGATCGCATCTCGATTCCGGATCATGACAGGTCCCCTTTCCAGCCCCTCGGGCCGGGTCGGTGGTCGGAAGCATCGTCCTTTGAAGGGAAACGCCCCGTCCGACACAAACAGGGATCAAATTAATCCGATATTCTGGCGGATTTCCTCGCCCGGTATAGAATATCCTGAGTTTGCAGGACGTTGCGTCACCCCGGGGGAAGGGCCCATGGACCCTGGTCGCTGGCAGACCATTTCCGTTCTCTTCGCCGAGCTGCACGACCTGGATCCCGCCGGGCGCGCGGCCAGGCTGGCCGACCTGGAACGCCGGGATCCGGACCTGCACCGCGAGTTGCGCTCCCTGCTCGCCGCCGGCGATCAGGACGGGGCGCTCGAGGCGCCTTTGTCCTGGGATCCCGGCACGGACCTGCCTCCCGATCCCATGGTGCAGCAGCGGATCGGGCCCTACCGCATCCTGGAGCGGGTCGGGACCGGCGGCATGGGCGTGGTCTACCGGGCCCGCAGGGATGACGACCAGTTCGAGCAGGAAGTGGCGCTGAAACTCGTCCGGCGCGGGATGGACACCGAAAACATCCTGACCCGCTTCCGCTTCGAGCGGCAGATCCTGGCCGGTCTCGACCATCCGAACATCGCCCGCCTGCTGGACGGCGGAGCCGCCCCCGACGGCCGGCCCTACCTGGTGATGGAATTCGTCGCCGGCGTTCCGGTCGACGTCTGGTGCGAGCAGCAGGCGCTGTCCCTGCGCTCGATCCTTGAACTGTTCCTGACCATCTGCACCGCGGTCCAGCACGCCCACCGGAACCTTGTCGTCCACCGGGACCTCAAGCCCGCCAACATCCTGGTCCTGCCCGACGGCCGGGTGAAACTCCTCGACTTCGGGATCGCCAAGATGCTGGATCCCACCGTCCCCGACCTGACCCGCCCTCTGACCAGGCCCGGGGCCCGGCTGTTGACCCCGGGTTACGCAGCGCCGGAACTCCTGAAGGGGGAACGGGCCGGGACCGGGGTCGACGTCTGGTCCCTCGGCGTGATCCTCCACGAACTGCTGACCCGGCGCCGGCCCTTTCCCGACGTGGAACGGGACCCTGCAGCCCTCGCCAGCCACCTGGAACGTCATCTCGCGCCCCGGCCGAGCACATGTCCCGGACGGCACGCCAGGCAGTTGCGGGGCGACCTGGACGTCATCACGGGCACCGCGCTCCACCCCGACCCCGCCCGGCGGTTCCCCTCGGTGGAAGCCCTGGCCGAGGACGTCCGCCGCCATCTCGACGGGCTGCCCATCGCCGCCAGACCGGCTTCGGCGGGCTACCTCGCCGTCAAGTTCATCCGTCGCAACGCCCTGGCCGTCGGGACGGCTTCCGCCCTTTTCGCCGTCACCCTCGTTTTCGCCCTGGTCATGGCGGGGCAGGCGGCGAGGATCGGCAGGCAGGCGCAGGAGGTCGCGCTGCAGAGGGACCGGGCGGAGAAGGTCACCGGCCTGCTCATCGACATGTTCGACGTGTCCGATCCCATGATCACCCAGGGCGTGCGCGGCGACACCTTGCGCGTCAGGGAGTTCCTGCTCCTCAGCCAGGACGCCATGGTCGACCGGCTGGACGAGGAACCCGAACTGCAGGCCGACATCCTTCACCTGTACGGCCGGCTCCTCGGGAACCTCGGTGAAACCGACCGCTCCCTGGAACTGACGCGCCGTGGCCTCGAGGCCCGGTTGCAGACCCTGGGCCCCGGTCACCCGGACGTGGCGCGCAGCCTCGACTACCTGGGCACGCTCCATCAGGGACAGGGCGCCTATGCCACCGCCGAAAGCCTGTTCACCGCGGCCCTCGAGCTGCGGCGCAGCACCCTGGGCGTCCACCACCTGGAAACCGCGGAGAGCTTCAACAACCTCGGGGTCCTCCACGGGGTCCAGGGCCGGTACGACCTGGGCCGCCCCCTGATCGAGGAGGGGCTGCGCCTGCGGCGGGCGTTGCTGGGACCCCGGCACGTGGAGGTCGCCCAGAGCCTGAACAACCTGGCGGTCGCCACCTGGGCGGAGGGGGACGCAGCGGAGGGGGAAGCCCTTTTCCGGGAGGCCCTGGCCATCCGGCGCGAGGCGCTCGGGGCCCGGCATCCCTACGTCGCCAACACCTTGAACAACCTGGCCCGGGTGGTGCGCGATCGCGGCGATCCCCGGACCGCGGAGTCCATGTTCCTCGAAGCGGTCCGGATCTGGGAGGAGACCCTGGGCCCGCGGCACTCCAGCGTTTCGGCGGGATACTACAATCTGGGCCTGGTGGCCGAGAGCATGGAGGACCACGAAAGGGCCGCCGGCTTCCTGGAACGTTGCCTGAGCATCGACCGGGGCAATCTGCCCCCCGGTCATCCCTACATCGCCGACGGGGCCCTCGCGCTCGGCAAGGCCCTGCTGGCGGCAGGCCGTCCCGAACAGGCGGAACCCCTGTTGCGGGAAGCCCTGGACATCCGGATCGCCGCCGCCCAGGACACCGTCGAGGTCAGGGATCAATTGGAACTGCTGGCCCGGATCCGGACGGTGAAACCGTGAGCCCGGGCGACATCACCTCGCTGCTGGTCTCGGCCGAGCGAGGCGACGCCGGAGCCCTGGACCGGGTCCTGCCCCTGATCTACGAGGAACTGCTGGAGATCGCCCGGCGCCATCTCGGGCGGGAAAGGGCCGGTCACACCCTGACCCCCACCGCCCTCGTCCACGAGGCCTACCTGAAGCTCGTGGACCAGACCCGGGTGAGCTGGCAGGAACGGGGGCAATTCCTCGGAGTGGCCTCCGTGGCCATGCGCCGGATCCTGGTCAACCATGCCCGCGACCGCCGCCGCCTCAAGCGCGGAGGGGGCGACGTCTTGCTGCCCCTGACGGCGGGCCTCGAAGTGGCCGCCCCGCAGGAGGAACCGAACGCCGATTTCATCATCAGGCTGGATGCGCTCCTCGACCGTCTCTCGCAATGGGATCGGCGCGCCGCCCGGGTGGTCGAGTGCCGCTACTTCGCCGGTCTGGACGTCGAGGAAACCGCACTGGCCCTGGGGATGGGGACGGCCACCGTCAAGCGGGACTGGGCCCTGGCCCGGGCCTGGCTGCTGCGGGAACTCCAGGGCCCCCCAGGCGCTCCAACATCGGATTGACAAACCTCGTCCGTCCGGGTTCTCCTGGACGTCACCCGATCCTGACCGTGGAGGCCCCAAGTGAGCGATCCCGACCGCAACGCCGCCATCCGGGTGCTGATGATGCCCCGGGACACCAATCCCCAGGGCACCATCTTCGGCGGTGTCATCCTCAGCCACATCGACCAGGCCGGGGCCGTGGCCGCCATCAGGCTGGGCTGCCCCCGGGTGGTCACCGTGGCCATGGACGAGGTGATCTTCCACGCCCCCGTGCAGGTGGGCGACCTGGTCAGCTTCTATTCCGAGGTCGTGAAGGTCGGCCGCACGTCCGTACGTGTGCGGGTGACCGTGGAAGCGGAGCGGCGCGCCGGCGGGGAAGTGGTCCCCGTCACCCAGGCGGACGTCACCTTCGTGAACCTGGACCCCGAAGGTCGCCCCCTGCCGGTGCCCCGCTAATCATCCGAGCCCCGCCTGCCATCCGTCCGGGTCAAGGGAAGCACCGTGACGGGCGCCCGCACCGCCACCTGCTTTCCCGCCTCCGCCGCCGCGAGCACTCCCGGCGGGACAGACCGATGCCAACCCACCCAGAACAGCGTGTTCCCCCGGCGTCCCGTCTCGGTCAGCAGGGAATCCACGAGGGCGCCGACCCGGGCGGAATCCGCCGGGACGCGAACCATGTCGAGAGCATAGACGAACCGGCCCGCCCGCCGGCTCAGGGGCACGTCCGTCAGCAGGACGTCCCCCGCCCGGGCCACCGGGTCGATCGCCACCGCCGCCGCCGTTCCCGGTTCCAGATCGGCGGACTGGGGGGCGATGCTGCCCAGCAGGTTCACGAGCACGAGGCCCGCAGGCAGCAGGACGAGGGTGCGGCGCCCCACGCCGGCGGCCACGATCCCAGGCGCCAGGAACACGATCAGCGGCAACCAGAACCCGATCCAGAATTCGGCCCGTTCCGGCGCCCACCAGGTGAAGAACAGCAGGTGGATGGTCAGCCAGAAGCCCAGCAGGACGCCGAGGGCCGGCCGGGCGCGCCAACCCTGCCGCAAGCGCGGGACCGCCCTGGCCATGACCACAGCCACCCCGCCCAGAACGACGGCCTGGACGGGAATCAGCACGACCTTCAACCAGCCCGGGACCGCAGCCGCGAGCATCAGTTCGTCTTCCCAGGAGGCTGCAGGAAAGAGCCTGCTGGCCAGATCGCCGATCACGCCGACGCCCAGCAGATAGTGGGATCCCGTGAAGGACCGGACGATCCCCACGGCCGCAGCGATGAGGCTGGTGGGCCGCCAGTTGCCCCAGTAGCCCCAGGTGCTGATGCCCAGGATCCATTCCCTGAACTCGGGGACGGTCCGCAGGTCACGCACGAACCAGCCCACGGCCAGGTAGGGGACGATCGCCGTCAGGACGTAGGCGCCGGCGAACCCTGCACTCGACCGCAGCCGGGTGCGGCCGGCGCCGGGGGCGAACCACAACGCCAGCAGGACTCCGGGGAACAGGATGATGCTCGTCTGGTGCAGCAGGGTGGCCAGTCCCAGGGCCAGGCCGGTCGCCGCCCCCCGCGCCGGATCCGGCTGCGAGAGGAACCAAGCCCCCGCGGCCAGGAAGACCGCCAGGGACAGGGCGTGGGGCGCGTGGGGTTCGGCCTGGAGGGCGAAGTGCCAGAAGGAATAGCTGAACAGCAACAGGCCGGTGATCAGCGCTGACCGGACCGGGTCGATGCCCAGCGGCCGGACCAGCACCCGGTAAACCAGCCAGGCGCAGCCCAGGGCGGCGGCCATGCTCAGCCAGCGCAGCAGGTGGATGGGGCTCCAGGGTGGCCGGACCGAGCGGCCCGCCCGCGCCGCCAGCAGTTCGACCCCTCCCCAGGCCAGATGGCCGGCGTCGGTGTTCTGGACGGTGTCGCCATGGACGCCGGCGCAGGCGTAGATCACCGCATCGCATTCGAGTACGCGGGCCGGGAAAACCGTCATAAGCGAGGCTGCGGCCAGGAGGACGAACAGGACCGGAGCATCCACCTTGATAGTCTTCATGATGACCACCGGGATAGGGAATGGAATATCGATACCATCTTAACAATCTCCCGGGACCGATTCAAGCCCCATCCCGGATCCATGCCGGATCCCCCGGGCCGGCGTTCCGCCCTCGTCAACCCGCCGCCCGTGGGCTATATTTTCCCGATTGCATCCCCGAAGTTCGCTGGCCCCCAATCCGGAGGTATCCCTTGAAGTCGCGTCTGATCCTCTCCCTCTGCCTGGTCCTGGTCGCCGCGGCGGCCCCGGCCCAGACCGACCAGAAGCATCCCTTCAGCGTCCACGACATGCTGGCCATGGACCGTATCAGCGATCCCCAGGTCTCCCCCGACGGCAAGTGGGTCGCCTACACCGTGCGCACCACCGACCTGGAGGCCAACCGCGGCCGCACCGACATCTGGATCTCGCCCACCGAGGGCGGCGAGCCCCGGCGCCTGACCACCCACGAGGCCGCCGACTGGAATGCCCGCTGGTGCCTGGACGGCAAGCTCTTCTTCCTGTCCACCCGCGGCGGCGGCTCCCAGATCTGGAAGATCGATCCGTCCGGCGGCGAGGCCGTCCAGGTGACGCGGCTGGCCCTGGACGTCGGCGAGTTCCGGGTCGTCCCCGACCTGCATGCGTTCCTGGTGACGATGGAGGTCTACCCCGGCCTCGGCATCCAGGGCACCCTGGACCGCGACGCCGAACTGGCGCAGGCCAAGACCACCGGCCTGACCTACGACGAGCTGATGTTCCGGCACTGGGACACCTGGGAGGACGGCAAGCGCAACCACCTGTTCCTGGTCCCCGGCGAGACCATGGAACCGCTGGACCTGATGCCCGGGCTGGACGCCGACGTCCCCACCAAGCCCTGGGGCGGACTGGAGGAGGTCGCGGTTTCCCCCGACGGTTCGGAAGTGATCTTCACGGCGAAGATCCTGCCCGGCAGCGAACCCGCCTGGAGCACCGATTACGACCTGTACGCCGTCCCCACCGACGGCTCGGGCGCCCTCCGCTGCCTGACCGAGACGAACCAGGCCTGGGACACCGAACCGGTGTTCACCCCCGACGGATCCACCCTGGCCTTCCTGGCCATGGACCGGCCCGGCTTCGAGGCCGACCGTTTCCACATCAAGCTCATGGACTGGGCCACCGGGCAGCTGCGGCGGATCGACCTGGTCCACGAGGGCCTGGATCTCACCCCCCACGGCCTGGTCTTCAGCCCCGACGGCAAGACCATCTTCTGCACGGCGGGCTATCTCGGCCAGACCAGCATCTTCCGGATCGACGTGGCCACTTCCAGGGCCGAACCGGTGGTCCGCATGGGCAGGAACATGAGCCTGAGCCTGCTGGGCAAGGATCGTCTGCTCTTCGGGCAACAGCACCTGCAGTCCCCCACCGAGCTGTACGTCGTCAAGACCTCGGGCGGCGAGCCGAAGCAGATCACCGATCTCAACGGCGAGAAGCTCTCCCGCTGCCTGATGGGCGAACCCGAGCAGTTCACCTTCGAGGGCTGGAACGGGGAGACGGTCTACGCCTACGTGGTCAAGCCCTACGACTTCAGCGAGGTCAAGGCCTTCGCCGGGCAGAAGTGGCCCGTCGCCTTCCTGGTCCACGGCGGTCCGCAGGGAAGCTTCGGCAACGACTTCCACTATCGCTGGAATCCCCAGGCCTACGTCGGCGCCGGTTTCGCCACGCTGGCGATCGACTTCCACGGTTCGACGGGTTACGGCCAGGCCTTCACCGACGCCATCAGCGGCCACTGGGGCGACCGTCCCCTCGAGGACCTGGAAAAGGGACTTGCAGCCGCCCTGGAGAAGTACCCCTGGATGGATTCCCAGAAGGTCGTCGCCGCCGGCGCGAGCTACGGGGGCTACATGATCAACTGGATGCACGGCCAGCCCTTCAGCCACAAGTTCAAGGCCTTCGTCTGCCACGACGGCAACCTCGACGAACGCATGGCCTACTTCGACACCGAAGAGCTTTGGTTCCCCGAGTGGGAGCACGGCGGAACCCCCTGGGCCGAGGGCAGCCAATACGGCCTGCACAATCCCGCCGACCACGTCCAGAACTGGCACGTGCCCACCCTGGTGGTCCACGGAGCTCTGGACTACCGGGTCGTCGACACCCAGGGGCTCAGCACATTCACCGCCCTGCGCAGGCAGGGGGTGCCCGCCAGGCTGCTGTACTTCCCCGACGAGAACCACTGGGTGCTCAAGCCCCACAACTCCATCCAGTGGCACGACGAGGTCATGGCCTGGCTGACCCGCTGGACCCGGTAATCCGCAGCGCTCTGCCCCCGCCCCACGGCCCGGCCCACGCCGGGCCGTTTTCCTTTTCACCCGGCGCCCCCCGGGTTATGATCGCGGCCCGTTCCATCCTGCAGCGAAGGGAGCCCTCATGGCCGTCGTGAATCTCACCGTCAACGGACAAGCCCATACCCTGGACGTCGATCCCGATACGCCCCTGCTCTGGATCCTGCGGGACCACCTGGATCTCACCGGCACCAAGTACGGCTGCGGCGTCGGCGAATGCGGGTCCTGCACCGTGCTGCTGGACGGCGAGGCGGTGCGGTCCTGCTCCCTGTCCGTGAGAGAAGCCGCTGCCGGCGCCGTCACGACCATCGAGGGGCTGGGCCGGGACGGCCTGCATCCGGTCCAGAAGGCCTGGAAGGAACTGGAGGTGCCCCAGTGCGGGTACTGCCAGCCGGGCCAGATCCTCACGGCCGTCGCCCTGCTGGATAGGAATCCCCGGCCGGCGGACGCCGAGATCACCGCAGCCATGAGCGGCGTCCTGTGCCGGTGCGGCACGTACCAGCGCATCGGACGGGCCGTCAAGAAGGCGAGCGAAGGAGGCGGGCGATGACCACCGTGATCAACCTCGGCCGCCGCGACTTCCTGAAGACCGCCGGAGTGCTGACCGGCGCCCTGGTGCTGGGTTTCCGACTGACCGAAGCCGCAGCCGCCGAGGCTGCAGCCGAGTGGGGCGCCGTCGGTGCCCCCTTCAATCCCAACGCCTGGCTGGAGATCACGCCCGAGGGCCGGATCATCGTCCAGGTGCCCTGGTCCGAGCTGGGGCAGGGTCCCTTGACGGCCATCCCCATGTTGCTGGCCGACGAGCTGGAAGCCGACTGGGAAATGGTCGAGGTCCGCAAAGCCTGGAACGATCCCCGTTTCGGCCGGATGGGAACCGGGGGCAGCCGCAGCGTGCGCACGAGCTGGGACCCGGTCCGCCGGGCAGGCGCCGCCGCCCGCCAGATGCTCATCCTTGCCGCGGCGGCCCGCTGGAGCGTCCCGGCCGGGGAGTGCCGGGCCCGCAGGAGCGAGGTCGTCCATGAACGCAGCGGCAACCGCGCCGGATTCGGTGACCTGGCCGAGGCGGCCTCGCTGCTCGAGGTCCCCCAGAACGTCCCCCTGAAAGCCCCCGCGGCCAGGACCCTGATCGGCAAGTCCCTGCCCCGCCTGGACACCCTGGCCAAGATCACCGGCGAAGCCGAGTTCGGGTTCGACCTGCGTTTCCCGGGTCTGCTGTTCGCGGCGGTGGCGCGGGCGCCGGTGTTCGGCGCGCAGGTTGCCGGTGTGGACGATTCGACCGCCCGCAGGATGCGCGGCGTGCGCCGGGTCCTGCCCATCGGCAGCGGGGTCGCGGTCCTGGCCGACACCACCTGGCAGGCCTTGAAGGCCCGGGACGCCCTGGACGTCCAGTGGACCCCAGGCAGCGAACCGGATCTCGACTCGGACGCCATCGCCGCCCGGCTCGCCGCCGCCCGGCCAGAGGCCGCGGCGATCATGCGCCGGGAAGGGAACCCGGCCGGCGCCCTGGCAAGCGCCCACACCGTCGTCTCGTCGGTCTACGAGCTGCCCTTCCTTTCGCACTCGCCCATGGAACCTGTCAACTGCACCGCCCGCATCGTCGACGGGTTCTGCGAGGTCTACGGCCCCATCCAGTCCGTGAGCTGGGGCCAGAGCGTGGCAGCCGCGGCAGCCGGGATGGACCCGCAACGGGTCAAGGTCTTCCCTTCGTACGCCGGCGGCGGATTCGGTCGGCGCCTGATGGTGGACTACGTCACCGATGCGGTGGAGCTCGCCGAGGCCGCCGGGTGTCCGGTCCAGGTGGTCATGACCCGCGAGGAGGACACCCGCCACGGATTCTACCGGCCCGCCAGCCGGCACGTCATGCAGGCCGGTCTGGACACCGCCGGCGGCCTCGTGGCCTGGTCCCACCATCTGGCCTGCCCTTCGATCAGCGGCCAGCTCGATCCGGCAGGCGTCCCGGACGGCCGGGACGAGGGCGCCGTCGACGGAGCGGCCACTCTGCCCTACCGCATCGGGAACGTGGACGTGCTGTACAGCATGGTGAACACGCCGGTGCCGGTGGGCTGGCTGCGCTCGGTCTACAACACCCAGAACGCCCTGGCCAACGAGGCCTTCCTGGACGAGGTCGCCCGCGCGGCCGGGCGCGATCCGGTCGCTCTGCGGCTCGACCTGCTGCCCGGGGACAACCGCCTGCGTCGGACCCTGGAAACGGCCCGCGACCACTGGGGCTGGCCCGCCCGCCTGGAAAAGGGCCGAGGGCAGGGGGTGGCCTGCCACCCCTGCTTCGGCAGCTTCGTGACCATGATGGCGGAAGTCTCGTCCCCGGCCCCCGGCCGGGTGCGGGTCCACCGCGTCCTGGCCGTGGTCGACTGCGGCCCCGTGGTCCATCCGGACGGGATGCGCTCCCAGATCGAGGGGGGCATCGCCTACGCCCTGAGCGGCCTGCTGCACGAGGGGATCCGGATCCGCCGGGGCCGGGTCGCCCAGAGCAACTTCGACGACTACCCCATCCTGACCCTGGACGAGATGCCCGAGGTCACGGTGGTGAGCATTCCCAGCGAGGACGCCATCGGCGGCATCGGGGAGCCCGGCTATCCGCCCCTCGGCCCCGCCGTCCTCAACGCCCTGTTCGACGCCACGGGAGTCCGGGTGCGGAACCTGCCCCTGGCCGCCCACTTCGGCCAATGACCGGAAGGAGCCTGCCGCCATGCTCAAGGACACCACGATCATGATCACCGGGGCCAGCGCCGGCATCGGCGAGGCCTGCGCCCGGATCTTCGCCCGCGAAGGCGCCCGCCTGATCCTGGCCGCCCGCCGGGCCGACCGCCTCGAGACCCTGGCAGCCGCATTGCAGGCGGCCCACGGGACCGCGTGCTTCAACATCGAGCTCGACGTGCGGGACCGGACGGCCGTCGATGCGGCCGTGGCCGGATTGCCCCCCCAGTGGCGGGCGATCGACGTCCTGGTCAACAACGCCGGCCTCAGCCGCGGTCTGGACAAGCTCCAGGAGGGGGACTTCCGGGACTGGGAGGAGATGATCGACACCAACATCAAGGGCCTGCTGTGGGTCAGCCGGGCGGTGATTCCGGGCATGGTGGAGCGCGACCGGGGACACGTGATCAACATCGGCAGCATCGCCGGACACCAGGTCTATCCCGCCGGCAACGTGTACTGCGCCACCAAGCACGCGGTCAGGGCCCTGAACCAGGGGCTGCGCATCGACCTGCTGGGAACCCGGGTGCGCTGCTCGACGGTGGACCCGGGCATGGTCGAGACCGAATTCAGCGAGGTGCGCTTCCACGGCGACGCCGAACGCGCTGGGGCGGTCTACCGCAACTTCCCGCCGCTGAAGGCCGAGGACATCGCCGAGGCGGTCCTGTTCTGCGCCACCCGCCCCCCCCACGTCAACATCCAGGAGATGCTGGTCATGCCCCTGGACCAGGCCGCGGTCTACGCCTCGAATCCCCGCGGCATCGACTGAGGTTTTTCGGGGGGCGCGCACCGCCCCCCCTCATTCCTCAAATATCCCCTAAAGTGCCGGTTCCCCGGGCCGATTCCTCACCCATGAAGAGGCTCCTTGGAGGGAGTCATGTGCGTCGCCCAGCTTCCTGGCACCAGCCAAGGGCCCGGGGGAGGCCCCGATTAGCGAAAGGAATCGAATCATGAGGACGCCCAGGACAACGGATCGCAGCGGATTCACCCTGATCGAGATCGTCATCGCGGTGGCCATCGTGGCGATCTTCGCCGCCGCCATCAGCCCCATGGTCTTCCGGCACCTGGAGGACGCCAAGGTCTCCCGCGCCCAGAACGAGACCGAGACCATCTCCACCGCGCTGCTGGGCTACTACAAGGATACCGGCCGGTGGCCCTTCACCAACGCCAACGGCCCGACCGGCAACGCCGTCTCGCGCGTGGTGTCCAGCACCGTCCTGCCCACCGTCGCGGGACCCGGCGCCGGCGCGGGGGCCAACAACTGGGGCACCTTCGGCACGGCCAAGCAACTCGGCGACTACCTCTACTACAACAACCCGGACAACGACTCTTCGGCCACCGGGAACAACGCCAACCAGAACAACCAGGACTGGGACACCAATGGCCGCAACGCCTGGAAGGGCCCCTATCTGGACAACTACGAGCTGACCGATCCCTGGGGCAACGGCTACGTCATCAACTCGCGGTACTTCCCGGGCGGAGCCTACGCCGGCGCCGTCCGCCACAAGGTGTTCGTCCTGAGCGCGGGTCCCAATGGGACCTGGGAAACCCCCTTCAACGACGCGACCACCGAGGACGTCATGGGCGACGACATCGGCACGGTGGTGACTGTTCGCTGATGGTTGTGCCGTCGAAATTGTGTCTGTTCGGATCCCCCTGGCGGTCTCTCCCGCCAGGGGGTTCTCTCTAGTACGCGTACTTCAATTCATGCCGCCTCTGCTTTCCCAGCGCCGGGGTTTCCACTGCCCGATCATAGTACTGCGCCCACCGATCCGGTAACTCCATCAACGTCCGAAAGATCCGCCGACTCAGTATCTCCGGTATCTGCAACGAACGGTCCACCATCCCCCGCAACATCGCCGGCGTGGGGCTCCCCCGCTGCTTCTCGCTGATCCCCTTCATGTAGTTCCGCCACACCAGGAAGATCACCAGCCGCTCCGCACTCCCCTGCCGACGCTTCGAGTACGCGATCGTCTCCCGCTTGTGGTTCGCACTGCTGTGACGGATCAACAGGTCCAGCAAGTTCACCGCATACAACCGGTTGTGCTGATCCCGGTGCTCCTTGCCCGGGGTCACCAGGTGGATGATCTCCAGC
>Ga0180009_10002217_pt1 | contig 23015 bp, 21 predicted proteins | sample OS_PC_MetaG_FD_123537 | JGI IMG/M metagenome (GOLD analysis project Ga0180009, IMG submission 123537) | Groundwater microbial communities from the Aspo Hard Rock Laboratory (HRL) deep subsurface site, Sweden - OS_PC_MetaG | ecosystem: Environmental > Aquatic > Deep subsurface > Groundwater...
ATTGCAGATATGCTTGAGACGGTTGCCTTTACTGGGCCGATGCTGGATGCTGGTTGCTTGATGCTTGATAACTTGCATGCCATCAGGAGTGGAATCCATAAACATCCAGTATCCAGAAACCAGCCCTGTTGAATAGGGTTCCCTTCGGGAAATTCAACAGGGCCAGTATCAAGGATCAGCCAATAACAGCAAGGTTTTTCGTCGAGACAGAATCGAGTTAGTGTCATATCTAATGCAACTATAGAGTTAAGTTAATGAGTTGGTATCGCCCCTGCTGCCCGAAAGTGCTCGATTTCCTCCTTGCCGAAGCCGGCTTCTTTGAGCACCTCCTCGGTGTGCTCGCCGGGGAGGGGAGCAAGCCGTCGGATGGATCCCGGCGTGTCGGATAGCTTCACCGAAATGCCTACCTGCCTTACCTTTCCCGCCGTGGGGTGGTCCACATCCACGATCATCTTGCGGTGCTGGAGCTGCGGGTCTGACGCCAACTCATCAAACGCATAGACCTTGCCGACACAGATATCGGTCGCGGTGAGCAGCTCAAACCACTCGTCCCTGGTCTTGGTACGAAACGCCTGGCGCATATGGTCACGTATTTCCTCTCGCTTATCCTCGCTGAACTGGTGAGGGATGAGGTCCTCTCGACCTACAGTGCGGCAGAGGTTAGCATAGAACCAGGGCTCCACAGAGCCCACGCTGATGTATTTTCCGTCCTTGGTCTCATAGACATTGTAGTGCCCCCAGCCGCCGGTAAGAGGGTGATCGCCTCGCTCGGGCACCACACCGCTTTCGAAGTGCCACGACAGGATATGGCCCATCAGGGAGACGACACCGTCGGTCATGGCGATGTCCACAAACTGCCCCTTACCGGTCTTCTCGCGGGCGAGGAGGGCCGCCATAACGCCGATGGCACCGTGCATGCCGCCACCGGCGTAGTCGGCGAGCAGGTTGGCCGGTATCACCGGACCGGTATCAGGAAGACCGAGAAAGCCCAGAGCCCCAGCGTGGGAGATGTAGTTGATGTCGTGGCCCACCAAGTCACGGTAGGGCCCGTCCTGGCCATAGCCGGTAATAGCACAGTAGATCAGCCCCCCGTTTATCTGTTTCAGGGTGTCGTAGTCAATCCCCAGGCGCTTGGTCACCCCGGGGCGGAACTCCTCAACCATCACGTCGGCGGTCTCCGCGAGCTTGTGGAAGATTCGGCGCGCCTCGTCGGTCTTCAGGTTGAGGGCTATGCTACGTTTGTTGCGGTTGACGGCGTTGAAGGGAGAGAATGTCTCCACCATCCCCTTCATCTCCTGCGGCCTCGTCCCCCTGGCCTGCTCGGCGCGGCGGCCGGTCAGGGGCCCGTGCTCCTCCACCTTGATCACATCGGCCCCCAGGTCAGCCAATATCTGCGTGCAGTAGGGCCCGGGTGCCAATCGGGTTAGGTCGAGGACCTTTATTCCTTCCAGTGCGAGCGTCATTTTCTTCCTCCTCAGCAAATCTAGTTGTTGCGGACAAATCCAGTCCAGAATACATAGTCACAAGAATCCGATGAACACGCTTGACGTTTTATACACTTCATCATGCATTAGCCAGAGTGCCACCGTCCACATAGATGGATTGACCTGTAATAAAACTGGAATCCTCTGAGCAGAGGAAAAGAACAGCTCCTACGATCTCCTCCGGCTCTGCCAACCGACCTTTGGGAATTCTGCTTGTCAAGTGTTTTTCCACGTCGGGATTGGACCATATGGGCTGGCTGAAAGCCGTCTTGGTGAGTCCAGGGCCTACCGCGTTCACATTGATGTTGAAAGGTGCCCATTCCACGGCCATACACTTTGTCAACATGGAGAGCGCTGCCTTGCTGGCATGATAGACTCCCATCCCTGCCCCTCCACGGACCGCGCCGACCGTGGTTATGTTAATTATCCTTCCCCCACCCTTCTCCATCATGATCTTGGCCACTGCCCGACTCAGAAGGAAGGTCCCCTTACAGTTGGTATCGAAAATCTTGTCCCAACCATCCTCCCTCAGTTCAATAAGGCTTCTGAGAAAACTCCTGGCCGCATTATTCACCAGAATGTCGATGGTTCCATATCTCTGTATAGTCGCGTCAACCAGATTTTCGATCTGCTCATTAACCGTTAAATCGGTCACCACCGCTGTGGCTTCACCCCCCTTTCCTTTAACCTCATTCACCATAGCATCGAGTTCCTCTTGGGTTCGCGAGGCAACGACTACTTTCACCCCGCATTCGGCCAGACCCACTGTTATGGACTTACCAATTCCTCGCCCACCCCCGGTCACTATGGCTACCTTGCCCTTTAGATCATATTTAATGGACATCTTCTATGCTCCTTTCTCGTAATCATTCTATATAAAGTCAACTCCCATCCCGTAAAGCATGATGGCTTGCGGGTTCAAGGATTCAAGGGGTCTAGTGATCAAGGGAAAACCCTATATACTCTCGAACGCTGGAATCCTCGATCCCTAGAACCCTATCGGCGCAAAAGATCGAACTGAAATCTTCGCATAAAGGCAAGGGTTTTTCACCCAATCCCCGAGCGGGTCAATAAATCGCCTTCGCAAGATATACCTCCGCCCTTCCCTCTCCTTTTTTGAGAGATGTTGAGACAAAGGTCTAAAAATCGTAATAAAGCAAAAGGAGTATAAAGAGGGAGCGAATCGAAGTCAACGACAAAAACCCCCATGGTCCAATGACGATTCACGAAACCGCGCATCAAAGCCAAGTTCATTGAAAACCAAGGATTGAGAAGATTTTTGTTACTTTTAATGAATTTTAAGGGGAGGGTTGTTTGTAGAATTTCGGAGACGGTTGATTGTGTGCTGTTTGAGAAAAATTAAAATTTGATATTGACATATAGATCTATGATTATTATTGTTGCAACTAAATTGCAATAGAGGTTGATGATGAGTGATGAGATTGATCTCTTCAGGTCTTTTATAGCCAAAAAAGGGCTCAGAAATACACCAGAGAGGGAAGAGATCATAAATGAGATATTCTCCGAACATGACCATTTTGATGTGGATGAACTCTATCTCCGACTGCGCCAGAAAGGAAGCAAGGTCTCCAAGGCTTCCATCTACAGAAACATACCGCTCATCATGGAGTGTGGGTTGATAAAGGAGGTATGGCACGAAGACGGACATATGCATTATGAACACATTTATGGTCATGGACATCACTGTCATCTTCGTTGCGTTAAATGCGGAAAGGTGATTGAGTTCGTAGAGGAGGAATTGAATAAGATAGAAAAACGCCTGGGGAAAATCTTTGATTTTGAGATTCTTGACCATCGCCTGGACATAACCGGTTACTGCTCTGCCTGTAAAATATGCCTAATATATTCAACAGTTTTTATGGCGCCCCACAAGGGAAAAATTTGCATAGAGATGGAGATATCTCATGATAAACAATAATCATTTTGAAAAAACCAATTTCCGTACACTGATTGAGACAGATAAGATAGGAAGAGTTGAAGACAGGCTCAATATCATTGATACATTTCTCAAAACAGAAAAGCACGTGACCTTTGAAGATTTAATGAGGCTTTTAAAAGAGAAAGGTTACGATTACGAACCAGATTTTGTAAGACAGTGTATGAATCGTTGGGTTGAGCAGGGCTTTGCCCAAAAGAAAACATTTGAGGGGCAGCCTCCCCGATATGAACACCATCATCTGGGAAAACATCATGACCATCTCATCTGCACCAAATGTGGTAAAATAGTCGAATTCAAGAATGATGAGATGGAAAGATTGCAGCTGAAAATAGCTGCGGAACAGGGATTTCATATGCTCCAGCATAAGATGGAGATCTATGGTCTCTGCTCTGAATGCCTGGCCCAAAGGAGACCATTAATGCACCTGGCTATGGCCAAATCAGGTGAAAGGATCATTATCAAGGAGATAATCGGAGGAAGAACTGCCCGGGCAAGGCTGGCTTCCATGGGCTTTCGGCCGGGGGATCCTTTAGAGATTATTAGTAATGACGGTTGGGGTAGATTGATTGTGGGATTTGGTAATACAAGGATGGCCATGGGTAGAGGTATGGCCCAGAAGATCATGGTCACACTTGCCCCTCAGGATCAAACCATGTAATCCTTAAGATGCTCAAGCAATCCTCTGCAAGAGATCCCTTGCTTTATCCCGAATGAACCTTACAAACTTTTCAGCTTCGCTCCTATGATAGTATCTCCTCTTCTCTTCGGGGCTTACACGCTCTGGGCAGTGACGGAGGCGGATCTTCGTGATGGCATTAAAATCATCCATGATTAATCTCTTGTATATGAGATTTAAAAGAGAAAATCTGAATTCCCTCTCAAATATGGATGATGACCAGTCCACAATATAGGGTCTGCCATCATCTCCCAGCAAGATATTGGGAGCCCGTTTAAGGTCACAGTGGGCTAAACCGTGCCCATGAATACTTTTCACTAATGCTTCCAACTCTTTAAAAAAACCCTCAGGAAGCTTTTCATCGTTCTGAAAGGCTTCCATATTCTTGCCTGATATCTCCTCTATGACTATTGCGAGCCCATCAATAACACGATAAAAGGTGGGTACACCCTGAAGGCCCCTCAGCATTCTATATGCCTTGCTCTCTCTCCACACCAGGAAACGACCGATCGTGTTTCTATACAGAAATCTGTTTGTGCTGTAATCCTTGACTATTGCCCTTCTACCATCTTCTTCAACGACCCATAGATTGGGTCTCGTACTGGATGGTTTTCTTAGGACTCCACGCTGTCGTTTGGTAAGGTCAGATAATTTCAGAGACTCGAACATGGTAATTGTGATCTGTCATGCGTCGTTGATCATTCGTTAGTGCTCATCCGAAAATGTGTTTTTTCGGATTTCGCGCTATTAGCCATCAGCATTCAGCTATCAGCAAAAACCTAATATGGGTTGCCTGACTGCTGATCGCTGACCGCTGAAAGCTTCATCCAGAAATCGCCAATTTCTACTCTGAGTGATATTTATAATAAGCAGCACATGTCCCCTCACTGGAGACCATACAGGCTCCAACTGGATTGAGGGGTGAACATCCATTTCTAAACAGTTTACATTCAAAGGGTCTTATGATGCCCCTCAAAACCTCGGCACAACGGCAACCGGGAGGCTCTTTTGCATGGGGAACATCCAGGTCAAAACGATTCCTTGCGTCATAGTCTGAATACATCTCCCTTATGGCCATGCCGCTCCCGGGTATCACCCCTAAACCACGCCAGGGAGAATCGCATGGTTCAAAGACCTCTTTCATTGTTTTGAGGGCCCCTGGGTTTCCTTCAGGCGTTACAGCTCTTGTATACTGGATCTCAACCTCGGCTCGACCATTCTCTGATTGTTCCACAAGCATTAAGATACCCTGGAGAATATCTATGGGTTCAAAACCCGCCACAACACAGGGTATCCCATATCGATCAACCACAGCTTCATAGGAAGAGGTCCCGATGATGGTGCTCACATGCCCAGGGCAGATGAATCCGTCAATATGAAGATCACCTCCTGAGATAAGGGCATCCATAGCGGGTGGAAGGAGCTTATGGGCAGAGAGGACTGAAAAATTAAGGAGCTTCCTATCATGGGCCGTTTTAATAGCTGCCGCTACTGTGGGGGCTGTCGTCTCAAATCCTATACCCAGGAACACCACTTCCCTTTCGGGATTTTCCTCGGCAATTTTTAGGGCATCAAACGTGGAATAGACCATCCTCACATCGGCACCGCGGCCATTCTCCTTCTGTAGAGATGACTCTGTTCCAGGCACTCTCATCATATCACCAAAAGTGGTAATGATGACATCAGGTATCCGTGCAAGCCTAACCGATCGATCAACCTCCTCTATGGCCGTTACACAGACCGGACAACCCGGACCTGAAATAAGATCGATATTTTGAGGGAGAACACTCCTGATACCATGTCTGAAGATGGCCATGGTATGGGTACCGCAGATCTCCATGAGCCGAGTTGGCTTCCTGGAAACCTCCTTGATCTTCCGAGCCAGGCCCTTTGCCAACGTCCCGTCTCGATATTCATCAATATATTTCATTCCTATCCTTTAAGATGATAACAGTGATTTGAACTGTCTTAAATGCATAAAGTGCAACCGCTACAAAGGAAGTTCGAATTCCCCCATCATTCCCCCATATCTCATCCCTGCACAGACTGCCTGACCCAGTGATAGCCCCCCATCATTTGCGGGCACAAGGCTGTGACTGTAAACCCTAAAGCCCTCGGAGGAGAGTGACCTGTGAAGCCCTGTGAGCAGGGTCACGTTCTGAAATGCGCCCCCACTCATGGCCACCAGCTCTATTCCCGTCTCATCCCTTAATCTCAAACAAGCCCCTGTGAACATCTCTATCAAGGTATTATGGAAACGCCTACTGATTATTCCCCGGCTTAGCCCTTTTTCGAGATCTTCCACTATATCATTGACCATTTCATATGTGAGCAGAACCAACCGATGATCTCCCTCTTCGATCTTCCAGGAATACCCTCTTCTTTCACCCGGGGTTTGGCACATCTCCAGTTCAAGGGCTGCCTGTCCCTCATAGGCTATCTCGTGCCTGAGGCCCACCAGAGAAGCGACAGCATCGAAGAGCCTTCCGCAGCTTGATGTCAAGGGGGAATTGACCCCCCTCCTGACCATATGGATTAGAGTTTCTGCTTCCTGTTTGTCAAGGGTTTTGACAAATTCAATGGGTAGATTAAAAAGGTCCTCACCATGGGTTTTGTAAAGGTAACTCAGAGCCATCTTCCATGGTGACCTAACTGCCCCATCACCACCAGGCTGGGGAACGTAATCAAGATGTGCAGCCCTCCTAAAAGAGGTTAGATCAGCCAACAGAACCTCACCACCCCATAGCTTCCCGTCTGAACCGAGACCCATGCCGTCAAGTGCCAACCCGATCACCGGCCCTTTGATCCTATTCTCTGCAAGGCAGCTGACGATGTGTGCATGGTGGTGTTGTATAGCCATTGTGGGAATCCCTTTCTGCTCTTTGGCAAATTTTGAAGCCAGATAATCGGGGTGAATATCATGGGCCAAGACCTTGGGATCTATCTCCAGGATGCGTTTCAAGTGTGATATGGTGAGGTGAAAAAATTCCAATGTCTCCAGGTTTTCCATATCTCCAACATGTTGGCTGAGGAAAGCTCGGTTCTCCTTGGTCATACAAACAGTATTCTTTAATTCGGCGCCCACAGCCAATATGGGAGGCATGTCTGACATCTCTTCAGCAAGAAAAATAGGGACCGGCACATAACCACGGGATCGTCTCACCTGTCTCGGAACTTTATCCACGACTCTGATGATGGAATCATCACTTCTCAGATATATATCACGGTTATGGACCAAAAAATAATCGGCAATCCCTTTCAGATTCTTAAAGGCATCCTGGTTGTCAATGTTAATCGGTTCTTCGGTCATATTACCGCTGGTCATGACCAGGGCCCTGAAGTCACCCTCCATCAGAAGGTAATGGAGAGGGGTATAGGGGAGCATAATGCCGAAGGTCCTATTTCTGGGGGCCACATGAGGGGAGAGTCCATGGGAGCGACGTCTCTTCAGGATAATAATGGGGCGATGATGAGAGAGCAAGGCTTCTGCCTCCATGTGACTGACATGGGCTATCTCCTTTGCTCTGTTCAAATCCTTGACCATGATGGCCAGGGGTTTCTCTTCACGATGCTTACTCCTTCTTAGTCTAACAACAGCCTTGTGATTGACCGCATCAACGGCTAAATGAAATCCTCCCAGTCCTTTGATTGCCACAATAGCCCCCTTTTTTAAAAGGGAGATGGTCTCTTCCATCGGGTCAGAGCAGATGACAGGGTTACCATTTTCATCGTGGAGAGACAGGCTTGGGCCACAGTCCCAACAGGCATTTGGCTGGGCATGAAATCGTCTGTTTATGGGATCTCTATATTCACTTTGGCAGGCCTGGCACATCTTAAACTTTTTCATGGTTGTCATGGGTCGATCATAGGGTATATCCATGATGATGGTATAACGTGGGCCGCAATTGGTGCAGTTGATGAAAGGATATCGAAAACGCTTATCATTGGGATCTTGCAATTCTGCGAGACACTGGGGGCAGATGCTGACATCAGGTGAGATGAGGGTTGAACGCTCTTCATCAGCTTGGCTCTCCCTTATCTCAAAAACCCTGCCATTTTTTAAGGGAATATCAACCCTCTCCAGTGATGAGAGTTGAGATAGGGGAGGTTTTTCAGATAGGATTTTTTTAAAAAAGAGTTCAATATTCTCGTCGAGACCTTCCACTTCCAGATCTACGCCCCGGGAAGTGTTGATCACAAATCCGGTCAGATGATAGCGAAGAGCGAGCTGATAGATAAAGGGACGAAAACCAACCCCTTGAACTATACCTTTTATGGCCCCCCTGGACCGCTTGATCATATTCTATTGACCCGCCTTCCTGACCTCTACCTCCTTCTTGAGCCAGTTATACCATTCTGATCTATTTACTCTCCATCGCCTATTCCACTTCCATCTCAACAATAGACAAATCCTGGCCTCCAATGGTCTTAATTTCAGCGCTTTCGCAAGAGGGACAGACAAAGGCATAATCTTCTATCTCGAATTCACCCTTACACTCCTGGCAGTATCCTCTTAAAGGAATAATATCCATTATCAGCCTGGCCCCTTCCAGTTCGGTCCCGGAAGTTATCACTTCAAAACAGAAAGATAGGGAATCGGGCACAATTGCCGACATCTGCCCTATATTAAGGCGCACGGATCTGAGGGTTTTTACATTGTTCTTGTGCATCTCTTCCTTAATGATATCGATTATACTTTGCGCTATGGACATCTCGTGCATTCGTAAACCTACGGTTTCCTTGTCAATACCACCTGCTTACTCCTGGATTTTTGGCTCATCCGCATTTTGTTAATGCGAGTTGTCTTATGATTAAAATCTAAACCCAGACGAATTTTATGGCATGATGGTCGTCAAGGGTAAACCCTGTTCTCTAGCCTGAAACTCATACAGGTTGGAAGCGGAACGGAGGCAATGGTAGACGTCGTTTTAAGTCAAAGAATTAGCCCTGCATCAAGGTTATTATTAAAGAGCTTATTTTCTGCCTGGCGTCATTAAATACTCCCGATAGATTCAAGGAATGGTTGGCAAAGATGCTATCCGGATCTCCATTGAATATGAGCAGAGGCTCAAAATCGCATCTTCTAAGATTCTCCAAGATCTTATCAACGAGTTTCACACAATTTTTATCAGTCAGGACATCGATAAAGTCAATTCTTATTGCCTTGAAAGAGGCATAAAGGGCATAGGCCACACCCTGTGCATAATAGAAGTTATCGTCTATCTTGTACCATGGTATGTCAATATCAACGAGCTCTGGACCTTTAGGCGTACCCTTTCTCTGCTCTTCCATAGAGAGAGTCTTCTTAATATCACGAGGCGCATTGATAAGCCTGGTATTCACGCCACCCATTAGAGAGGCATATTGATTGAGAAGTTCCACAAGATTATCGGCCCTCGGGTAAAAATTTGATTTTCCACTCAAAAGATTCTGATAAAAGGACTCCAGATTCTGATGACCCATTCTCCATTTGCTTTCAGCAGAGGGGAACCACCATTTGTAGGGATTATTGGAAAAGGCGGTGAAGACTTCTTCGGCATGGGGGTCCAGAGTGTCTGTTGTTCTCATGCGAGAAAGATTGTCCCTCAAAACCCTGACATTATATCTGACAACCTCCAACTCACCGATCTGGAAATTGGGCATATTGTCAAGGAGTACTGTCGGCCACAGGATGTCATTGGGTAACCAGTTTTTAAACATCTGTTTCACCAGGGCCTGGTTTGTCTTAATGAAATAGGCTCCTTTTATCTTCTTATTCACTTTCTGCAGGGAGACGTCTCCGGGCTTTCTGGAATTAATGGCCATAACTATGATTACAAAAAGAGATAAGGCCAATAGAGCCGCAAAAATAGATACCCAACGTTTACTTTTGCCCTTCTTTTCTAAAGATGTTGTTGGCTTTTCTTCATTCATATCTTTCCTCTTGACATCAGTTCATCTCGAATTGAATGATTGATAAGTTTGATTTTAAATAAAGATTAATAATGGGATTTATTCTAATGGGAATACTGAATGGTTGTCAATATGATTGTAACTGCTCAGCTATTTAGGTTGAAGACTAAAGGCTGAAGGGTTTTTCAAATACCTGAAGTTTTGTGTGATCGCGCATGATTTGTCCCTAAAAGCCTTCTACCTTCAGTCTATCCACCTGGGCAGTTACTACGTGCTATGGTCTGATTGCTCAATGTACCATCTATATGTGGCCTTGATTCCTTCTTTTAAAGATACCTTATGTTTCCAACCAATTCTGTTTAGCTTAGAGACATCTAATAACTTTTGAGGGGTTCCGTCAGGTTTGGAAGCATCCCAGATCAGATCTCCACCATAACCGAGGACTTCGGCTACGATAGCAGCAAGTTCACGGATAGTATGATCTTCCCCGCAACCGATGTTTATAAGCGGCATGGTCCTTTTGAAGAATTGCTGTTCGTCATCTTGCTGGGAGTCTCGCCCTGAGGATTTAGTGTCTGATCTCGTAAATATGAGATGATCATATTTGTCATCGGGTAGACTCATCAAGAAGAAACACGCGTCGGCAAGGTCGTCTATAAACAGGAATTCTCGGCGTGGATTACCCGAACCCCAGAGGGTAATGCCAGCAAAGCGCTCGGAATTTTGAGATCTGCATTGAAAAGAATCTGAAATTTCGTGGCCATGTGATTGAGCTATGGCCATGAGATTTTCCAAGATATCTTGCGGGATAATGCCATAGCAGGCCTGGTCTTTCTCAATCCCATCCCAGTCGCCCCTTTCGGCCAACTTGGCCAGATGAAACTTCCGAATGAGAGCCGGTAGGACATGAGAATTCTCAAGATCAAAATTATCATGGGGACCATATAGGTTTGTGGGCATCACAGATAGAAACCGGGTGCCATACTGACGGTTGTATGCCTCACACTGTATGATCCCTGCAATCTTGGCAACAGCATATGGCTCATTGGTGGGCTCCATGGGACCTGTGAGGAGGTGTTCTTCCCTCATGGGCTGAGGGCATTCCCGGGGATAGATACATGATGAGCCCAGGAAAAGAAGTCGTTTGACTTCTTCTTTCCATGCAGCATGCAGTACATTTGTCTGAATGGAAAGATTGCTGTATATAAATTCTGCCGGGTAACTATTGTTGGCCCAGATCCCGCCCACCTTTGCCGCAGCCAGAAAAACGTATTCCGGTTTCTCATTTCTAAAGAATGCTTCCACATCATGCTGTTTTGTGAGGTCCAGTTGGGCGTGAGTTCTAAGGATTAGATTATCGTATCCTTCAATTTCCAATCTTCTCACCAATGCTGACCCCACAAGACCCTGGTTACCGGCGACGTATATTTTCGAATCTCTTTTCATCTATTAGTTTCTATGATCAGAGGCGGGATAAGCAAATTATCGCCCCCAGTGTTCACTGAACGTTTTTTAGGCCTTATCGTCATTCATGATGCGTTGGATCACATCCTGACACCGCTGTAGATTTTGTAGTTCTTCAATATCCGTTTTTACCATGATCTTTACCAATTCCTCAAACGTAACGGTTGGTTCCCAACCCAAATGTCGTCGTGCTTTCGATGCATCGCCTAGAAGATATTCAACCTCGGTAGGGCGGAAATATCGTGGATCTATTGCCACCACTTCATCTCCTGGCTGAGGCGGTTTTTGTATCTCTTCAGAAGCTGAAAAAGATATGGATCTGATGATGCCACTCTCTGATGTCCCGGATCCGCGCCATTCCAGTTCCATTCCGGCTTCTCTGAATGCGGACTCACAAAATTCCCGGACAGTATGGGATTCTCCTGTAGCAATGACATAATCGTCAGGGATATCCTGCTGGTGCATCAGCCACATGGCTTTGACATAATCGGGTGCATAACCCCAGTCTCTTTTTGCCTCAAGATTTCCCAAGTAAAGCTTATCCATAAAGCCATACCTGATTCTTGCCACGGCACGGGTGATCTTGCGGGTCACGAAAGTCTCCCCCCTCCGTGGGGATTCATGGTTGAAAAGGATACCGTTGGTGGCGAAAAGATTATAGCCTTCACGATAATTCCTTACAAGCCAATAGGCATAAACCTTGGCCGCAGCATATGGACTGCGAGGCTCAAAAGGTGTCTGTTCATTTTGGGGGGCCGGCGCTCCACCGTACATTTCACTGGAGGAGGCTTGATAAAATCTGGTTTTCACCCCGGTTTTTCTGATGGCCTCCAGTAGCCTTACCGTACCCAACCCCGTCACATCTCCTGTATATTCAGGCATGTCAAAACTTACCCTCACATGGCTCTGTGCTCCTAAGTGATAGATCTCATCAGGTTGGATATTATAAATCAGGTCTGTCATCTGACCTGAAACAGAGAGATCACCATAGTGCAAGTAGAGTCTTTTGCCCGGGAGATGGGGATCTTGATAGATGTGATCAATACGATCTGTATTAAACGTGCTTGAACGTCGAATGAGGCCGTGGACCTCATAGCCCTTCTCCAACAGAAGTTCAGCGAGGTAGCTTCCATCCTGGCCTGTAATACCGGTCATAAAAGCCCGTTTCATAAAATTTTTCCTCCACCTTTTGTGTCAAAACTTTTGGCTCTTCACTTATAGGATTTCAGTCCGAATACGATAATCTCCCCCAGCAAAGCAAGGGGTTGCCTCACGAGTTTTTACCTTTGAAAGCTTGATCATTTAACAATTACACCGGGGATGTCAAGTGAATAGCATGGAGAATATGGTTCTTTACCCTTAGGTGACTCAAGTCAGGGATCTCTTGGGAATCTTTACACTCGACAAATCACCAGCATTCTAGCCGTCTACATAGACTAATATTTTAAAATTTGTGTCAAGTTTCTATATATTGTGGTTCTTGATTCAAACAGATACTGGATACTGGTCTCTGGATACTGGATTTAAAAGGAATTCTTTTTTGATTTATCCAGAATCTAGCATCCAGGATCTAGCATCGCTTGGCTTCAAGCAATGAATTACGTTTTTTCTCAACTCGTCGGTTTGCCCGTCCCGGACCGGAACGGGCCGGGGAGGCGGAGCTTCGCTGGTAATAGAGCCCCATATAAGATCCTCATTTATATCATCATTTACTATATATTGTATTATTTTTCACTTGACATACAATATATTCTTTTAATATCCTTGTAAAAAAATTTAAACAACCTTCTAAAGTTAAGACGTGCTTTGAGAGGTCTCATTCAATAAACCGACTATAGGATTAACATATTCTTCTCTTTATGATTTTTTTAATCTGAATCAACTGACTTTTCTGTTAATGGAGAAGGCAATGGAAGGCAAAGATAAACGCAAGGAAGGCAGGTTTAACTATATGATGCCGGAGTTTATCTATGCTGAGTTTAAGTTGGGGAAAGAACCCATTAAGGACAAAGTGTATAATCTGAAGATTCTAGACTGTTCAGAGAATGGTCTTGGTATGGTGATAACTCAAAAGGATTTTGATCTACTCAAGATACTGAATGAGGGCGATGAACTGAAAGATATCTCATTTTTCGCCACATGGACAGTTCTCAAGGTAGATGGCACTGTAAGACACAAAACCATGATACAGGAAGGTAAATATGAAGGCTGTTATCTCATTGGGATCGAATCCCAAGAGATGATCGAGAACTTTAAACCGGAAAATCCTTAAGGTGTCCATGTCAATAAAAACCAACCTTTTAGATGCAGTCAATTTTACGACCTTGTGTTAAACAGACAGACCACCGAGATACGGAAACATGTTTAAGATAGTTTAAAACGGAAACACCTGAAAGTAGATGACCCCGCACTAAAAGGCGGGGTTTTTTACTTTAATACCGCAACATATGAATTTCACGGTATTTAACGAAATCAACCGATCATACGATGTGCATCTTGTTTAAACCACCATAAAGATTTACTTGACAGATTTTACCCCAACTTTCTAAAGTGGGCTCGATTTGAACAAACACGGGCAGTGTCAACTCTTTTACCATTACAATCTGAAACCTGAATTATGCTAACGATTCTGCATTAATTTTGTAATTTTTCTACAGAGATTTATATCCAGATCTTGCTCTTTTATCCACAATGGTCTTAATAAAAGTATTTGAACATCTAGAATTAGATCTATAGAAATGAAATCAAAAATAAACGTAAAAAATTGGAAAAGATGAATGATCTAGATTTAGATAAACTCTTTAATCCAAGAAACATTGCCTTGATTGGTGCCTCTGCCACTTTTGGGAAATGGGGGTCCATCATCCTATTCAATATACTTAATGGTGGTTTCGATGGAACGGTTTACCCTGTCAATCCAAAGGAGAAATCCATATTGGAACTTGATTGCTATCCTGCCGTGGGAGACATTCCTGAACCTCTAGATTTGGCCATGATCACCACACCCGCCAGGGCTGTTCCATCGCTCATCGATGAGTGTGGAGCCAAAGGCATCCCTTTTGTCATTGTGGTAACGTCAAATTTCAGCGAGACCGGTCTCAAAGGTGCCAGGTTGGAAAAGGAAATAGTTGAAAAGGCGCGAGGTTATGGAATGCGCGTTATAGGCCCCAACACTATGGGGATTTTCAGTGCCAGAACTCATCTTCACGCTTTAATGCCTCCTGTTATTCCTCTTCGTGGGCCTGTATCCATGTTTTCACAGAGTGGAAACCTGGGTACCCAGATGTTAGCGTGGGGAGAGAGAGAAGGGGTGGGATTCGAAAAGTTTGTCAGTAGTGGAAACGAGGGTGATCTCACTTGCGTAGATTACCTCCGTTATTTCGCAAAGGATAAGGCCACTCGGGTTATCTTGGCCTACCTCGAAGGTGTGGACCCTGATTCGGACTTACTTCCTGTGGCCAGAGAGATATCCAAGAAAAAACCGATTATTGTTTTAAAAGGAGGTAGGACTGATGTGGGAGGGAAAGCGGCCGCATCCCATAGTGGAGCAATGGCCGGCTCCACCAATATCTACAAGGGTGTTTTCCGTCAAACTGGAATGATAGAGGTATCATCAAGCCAAGAACTTATAGACTGCGCCAAGGCATTTTCGTATTTGCCGATTCCACAGGGAAACAGGGTGGCCATACTGACGCGTGGTGGTGGGTGGGGAGTTATCACTGCAGATGCTTGTGAGGAGAATAGTCTGGTGGTTCCACCGCTACCGGATGATCTGATTCGAAAAATGAACAAAATTTTACCCGAATATTGGAGTCATAGCAATCCGGTAGATATGGTGGCTGTCATCACACAGAAGCCATTTTTGGAATGTCTGGAGATACTGGCCAATTGGGATGGTATTGATGCTATCATTACCGCAGGAGGATCGGGAGGTATGACTGTAAAATCTACCAAAAGGAGTAAACTTCCTGACGAAATTAAAGCAGCCTTAGTTGATTTTTCCAATCCGGCAAGTAAATACTCCCGTCCCAAAGATAAAATCTCTTTGGGTATAAGGGAAATGATTGAGCAGACCGGGAAACCCATCATCGAATTAGCACTTTTCTCCTCGGACCTTAACGGGGATCCCTTTGAACATGATCAACCGGTCTCTTTCCCGACTCCAGAAAGAGCTGTCCGAGTCCTACATCTGATGGTGGAATACAGGAACTTCTTAAATTCATCCATATGATGAAGTGAGAATTTTTAATGATGCAGACGACCGAGGTAATTGATCATATTGTTAAATGGCTAAAGGCTTATTGTGATGATGCAGGCTTAAAAGGATTTGTGGTGGGAATTTCAGGGGGGATAGACTCTGCAGTGACCTCCACCCTTTGTGCCAAGACGGAAAAAGAGGTTATCCTTTTAAGTATGCCTATCTATCAGGTCCCTGAGCAACTATCCCTTGCCCAACAACATATTGAATGGGTGAAACAGAATCACGATAACGTCAGAGGGATTCATTTAGATCTGACACCGACATTCCAAGCCCTTGAGAATTCCTTCCCTCCAGATATCCATGATGGATTAACTATGGCCAATACCCGGGCAAGATTGCGTATGCTCTCCCTTTATGCATTTGCGTCTCACCACAAGATGCTGGTGGTTGGAACCGGCAATAAGGTGGAAGATTTTGGTGTGGGTTTTTATACCAAATATGGTGATGGTGGAGTAGACATCTTACCCATAGCTGATCTAATGAAGTCGGAGGTATATGCCATTGGCAAAGAGTTGGGCATCAGCGAAGCCATCTTAAAGGCCCCTCCCACCGACGGTCTCTGGATTGATAACCGTACCGATGAGATGCAGATAGGGGCCACCTATGCTGAGCTTGAATGGGTTATGCAGTTCGAAGCCGAATCTAAGGATGAAGATGAGTTAAATGCCAGACAAAAAGAGGTGCTATCCATCTATCGAAGATTTCGCCAGGCCAACAAGCATAAGATGGCCCCTATTCCAGTTTGCAAGATACCGGAATCGTTACAATAGACTTCACCCTAAGCCTGCCTTGCGCATCTTGTTCTCCTAGATTCTCATACCTTAGAGCCAGCTTGTTCTCCACTTGATCATATACCGTTCCAGAGATGCAGATGCCCCCTCCTTCGGCTAATTCCTCTATTCCATCAAGTCTTTACTCTCATTTTCTTTAAATGATCAGTATGTTACCCTACACCATCAGTATCATCATATATAGACATCCAGCCGTCTTTTATTCCCACCTATGCTTTTCAAAAGAGAAATTACTGTGCTTTTCTCTAACAAAATGTTACAATAACACTTATTTTATCCGGAGGGTGAAATGGGTATTTTAGACGAAGAATTCTCCAGATTCCAAGAACTTTCAACAGAGGAGAAAATTGAGTGCTTTGAGAAAGATGGTCGCCTTTTTGACTTAATAATCTCTCAACAATTGGATCGCAAAATTTTAGATCATATCTATGAGATTACGAATCGTTTACGACAGATATCAAAAAGCAAGGCTGGATCAATTTTCATGCAAAATATCCTCTGCCACAAGCGCGCCATGCTCTACTTTACCCAGCCTTCATCCAGGACTTTTCTATCTTTTGAGAGTGCCTGCCACATGTTAGGGATGAGAACATCGGAGATACGTGATGCACGTGTTTCATCGGAGATCAAGGGTGAAAGCTATGATGACAGCTTACGGACCTTTTCATCTTATACGGATCTCATCATTATAAGGCATATTGGACAAGACGCTGCTGAGCGTGTTGCCTGGCTCCTAAATACCCGTACCAATCGCCCGATCTCTGTTATAAACGGCGGTTCAGGAAGTGATCAACACCCTACACAAGCCATGCTTGATGTATATACTCTACAAAGATCGTTTGCAAACCAGGGTGGACTTGATGGGAAAACGATCCTAATGTGCGGTGATCTTAGGAGGGGTAGAACAGTAAGATCTTTAAGTTACCTCATGAAAAATTTCGAAGATATTCAGATCATCTTTGCTGCACCCCAACCCTTTCAGATGAAAGAAGATGTGTGCAATTTTCTCGAAAAGCTTAAAATCCGTTATCACGTTGAGACTAAATCTCTCGAAAATGTACTTTCTGAAGCCGATGCAATTTACATGACCAGAATCCAAGATGAACACGATGCCGTTGCTGGTGAGTCAGGTCAAATCGATACTTCTAAATTTAAGCTGAGACCTTCCCAGATGTCGAAGGTAAAATCCAATGCAGTTATTATGCATCCTTTCCCGCGAAGAGACGAAATTGATGTGGTTATCGATTCTGACCCAAGGGCCATGTATTGGCGACAGGAGCGAAATGGTATGTGGACAAGGGCGGCTTTGATAGCCTATATATTTAATGTTCACGAAGAAATCTTAAAATACTGAAGAGTCACAAAAAAGATCTATATCACAGAAAGGAGGGGAACATGAATAAACAGTTCATAAACTATGAAACCCTGCTCAAGGTTACCAAGGCAATGTCCATATCCAGAGATCCGGAAGAAGTTGTCGTGTTAACTGTGGAGAGCGTCAAAAAAGCTCTGGGTATCAAAGGATGTGCTCTATTTCTTATCGATCCCAAAGGCGATGAGTTAGAGTTGGTTGCCTCAGATGGATTAAGTAAAGAGTATCTGAGTAAAGGCCCTATAAGCTCATCACGTTCCATTGTTCAATCCTTGAAGGATGGACCGGTGGCAATCTATGATGTATCAAATGATCCAAGAATTCAGTACCCTGAGGCCGCAAAGAAAGAGGGAATTGCTTCTATACTATCCGTACCTATCTTTGTCCGAGGTGATCTGATTGGAGCCATGCGAGTCTATACTTCTGACAAATGGGAATTCACATTGGAAGATGTCAACATCGTGCAGGCTCTGGGTCAAATGGCAGGGATGCTTTTAGATATGTGCAGGCTCCTCCAAGGGCAAAATCAGATGATTGATGTCTTAACAACCATGAGAGAACAAAGGGCTATGTAATCTATCCATAAAGACGCCTCATGAGATGTTACGACTAAGCGGTCCTGGAATCGAAGTGAGCGACCTCCCAGAAAATCTGAAGCTGTTTTTGAGCATCACAAGGTATCTCTTTTAAAAGGCTTACCCCCCTATCTTCGCCATTAAATTTTGATATCATTATGGATATAGCCCCATGTATGATTCGATTCAGTAGGGTTCGGCTATCGTTATTTTCTATAGATTCTATCCTTTATTCTCCTTAATTTTACCTTTCTAACATACTATTTCTTAAAATAATATTGTTAATTTTTATACACTTTTACAGATCTTTCCGATATAATTATTAAAATGTATCTTTTATTGAACATTAGAATGCATCCTTGTGGACTTAATGAATCCTTTTCTTAAAAGGAGGACCTATGAACGAAAAATCACCCATTACCGAATCTCCCATAGCCTGCCTTAGGGAGATCACCACATGGGTCAACTCTGTTCTTGACCTTGACCAACTCCTCGAACTAATCATAGACACCGCCACCCGCATGATGGAAGCCAAGGCCAGCTCCCTGCTTCTATTGGATGAAAAAACCAAGAAACTCTACTTTAAAATAGCTACAGGGGCCAAGAGGGAAGAGGTCAGACAATTTGAGATCAATGTGGGTGAAGGGATAGCGGGTTATGTAGCTGAAAAAGGGGAACCCCTCCTTATTCCCGACGTAAGTAAAGACCCACGATGGGATAGGAGAATAAGCGAATATATCGGTTTTCAAACCACTTCTATTGCCTGTGTACCAATGAAGCTGAATAATAAAATAATCGGTGTAGTTGAGATCATAGACAAGGAAGATGGTACTCCTCTTCAAAATGAAGATCTGAGAATATTACAAGTTTTTGGGGAATTGGCGTCCTTGGCCATCAGCAATGCTCGAAAGATTGACCAGGTCAGAAAAGAGAACAGGAACCTTAGAGAGGAGCTAGAGAGTCGATACCAGATAATAGGAGAGAGCAAGAGTCTGCATAAGGTCATATCTGATGCCTTTAAGGTGGCCAACTCTAAAGCTAGCACCCTCATCTTAGGAGAAAGCGGCACAGGAAAGGAGTTATTGGCCAGGCTCATTCATCAAGCCGGTCCCAGGAAGTCAAAGCCCATGATCGTACTCAATTGCGCGGCTCTGCCTGAACCCCTCTTGGAAGCAGAACTCTTCGGGTATGAAAAAGGGGCCTTTACGGGGGCAATGAGCCAGAAAATCGGTAAATTTGAACTGGCAGATGGGGGAACCCTTTTCCTCGACGAAATAAGTGAGATGTCACCAGGCATGCAGGCCAAGTTACTCAGGGTCTTACAAGAGGAGATATTTTACCGGGTAGGCGGCATAACACCCATCCTGGTGGATGTTAGGGTAATCTCAGCCACAAATAGAGATATTGTCCGAGAGATCAGTGAAGGACGATTCAGGGAAGACCTCTACTACCGTCTTAATGTGGTTCAGATCTATATGCCGGCTCTAAGGGAAAGGAAAGAAGACATACCAATTCTTGCCAACTATTATATGAATATTTTCAAACAAGAGAGCGGACTTCCAGATCTGAAGATCTCTAAAAAGGCCATGGAAAAGATGATAGAGTACGACTGGCATGGCAACGTCAGAGAGCTGAGAAACGCCATTGAACGAGCAGTTGTGATGGGCAATGGTCAGGAGATTAGGAGCGAGGACCTGCCTATTTTTGATCCTAAACCAGCGCATCCAGGCATGGAGATAGGATTAACCCTAAAAGATGCCATGGAGAAATTTAAAAAAGAATTTATCGCTTTAAACCTTCAACATACCGGGGGGAATAAAAGTAATGCTGCAAAAAAAATGGGTATTCAACGGACCTACCTATCTCGATTGATATCACAATATAATCTCTCGTAACATTTTAGCTCTTTGAAAGCCATTCAAATCCGGATTTTTTTCAAAGAACTAAAATGTTACAATCTCTTTAATGTGATGAAATGAAGCTCCCCGCAGCAAGACTTGTCGACGAGCGCAAGTCGAGTCGCTCAGGGCCGAACTGCTCAAGTCGAGTCGCTACAGGGTATTCTGACGAAGACCAATAAACCGGATTCCATCCATAACGTTCTCCCTTCATATTATCCCTCTTTATCAATTTTGCTAATCATTATTACACCTTGACCTTTTTTATCAAATAGTGCACAGAAAGACACGAGTGTATACATCTGTTTACATGTACAATAATCCTGTTTTAATAAAATAAATTATATAACTTATTGAATTTATAATATAAATTATAAATATAGAGATTCTGGAACAGTTTTTGCTTTCTTCATATTCAAAAAGGAATTTATGTTTTTTTATTGTGTCAGGATCTCCATATGAAAATAGTCCATAAAATATTCAGTTATACGATTTTCATCGTCTTGATATGGGGTTTTTTAAATATTGTAAGGCCTTATTGGGAAAAGTATTGGCTTGAAAAACAATTGGAAACATGTGCTGTGTATGGGACCAAGCATAGTATCCATAAGACGAGAAAAATGTTGGTTATGAAAATAAGAGATGAAGGTTATGCATTTAATGAGGACGATTTTATTATTAGGAAAGACGAAGATAACAGTGTTTCAATAAATATTGCATATCGTGATGAGATAAATATTTTCGGTATAACCTTGACACGACTCGACTTTCTTGTGGAAGCCAAGGCATTGGAAATGAAGGGATATTATTAGGGTATCGGGCAAACATGAAGAAGTCTATAGATTGCACATGCTAGATGTATTTAACCACTAACCTTCCCACACCTGAAGAAAATGAAAGCCGAAAAAAAACAAAACGATTTAGTACAGAAGGGTTCAGTTAGAGGAACCAAACCCATATCTAAATTCGATAGATATTCAAGTGTTGAATTTTCAATAAATAATTTACACTATATTTATCAGTTTAAGATACAGGAAAATTCTTCGTCGGGAATGGGTGTCTATGTAAAAGAAGATTCTGCCATCTTAAAACATTTAAGAGTGGGTGATATTTTCGAAATGAAATACTATCCAGAAAGTTTGTCAGAGCAAGCCGAATACTTAAAAACAGAAATCAAATATATTACAAAAGCGAATCAAGGCCGATTCAGAGGCCATTATTTGGATGATATATCAATTATAGAAAATACAATTATGAATCCGTAATATATAATGGCAGCGAATGACTCTTATCAATTGAATAGGTGAGCGGAGCTTCAGACGATAAAATAATAAATCCAGGAATCGATTATCCAGTTCTTCTATATATATCTTTCGTGATGAAAACAATAACTAAATAACGCAGGGATTTGAGGGGAGCATTATTATGTCTGAAAGAGAGCATTTAAAACCTCTGCTGAAAGAGGCTGATGTCTATCGATCTCAAGGTCTTTTAAATCAAGCGAAAGAAAAATATATGGATATCCTTGAATTGGTCAAAAAAGATCAAGAGCTTTCAGAGGATGAGCAACTCGTTAACGATCTTAATGATAAAATCCGAGCCGTAGAGAATGAATTGAATGAGATTGAGGAGGCACCAGAGACACCTGAATTGACTGAAAAAGTGCAAGATCTTATCAGTAATCTATTTTCATTTTCCAAAAATAAAGATGTAGCTTCTATCGAAGGAGCTGTAGCTCTCGCCAAATTTGGGCAATATGAGAAAGCACTTGCTCAATTTCAAAAACTCATTAATGAAGGAACATTACCCATGATGGTGGCTAAAAACATGCTTCGGTGCAGTCTCACACTTGCGTCACCGCAAGAGGCTCTAGATCAATACAAACGTTGGGTTTCACGCACTACATTCTCGAAAGGAGAACTAAGGGAACTAAGGGATTTTCTAGCTAATCTTTTAAAGAATGAGGGCATAAAAGTTAAACTCCCCAAGTTGGATGAAGAATCTCCTGAAAAAGTGAAAAAAGGCGAAAGAGCAGAAGATATTTTCGAGATATCAACCGTCAGAATCAAACTGGATCAAGGTTCCAGGAAAGGTCAAACGGTGGATTTCGATGTCGCATTTCAAGTGGGTAATACTCTAAGCTTTATCATTAAGGCTAAGGAGAAAGATTTGGTAGATGTTTTTAAGCCTGGAATCCGGCTGTTTGAGATACAATGCTACTCTCCCATGTCTTTATTTAATGCCAGTGGTATCATTTCCGAAAAGAAAAAGATAACAAAAGGTACCAAACGCGGTGATTACTCATTTGACCTTACAATAGATGGACAGTCATGAAACGTCTCGAAAATTCTACAAATTTATTCGATTTATAGGTGTTTATGGAGGCCTGAAATTTTCCTTCGTACATCTTCTTGGATGATGGATCTGGTATTAAGGTTATAGGTTTATGGGTCTTTTTTAAAATCTATATCTTAAAGGACGGTTACTAAACTTTATGGCTGTTTTCAACGCAAAAGACAGGGTCATTGAATGCAAGGTGGTCTATTACGGTTCCGGACGGGGTGGAAAAACAACCAATCTTGAATACATTCACAAAGCGGGCAAGAAATATACCTCCACGGAGATGGTCTCCATCAATACCA
>Ga0180009_10002218_pt1 | contig 23012 bp, 27 predicted proteins | sample OS_PC_MetaG_FD_123537 | JGI IMG/M metagenome (GOLD analysis project Ga0180009, IMG submission 123537) | Groundwater microbial communities from the Aspo Hard Rock Laboratory (HRL) deep subsurface site, Sweden - OS_PC_MetaG | ecosystem: Environmental > Aquatic > Deep subsurface > Groundwater...
AACAAACCTTGCTGGAAAAGCCTGGTTTTGATAAATAAAGAACTTGCCAGGTACTCAAAGAAACTTATCAATAAACCCATGCTCGTTGCATTGAATAAACTTGATTTAATCAATGACAAAAAAGAACGCGCAATATTGGTTAAGAAACTTACTGAAGAAATAAAAAAGAAAAAAAATAAAAGCATTAATAAGAATGTGTTTTCGATATCAGCTGTAAGCGGTGAAGGCGTAAACGGCCTGCTTGACGAAATAATAACGCAATTAAAGAGTTTTCCTGCGGAAATTATTAAAGAAACTGATGGTGATGTTGCTGAAAGCATAAAAAAATATACATTCCATCCGGATTTTTCCGTTCAAAAACAAAGCGGCGGGCATGTTTTTGTCGTATCCGGGAAAAAGGTTGAGAAGTTTGTCAGCATGACAAATTTCGGCCAGGAAGAATCTGTCCGCAGGTTAGTAAATATATTCAAAAAGATGGGTGTGGATAAAGCTCTGAAAAAACAGGGAATTAAAGACAAGGATTTAGTTAAAATCGGCGCGTGGGAATTTGAATATCAGTCAGATATTTTATAAAATAATAATATGAGCAATAAGCGCATCGTCGTAAAAGTAGGCACAAATCTATTAACCAAAAAAGATGGCTCAATAGATACGGCCCAGGTGAAACGGATTGTCCGCGATATTGCAAAAATATATGAAGACGGCAATCAAGTCATATTGGTTACCTCGGGCGCTATAGCCTGTGGTGTAAGCAGGTTAAAGCTGAAAAAAAGGCCTGTTGATCTGCCAGAGAAACAGGCTGCTGCGGCTATCGGCCAGCCTTTATTAATGAATATCTATGAAGAACATTTTAACGAACATAATATTACTATAGCGCAGCTGCTTTTGACCTGGGAAGATTTTGATAACAGACAAAGGTATATTAACGCCCGGAATACCATATTTACTCTTCTAAAGTTGGGAGCAGTACCAGTAATTAATGAAAATGATACGATCTCGGCTGAAGAAATTAAATTCGGTGAAAATGATACTTTGTCTGCCCTGGTAGCAGTAAAAGCAGAGGCAGATATGCTTATCATTCTCACCGATGTTGACGGGCTTTGCACGGAAGACCCTAACAGAAACAAGAACGCCAGTTTTATACATGAAGTGAAGAAGATTACCGATGAAATAGAATGCTATGCCCGGGCTTCCCGGGGGTCGGATTTTTCAAGCGGCGGCATGGCTTCAAAAATTAAAGCCGCAAAAATAGCAACAAAAAGCGGAGTTGAAACAATAATTGCCAATGGCTGCGTTGCAGGCTGTCTGCAGCAAATAGTTTCAGGAAAAGTAATCGGTACAAAATTTCTTTCCAATGACAAAATAATTGATTCGCGCAAGAGATGGATTGCTTTCGGCGCCAAGGTTAAAGGCGGTATTATAATAGATTCAGGCGCCGCTGAAGCTATAACTAAACGCAATAAAAGCTTATTGTCTTCGGGTGTAGTTTCAATTGAAGGTAATTTTAACCTGGGCGATAATGTAAGCGTAACCGGAACTGATGGAAAAGAAGTTGCCCGGGGGCTGGTCTGGTTTTCATCGCAGGACCTGGCAAAAATCAAAGGAAAAAAATCTTCGGAAATATTTAGAATACTCGGCAAATCCGACTATGAAGAAGTTATTCATAAAGATAATCTGGTAGTTTTATAATGGAAATAGGCATAATAGGCCTTCCAAATGTAGGAAAATCAACTCTCTTTAACTCGCTTTCGCGCCTCAATGTTCCTGCTGAAAACTTTCCTTTTACAACAATAGAACCAAACGTAGGCATAGTCCCTTTACCTGATGAGCGACTCAAAAAACTTGGCGAGCTGTTCAATCCCCAGAAACTTACTCCAACTACTGTGAAATTTGTTGATATAGCAGGACTGGTTAAAGGAGCAAGTGTAGGAGAGGGGCTGGGAAACAAGTTTTTATCTCATATAAGGGGAGTTGACTCAATAATTCAGGTGGTCCGGCTTTTTGACGCTGAAAATGTCGTGAATACGATAGAAAAGTGCGATCCTGAACAAGAAATAGGCGTAATTGAAACGGAATTGATTCTTTCTGATTTGGAATTGGCAATTTCAGCGAAAGAAAAATTGGCGGGATTGATGAATTCCGGAAATAAAGAAGCAAAGATAAAAGGCGAAATACTCGTAACTTTAAAAAACTACCTGGACCAAAATAAAACCGTAAAAACCGCTTTAAAAGAATGCAATATTGATTCAAAAAGCATTTCTGAATACAATTTTCTGACCAATAAGCAGCTACTCTACGTTTTCAATATTAATGAAAAAACATCAGCTGAAGCATTAAAAAAAGCGAAGGATTTTGTTAAAAACACTAAAAACAGCGATTCAGTAGAAATAAACGCGCAGATTGAATCTGAACTTAGCCAGCTGCCGGAAGAAGAAAGAGAAAATTTTGCCAAGGAATTAGGTGTTGAATCAAAAATTAACGTTCTTATAAAAAAATCGAATGATTTACTCAAGCTTATCCAATTTTATACGGTTGTTGGCACGGAAATTCGTGCCTGGTCAATCCCGGCAGGTACAAATGTTAAATCAGCGGCAGGTAAGATACATACGGATATGGAAAAAAGATTTGTGCGCGCAGAGGTCTACTCCTTTAAAGACCTGGCAGAACTTGGCAGCGAAAAAGCTCTCCGTGAAAAAGGGCTGGCCCGCATAGAAGGGAAGGATTACCAGGTAAAAGACGGGGATATAGTTTATATTAAATTTTAGGAAGGTGTAAGTATTTCAGGAATTTTACGTTATTATATATGAAAGCCAATGTAAGTGAAGCAACAGTAAAAGCACATATCGGGAAAGTTTTTAATATAGCCTATAGGTTCTGCGGTAATTATTCGGATGCCCAGGATTTAACCCAGGAAGTATTTGTAAAACTGATAGTTGCCTGCAAAAAAAACAATTACAATATTGAAGGGCCGATAGATTCCCTTCTTTATAAAATGATTCGCAATAGGTATATTGATTTTATAAGAAAATCTCCGAAGATCAGGGTTGTTTCTTTGGATTCACCCGTTTGGGATACGATACCCTTAAGCGAAACGATTACGGACGGGGCTGGACAGCCCGAAAATTTGCTTGAAAAAAAGGAAAATGGGAAAAATATTCAGGATGCATTAAACAAACTCAAACCTCAATACCGAATGGTCCTGGTTCTTTCAGATATTGAAAATATTTCCTGCGGGCAAATCAGCAAAATTATGGATTGCTCGATAAATAAGGTTTGGATAGATTTGCACCGGGCCAGGAAAATATTAAGAAAATTACTTGAAGCAAATTTATAGGCAGGAAATATATGAATTGCAAAAAAATACAAAAGTATTTAGCCGGGTGTCTGGCAAACGAACTTGATGAAGCTATAAGGAATGAAGTCAATATTCATTTGCAGGGTTGTCCTGCCTGTAATGAAGATTACCAAAGCCTGTTAAAAGTAAAAAGTATGCTGAGTTCTTTGCCCGGCGTTAAATTGCCGGACAATATTATGGAAAATATCGAGCAAGAAGTTGAAAGAAGGATGTCGGAAAAGAAGACCAGCTATATAAGATTTGCAATTCCTTCTGCGGCCCTTGCTTTAGCAGCGGTACTTGCGGTGTTTTTTCTAAAAATACCCCATCAAAAATACAGGAATAATTACATAACGGATATTTGCCTTGCAAGTGAAACGATTGTTTGCGGGTGCTGGGATAAAATAGGCGTAAAGTATCCCGGCCATGAAGTTTTATTGTCAAAAGAGAAAACAGCCAGGGATAAAGGATATGCTTCCATTAAAGATAAACACCTGAATATCAATTCTTCCGCCATTTCTCCCGAGCAGTTTGTTGTTTTTACCAAATTTAACAGAGGCGGCGTGAAAGCGGTTCTTTATTCAGATGACGTTAAGGTATGCAGGAAAGTAGTTGAGAGTAAAAATAAATATAAATATATTTTTAAAAATCCTGCCTCTTACGGCCCGGGACAGCGCGATTTGGTAATAACTGTAACATTTCAAAGTTAAATATCGAAAATGAAAAAAGATAAATTATTTAGCACAGCCATTTACGGATTTATGTTTTTTTACCCTATCGTCGTATTATCGCTTATTATAGCAGATATAAGTTATGTAAATATGGCGGCTATTAGAGAAGTTTTCCATTCGCAGGAAATAATGTATGCCTTGAAATTGAGCGTTATTTCTTCAACCATCTCGATATTTTTTGCTTTAGTTTTCGGGGTTCCATGCGCTTATGCGCTGTCAAGGTATAAGTTTTCCGGGAAAGCAATTGTTGATACAATCGTTGATATACCGGTTTTTCTGCCTTATGTTGTTATAGGTTTAAGTTTGCTGATATTTTTCCAGACGCCGGTAGGCAGGTTTATTGAAAAGAGCGGCCTGGCTTTTGTTTATACTTCAAAAGGTATAGTTTTATGCCAGACAATAGTTGCCTGCGCTTATGTCATAAGAACAGTCAGAAGTACTTTTGATACCATTGACTACAGGGCTGAAGATGTAGCGAAAACCCTGGGATGCTCAGATGCAGGAGCGTTTTTTAAAATAACAATTCCCAATGCGAGAAATGGCATAATAGCGGGAGGAGTGCTGGGCTGGGCAGTATCTTTCGGATTATTCGGGCCGGTTGTTGTATTCTGCGGGATAACCCGTTTTAAAACCGAGGTTCTTCCTTCAACGATTTTCCTTGAAGTGTCAGTCGGTAGACTGGAAGTGGCTTTGACAGTAAGTTTGCTAATGATCACAATCGCATTGGCGAGTTTGGTATTATTTAAAAAATTCGGGAACGAGAAATCTAAATGAATGATAAAAGAATTCTTCTTAAAGTACAAGGGCTGAATTTTGAAATAGGCTCTTTTAGTTTAAAAGATATAAACCTTTCCGTGAATTCCGGGGATTACATGGTTCTCCTCGGCAAAAATGGCGCGGGAAAAACACTGTTTCTTGATTGTCTGTGCGGTTTAAGAAAATTAAAAAGCGGTGAAATATTTATTGGTGACAGGGATGTGGCCGGCCTTCCGCCCAGGGAAAGAAATATCGGTTATGTGCCGCAGGACTACGCCCTTTTTCCAAAAATGAAAGTAAAACAAAATATTTCCTTCGGGCTTGAAATCAGAAAAATAAACAAAGAGGTGATAAGGGAGAAAGTCGGCAGAATGGCGGATTTACTGGGAATTTCCAAACTGCTTGAAAATTATCCCAAAGGTTTAAGCGGCGGGGAAAAACAGAAAGTTGCTTTAGGGCGCGCTCTGATTATCGAGCCAGGGATGCTTCTGCTTGATGAACCGGTCAGCGCATTGGACGAGCCAACCAAAATGAAGTGCTGTCAGGAATTTTTAAAAATTCAGAAAGAAACTGGCGTGACAATCCTGCATGTATGCCATAATATAGACGAGGTTTTAATGGTAGCTCAAAGGGTTTGTTTTTTTGATAACGGAAAGATAGTCCAGTCAGGACCGCTAAATGAGTTGATCAAAAAACCCGCGAATGAAGTAGTTGCAGGTTTTTTTAAAAAAGAAAAATGTTAAAATAAAGCGGCAGAGTTTATAGAATTTGGCTGGGTGTGAGGGGGATAATTATGAAAAAAAATAGAATGTTTTTGTCGGTGGCAGCGATTTTTACGGTTTTGATCGGGGTTGCAGGGCTATACGGGCAGGAAACAGGAATAACTCTTTATTGCGGGGCGGGAATAAGGACGCCTGTTGCGGAACTGGTAGAAATTTTCAATAAAAAGGAAAACATAAATATAAATACTGTTTACAGCGGGTCAGGCTTGCTTTTGGGCCAGATAGACACTACAAAAAGGGGAGATATATATCTCCCGGGCGGTATGTTCTTTTTTGAGCAGGCAATAAAGAAAGGATACGTCTCTAAAGACACTATGAAAAGGGTTGCATATTTTGTTCCGGTCATTTTAACACAGAAAGGCAATCCTAAGAAAATATCAAAACTCAAAGATTTAACGAAAGACGGGATGAAAATCGGTATTGGAAATTTTGAAGCCTGTGAAATCGGACCTGTAACACAGAGAATATTCGATATAAACAAAATATCAGGCAAGATTAAAAAGAATATCGTCTACACTAGCCTTACAGTAAACGAATTAGGAAATGCAGTTAAATTAAAAACCATAGATGCGGCCATTGTTTGGGACGCGGTTGCGGCGATGTATCCGGATGATGGTTATATTGTTAAAATTCAGAAAAAAAATAATGTAATTTCTATTATTCCGGCAGGCATCCTGCCTTTTTCGCAGAATAAAGAATTGGCTCAGAAATTTATTGATTTTATGGTTTCACCTGAAGGCCAAAAAGTTTTCAAGAAAAATAAATATGTAACGGAGGAACCGAAATGAAAGCAAAAATAATTATATTGACATCTTTTGCAGCAATGCTGGCTGTGGTTTCATGCACAAAGGTTTCAGAGAAAGAAAACCAGGCTTCGCTGTTTGTTTATTGCGGGAGTTCGATGAGGCCGCCGATGGAAGAAATTGCAAAGCTTTATGAAAAAGAAAAAGGAGAGAAGGTTGTTTTTACGTTTGGCGATTCAGGGACTATCCTTATTCAGGCTGAACAATCGAAGATGGGGGATTTATACGTCAGCCACGAACCTTTTTCAACTTTAACTATGAAAAAGAAAACCGCTGATGAAACAAAAACTATAGCTTATTTGTATCCGATAATTGCGGTAAGGAAAGGTAATCCCAAGGGAATACACTCTTTTTCTGATTTGGATAAACAGGGAATCAGGTTAGGTTTACCGGATTCAAAATATTCAACCTGCGGGCAGATTGTCAGCGCAATGCTGAAAAAGGCCGGTTTAGAAGAAGCGGTTCAAAAAAATGTGGTTTTAAATACCAGGTCCAGCGGAGATCTTGGTAATGCTTTGAAATTAGGCACTATTGATGCGGCTGTAATGTGGGATGCTGTAGCGGCAATTTATTCCAACGAAATAGAAATAGCAAAAATTGAAAAGAAATATGAAATAGATGCAATCACTTCGGCAACTTTTGAGAAAGTTCGCATGGATAAAGTAGCTGTAACTGTTGTATTATTGAGTTTTTCCGAAAAAAAGCCCGAAGCCAAGCAGTTTATTGATTTTGTCTGCTCCCCTAAAGGCCAGGAAATTTTTAAACAAAAAGGTTTTTCTATACAATAAAAATCTCTGGTTTTTTTCTTGACAAATCTCTCCTAAACAAGTAGAATTATCAAACAAAATAAGACCCTATAAAACTGTAACAGTCTCCCTTTGCTCCATAGCAAAGAAATATGAGGGCTTTAATCCAAAAAGGAGGACCAAATGAGTCAATATGAGACTATTTTTATCTGCAAACCCGACCTGCCAAGCGACAAAGTTGCAAGCCTGACTGAAAAAGTCAAATCAATCATCACAGAGTCCACAGGGACTATCAATGCCGTAAACGAATGGGGAAAAAGAAGGTTGGCATATCCCATTTCCGGTTGTCAGGAAGGGATTTATGTATTCTTTGATTTTACCGCGCCCAGCGAAGCCGTAAACAAAGTGGAGACCTTCTACAAAATTACGGAAGAAATCATCCGTTTCATTTCGGTAAGAAAAGAATCCAGGATGAAGAAGAAACCCTTGCGCAAACCAAAAGACTCTCTCCGGGCAATTAAAAAGGAGGACTCCAGAAATGCCCCAGAAAATAAGGTTGCCAGAACAGAATAGTGTTACCATCGTAGGAAGATTGGCGGCAGACCCTGTTTTAAGATATACGCAGAAAGGGCAGGGTGTTTGCCGTTTTGATGCAGCGGTTAACAGAAGCTACAAAGATGCTACCGGCGAATGGCAGAAAGAGGTTAACTTTATTCCTGTTGTTGTGTGGCGCGATGCTGCAGTCCGCTGCAATGAACGCTTGAAAAAAGGAAGCCCGGTATTTGTGACCGGCCGTTTAAAAAACCGTTCCTGGGAAGATAAATCAGGCCAAAAACGTTCATCACTGGAAATTGAAGCCCAAAAAGTTCAGTTTTTACAGGTCATGGGAGATGACGCTTCAGAAGAAGGCGCATCGGAAGAAAAATCTGCGGGCTTAAACAAGCCTGTTGCGGAAGTACCGGAAGAAACTGCCGGAGAAGAAGAAATACCATTTTAAAAAGAGGAGAGGACAATGGCTTTTATAAAAGGAAAAAGAGACAGCAAGGATTTTAAAGGCAAAAGGCCCAGAAAAATGATGATTTCAAGGCGTAAGGTCTGTAGATTTTGCGCTGAGTATATAGACATTGATTACAAGGACGCAAATTTGTTAAGAAATTTCATCACTGAAAGAGGAAAAATTCTTGCCGGCAGAATAACGGGTGTATGCTCAAAACACCAGAGAATATTGACGGATGCAATCAAAAGGGCAAGAGTTATTGCTATCCTTCCATTCGCGAACATATATTGACCAGCGGTTGAACTGATAGTTAAAACTTTATGGAGGTGTTTGTTAAATGAAAGTCATTTTGAAACAAAATATCAGCGGAGTTGGTAAAATAGGCGATATAAAAGAAGTCAGCCCCGGGCATGCGAGAAATTATTTACTGCCGAACGCTTTAGCGTTATTAGCCAATGACAAAAATTTGGCAGTGGTCCAACGCGCAAAAGAAGTTATAGAGAAACAAAAGGGCGTGGAAAAAGGAACCTTGAAGGAATTTGCTGAAAAACTCAGCAAAGCTTCAATAAATATCGGAGTAAAAACCGGAGAAGGCGGCAAACTTTTCGGCAGCGTAACCAAGGATGACATAGTTGAACAGATTAAAAAAGACCTGGGCCATGATATCAACAAAAAAGATATCGTTTTCGAGGACCCGATAAAAGAAACCGGCCTTTATTCTGTTGAAATAAAGCTTAAATCAAAAAAATTCTCAGATGAAATATCAGAAACTGTTAAACTTAAAGTTTGGGTTGTCGAGAAAAAAGAAGGAAAATAAACCATGCCGGAAATGTTAGATAAGGTGCCGCCAAATTCTGTCGAAGCGGAAATGGCTATCCTGGGTTCGATGATTATCGAAAAGGAAGCTATCGCAAAAGCGCTTGAAATAGTGGATGAGATCCATTTTTACCGGGATACGCATAGAAAAATCTTCAAAATTATAAAAAGATTCTATATGGAAAATCTCCCGGTAGACACCGTTTCAATCATTGAAGAATTGAAAAGGGAAAGGCTGCTCGAAGAAATAGGCGGGGCTTCTTACATAGCGACCCTGATAAATACTGTTTCCACTGCGGCAAATGTTGAACACTACGCAAATATTGTGCTGAACAAAGCAATATTAAGGCAGCTTATTCAGGCCGGCACACAAATAGCTGAAGCCGGGTATAAAGCTTCTGACGAGCCCCGGACTTTAATTGACCGGGCCGAAGAAATGATTTTTGCCATCGCCCAGACAAAAGAAGGGCAGGGTTTCACTCAGGTAAAAGCGACTGTTCAATCCATTCTTACAAGAATTGAAACGCTTATGTCTGATAAAACCGCCCAGCCGGGGCTAAAAACCGGTTTTGCTGAACTTGATGAAAGAACGGCCGGCCTGCAGCCCTCAAACCTTGTAATAGTCGCTGCGCGCCCTTCAATGGGAAAAACATCTTTTGCCATGAACATAGCGGCAAATGTCGCCATAAAAGATAATCTGCCTGTGGGTATTTTCTCAATTGAAACTTCAAAAGAAGAGCTGATATTTAGGCTTATTTGTTCCGAAGCCTGGGTAAATTCGCACGAAGTCCGCAGGGGTATTTTACCGAAAAAATCCTGGGCAGTTATTACATCTGCAGCAGAGAAGGTTTATAATGCGCCTATTTATATCGACGATACCACAAGCATTTCTCCCCTGGAAATCCGTACCCGCGCCAGAAGGCTTGCCACTGAACTTGCGACAGAAAATAAAAAATTATCTTTAATAGTAATAGATTATATCCAAATGATGCGCGGTTCAGGCAGGACCGATTCCAGGCAGCAGGAAATATCCGAAATTTCACGTTCATTAAAAGGTTTGGCAAGAGAGCTGAACGTCCCTGTTATTGCGCTTTCCCAGTTATCAAGAAAACCGGAAGAGAGAGGCAGGGAAGGCGTGCCGCAGCTTTCCGATTTGAGGGAATCCGGCGCGCTTGAACAGGATGCGGATGTAGTCATGTTCATATATAGAAAGGAGGTTTATAGCAAATCTCCTGATGATGAAGGCAAAGCAAATATAATGATAGCGAAACAGCGTAACGGCCCTACGGGTGAAGTAGAAATGAGATTTTTTAAGGAATATACGAGATTCGAAAGACTTGATAAATCTTCTTAAAAATATGAAATTTTCCAGGCCCAATTGGGTAGAAATTGACATTAACAAAATAAAAGGAAACGTAAAAGAGATATCAAAATTAATTGGCAGTAAAACAAAAATTATCGCTATCATAAAAGATAATGGGTACGGCCACGGAGCTGCGGAGATAGCAAAATCTTTATTAAAAGACAATTCTGTATGGGGTTTTGGAGTTGCTTCTAATGAAGAAGGAATCACACTGAGGGAAAATGGTATTACCAAACCGATTTTACTGCTCGGAGAATTTTATCCCCGTAATTATTTAAAAGAATCGATACAGTTTAACCTCACGCCAACAATAGTCAGTTTTGAAAGCCTTGAATTCCTGTCAAATTCTTCATTAAAAGCTTCACCGGCAAAGCCGGTGAAATTTCATTTAAAGATAGACACCGGCATGGGCAGGATCGGTATTTTACCGTCAGATGTTTCCCGTTTTATAGATAAACTGAAAGAATACAAGAATTTGAAAATGGAAGGCGTGTTCACGCACTTCGCCAGCGCAGACTGCAATGTTGATTATACCCTGGAGCAGATAAATGAATTTAAAAGGGCAATAAAATCGGTTAATGATGCAGGTATAAAAAATGTTCTTTTTCATGCCGCAAATTCGGCTGCGCTGATAAAATATCCTTCTTCTCATTTTTCTCTTGTAAGGCCCGGAATTGCATTATATGGTTTAATGCCTTTTAAAGGGGTTGAAAAATTTATAAAGCTGCAGCCCGCGTTATCCTGGAAAACTAAAATTGTTTTTATAAAAAAAGTCCCTATAGGAAAGTCAATAAGTTACGGCTGTACTTTTACCGCCAGGCGTAATTCTCTCATAGCAACCTTTCCGGCAGGTTATGGCGACGGCTATAACAGAAAATTATCGAATTGCGGCAGTGTTATAATAAATAATCACAAAGCCCCGGTTGTCGGAAGGGTTACAATGGATCTCACGATGGCAGATGTAACAGATGTGCCAGGTGCCCAGGCAGGAGACGAAGTAATATTAATAGGTTCATCAGAGAATGGATTGAAAATAACCGCTGATAATATAGCTGAAAAATGCGGAACTATAGACTATGAAATAGTATGCAACATCAATCAGCGCGTGCCGAGAATTTATGTTAAATAAAATTGAAGGAAAATTTATAGCTATTTTAGACGGGTTGGCAAAAAGTTTCGTTCTTATTTACAAGATAGTTTATTCATGTTTCCTTAAACCTTTTGAAGCCAAGCTGGTAATTTATCAGATGGTCAGCATAGGGTTCAGGTCTTTGCCAGTAGCAATGCTTACAGCTTTTTCTGTCGGCATGGTACTGGCCCTTCAGGCAGGGTATTCCGGCATGTATGTTTTCAACGAACCTTTATATGTCGGTACGATAGTGTGTTTTTCTATCATAAAAGAATTGGGCCCTGTATTAACCGCTACCGTTATTACCGGAAGAGTCGGCGCGGCAATTACGGCGGAGCTTGGAACCATGAAGGTTACCGAGCAGATAGATGCTCTCTATACGCTCGGTACAAATCCTGTAAAATACCTGGCAGTTCCCAGGTTTCTTGCCTGCATTACAATGATTCCGATACTTACCGCAATATCAAATATTTTCAGCATATTAGGAGGATATGTTGTTGCTAGGTATAAACTGGACATTTCCTCGACAGTTTATTGGTCTGACACGCTGGATTATGTTAAATTGGATGATTTTTTCCATGGATTCATTAAATCAATATTTTTTGCCGGAATCATTGCATTCGTTTCAATTTATAAGGGATTCGGAACAAAAGGCGGGGCTGAAGGAGTGGGAAGAGCAACAACACAGGCGGTTGTCACTACGCTGGTTTTGATTATTGTTATTGATTATTTCCTTTCCGCGCTGCTTGTTGCTTTAAAAATAGGTTAAAGCATGATAAAAATTGTTGATGTTCACAAGCATTTTAATAGTAATTATGTTTTGCGCGGCGTAAATCTTGAAGTCCACGCCGGCGAAACATTGACCATAATCGGCGGATCCGGTTCCGGAAAAACCGTACTGCTGAGGCATATTGTCGGTTTGTTTCTCGCTGAAAAGGGAATTGTGGAAGTTGACGGAGTCAATCTTGGCGGCGTAGAAGAGCATGAACTTCATGAGGTTCAAAAAAAGATCGGGTTTTTGTTCCAGGACGGCGCTTTATTTGATTCTCTTTCAGCAGGCGAGAATGTTGCCTTTGGATTAAGGCATCAGGGACTGTCGGAGAATTTATTACGGAGAAAAGTGTCTGAGTGCCTTGATCGCGTAGGATTAAGCGGTATTGAAGATGTGCGGCCTTCTGAATTATCGGGCGGTATGAAAAAAAGAGTTGCATTAGCCCGCGCTATCGCAAGAGATCCTAAATACATGCTTTATGACGAGCCTACAACAGGACTGGACCCGATATTTTCAGACGTAATTAACGATCTCATGCTATATTTACAAAAAAGTCTTAAAATGACATCTATCATTGTCACACATGACCTTAAATCAGTGTATAAGGTTTCATCCCGGGTTGCAATGCTGTTTGAAGGCAGAATAATAGCAACAGGAACACCCGATGAAATCAAAAATACATCAGATCCTTACGTTCAGCAGTTTATAAGCGGTTCAAGCAAAGGGCCGATAAAATTGAAACTAAAAGAATATTAGAACAAACTCGGAGGCTTATAACATGAGAAAAGAAACGCAATTAGGCTTATTCATTCTTTTGGGCATTATAGCGATTGCCGTAACAATAATGACTATTCAGAGCGTTACTCTTGCAAAAGGCTATAGGCTTAATATAATTTTCAACGATGTTTCAAATCTTATGGACAAAGCCTGGGTTCGTATTTCCGGGGTCAAAGCAGGTAAAGTCGAATCAATTACGCTTTATGATAAAAAGGTAAAAGTTACCGTATGGATAAAGGATAATGTGAAAATCCATAACGATGCCGCCGCAAGTATCCAGTCAACCGGTATTTTAGGCGTGAAATATATTGAACTTACGCTGGGTTCGGATGACGCGCCGTTATTTAAAAACGGAGATTTCATTGAAGGAAAAGACCTCATGTCTCTGGACAAGATGCTTTCAGACGGGCTGGGAGGCGTGGGAAAACTTACGAAATCGCTGGGCGAGATCGTAAGTGACGGGAGCCTGGGGAAAAACCTTAATGAGCTATTGAAAAATGCAAAAGAAATCAGCGAAAAATTAAACCGCCAGCTTGATGAAAAAAAACTGGCGAATATTGTAGACAACCTTGAAGAATTTTCCCGGCAGGCGAAAAAGCTGTCTCAGGACCTCGCTGAAATAACCGGCGATGAAAAAACGGATATCAAGCTTATTGTAAAAAATGTCAAATCATCAACTGAAAAGCTGGATAATATACTTACTAAGGTAACAAACGGAGAAACCACCATCGGAAGGCTATTGGCTGACGAACAAATGGGCAATGATTTAAAGAGTACCGTAGAATCTCTCAAGGTTGCCAGCAATGAGGCCAAAAAAACAATTTCCAGGTTTACACTGTTTCGGTCGTACTGGGATTACGAGCTAAGGTATAGCGCAATTGACAAAGAATATAAAAGCGATATCGGCATACAGATAAGGCCCAATCCGGATAAATATTATTTCCTTGGGGTATCAAATGCAGGCGACCCAGCTGCCATATCTGGAGAAAAAGTCAATACGCTGGATTTAAATATCGGTAAAGATTTAAAGCTGGGTGATCAGAAATTTGCGACTGTCTATGCGGGTATTTTAAGGTCCAGCGGCGGACTCGGGCTTTCGATAAAACCTATGTGGATGTGGAACCCGTGGAACAGGTTGGATGTTTTTATAGAATCCTATGATTTTGCCAGGGTAACGGCAAGTGGTGTTAAAAAACCCAGAATAAACGCCGGTGCAAAGGTAAAGCCAGCCAAGTGGCTTGCTTTAGGCAGTGCAATTGAAGATATAAACGAGAAAAGCGATGTGCATACTTCGGTCAATTTAGTCCTTGAAGACGAAGACTTGTCCTATCTGCTCGGTCTTATCGGCTTGGTTGGTAAATGAAAAAACAAAAAGCACAGACAGCCTTTGTTTGTCAAAGCTGCGGTTATAGTTCTCAGAAATGGCTTGGCAAATGCCCTGAATGCAATCAATGGAATTCTTTAGTTGAAGAAACCTCTTTCAAAAACGCGGATCAAACCGCCCGCAGGTTAACAAACTTTTCATCGGATGTATTGGAACTGGATAAAATTTCAGTTTCGCAAACCGACAGAATCTCAACAGGAATAAAAGAGTTTGACAGAATTCTTGGCGGCGGTATTATGCCATCTTCGCTTATTCTATTGGGCGGAGCGCCCGGTATCGGTAAATCCACCTTGATGCTTCAAGCCGCCAATAAATTGGTAAGCTCTAATGATAAAGCTGTCAAAGTTTTTTATGTTTCAGGTGAAGAATCGCTGGAACAGATAAAAAACCGCGCTGAAAGATTAGGGATAAAGAAAAGCAAGGATTCTTCGCTTTTTTTTATGTCGGAAACAAATCTTGAAAGTATAATTGAGCAGGTAAATAAAATTTCTCCTGACGTTCTGGTAATAGACTCTATTCAAACAACTTACAGGCAGGATTTATCCGGAGCTTCGGGCTCCGTAGGCCAGATCAGGGAATGCACTGCGGAATTACTGCATTTGGCAAAAGGAAAAAACATTACTGTTTTTTTGCTGGGGCATGTGACAAAAGAAGGCGACATTGCAGGGCCCAGGGTGCTAGAGCACATTGTAGATACGGTGCTGTATTTTGAAGCCGAAAAGCATCATACTTACCGGATTTTAAGGTCATATAAAAACAGGTTTGGCCCTACATCTGAAATAGGTGTTTTTGAAATGAGGCCTGACGGCCTTCAGGAAGTTTCGAATCCTTCGGCAATTTTTTTAAGCGAAAGGTCAAAGGATAGTTCCGGTTCCGTTATAACTGCGGTTATAGAAGGTACCAGGCCGATTTTACTGGAAATCCAGGCGCTTGTTACCAGGACGGATTTTGGATTGCCGCGCAGGATGGCTACGGGTATTGATTTTAACCGGATGATTGTACTTATTGCAATTTTGGAAAATAGGATCGGGCTAAGCCTTGGAAATACCGATGTTTATGCAAACGTGGCAGGCGGTGTAAAAATCAAGGAGCCGTCAGTCGATTTGGCGGTCTGCTGCGCTATTTACAGCGCACTCACAAACGTTCAGGTACCGTCGGATTCTGTTTTTGTGGGAGAAGTTGGGCTTTCAGGCGAAGTCAGAGGAGTAAGTTTTGTTCAGGAAAGAATTAACGAGGCAGAAAAATTAGGGTTTAAAAAAATATATATTCCAAAATCAAATGACCGCGGGATAGAAAAAAAGAAAAATATTGAAATATTGGCGGTTGATAAATTAGCGCAAGTAATTGAAAAGTTGAGGTAAAAAAACATGTTAAGGTTTATGACTGCAGGTGAATCGCACGGGAAATGTCTTACATCAATTCTTGAAGGGCTTCCGGCAGGGCTGAAAATCACGCAGGAATATATCAATTCTGAACTTGAACGCAGGCAAAAAGGTTATGGCAGGGGCGATCGCATGAAAATTGAAAGCGATGAAGCCCAAATATTGAGCGGTGTCCGCTGGGGTAAAACCACAGGAACCCCAATTTCTCTTCAGATAGAAAATCGGGATTGGAAAAATTGGGAAAAAGTAATGTCGCTGAACCAGGAAGATAGAAGTAAAAATGTTTTTATCACAAAACCCAGGCCCGGCCATTCGGATTTACCGGGCGTGTTGAAATTTAACCTTGAAGATGTCAGGGATATAAAAGAGCGCGCTAGCGCCAGGGAAACTGCTTCCAGGGTTGCTGTCGGTTCAGTTTGTAAAAAGTTTCTTTTAGAGTTTGGAATTAAATTCTTCTCGGTAGTTGAAGAAATCGGAGGGATCGTTTCAATGGGAAAACTTTCTGAAATTGAAAAAAGATATTCGGCAATCGAAGGATCCCCTTTAAGGTGCGCGGATATAAATGCAGAAAAGAAGATGATAAAGCTTATTGATAACGCAAAATCCAAAGGTGATACCCTTGGCGGGAAGTTTAAAGTTGTTGTAAAAAATTTAATTCCCGGGCTGGGCAATTATATTCAGTGGGACAAACGTTTGGATGGCAGGTTAGCGCTTGCGCTGATGTCTATCCAGGCAGTGAAAGGTGTTGAGCTTGGCAGCGGGTTTGGTTTCTCCAAATTGCTTGGGTCCCAGGCGCATGATGAAATAGGCTACAGTAATAAAAATTTCTTTCATAAGACAAATAATTCTGGCGGTATTGACGGCGGGATGACTAATGGCGAAGATATCGTTTTAACCGCTGTAATGAAGCCGATTCCTACGCTTATGAAACCTTTAAAGTCTATAGATATTGCCAGCAAAAAAATAGTAAAGGCGGAAATTGTGCGTTCAGATGTCTGCGCGGTTCCTGCATGCGCGGTGGTGGCAGAATCCATGGCGGCTTTTGAAATAGCTAACACGCTCTTAGAAAAATTCGGCGGCGATTCCATCCCCGAAACCAAAACCAACTTCGAAAACTATAAAAAGCAATTAAGGAATTTCTAGCAAAATGAATATCGTTTTAACTGGATTTATGGGTTCGTGTTGCGACGAACAGGAACAACAAACTATGAACGGGTGGTTGAGCAGAGCGAAAACACACAGGCTGGACATGAAGCCGACAGATGCAATTATTTTGGGGAACAAATGAACATAGTCCTTACCGGCTTCATGGCCACGGGAAAGTCTACGGTTGGGAAAAAGCTGGCAGAGAAGCTGGGCTGGCAGTATGTGGACACCGACGAAATTATTGAACACGAAATCGGAATGAAAATTGCCGAGATTTTTGATAAACGAGGCGAGCCGTTTTTCAGGGACGTGGAAACCCGGGCCGCAAGATTTGCTTCAAAAAAAAATAATTGCGTAATTGCTACCGGCGGTGGAATTGTGCAAAAAGCTGAAAATATGAAAATATTTGAAAAAAACTCAATAGTTGTCAATCTTACAGCTAGCCCGGAAGTTATTTTTGAAAGAATCAAAGGCAACACTGACCGCCCTTTGCTTAATAAGCCGGACCCCATGGCAGAAATAACCAGTTTGCTCGAATTCCGCAGGCCGTTTTACGCGCGCTGCAACATTTCAGTCAACACCGATAAACTTACCGTCGATGAAATCGTAGAAAAAATCTCAGAATATGCCAGAAATAAAACTAAAAAGTATACAAAATAAGCTCAAGGCCCGGAAAATTGAATGTTTCCTGGTTTGTGATCCGATGGATTTATTTTACCTGACCGGTATTGACCTGCAGGGCGGGTATTGGATTGTTGTAACAGCAAAAAAAGCTACCATTATAACTTCTGAAATGCTCTATCAACAAGTTTCTGATTTATTGCCCGGATTCGAAGCGGTTAAAAGCAGAAAGTTCATTGAAACACTGAAAACAATATTAAAAACAGAGAAAATTAAGGTATTGACCATTGATCCCAAAAAAATGTCCTTAGGATTAGGGGATAAACTGCAAAAAGCTATAAAAAAAGTTAAATATGTTTCCGTTTTTTTTGAATCATTGCGAGAAATAAAAACTGAAAATGAGATTTTACTAATAAAGAAATCCTGCAATAGCGCTGTTAATGTTTTTAACGAAATTAGGAAAGAAATTAAGCCAGGAATGACAGAGATTTATATAGCTGACAGGATTATGGAATTGCTGTATAAAAACGGAACGGGCGCAGCTTTTACACCGATAGTAGCTGGAGGCATCAATTCGGGGTATCCTCACCATATAAACTCTGAATACGCCATTAAAAATAATGATTTGTTAATTATAGACCTGGGTGCCAGGTTAAAAGGGTACTGTTCAGATTTGACAAGAACAGTTATTTTAGGTAAAATACCGGAATTATGCGACAAGGTTTACAATTTAGTAAAGCTTGCGCATAATGAAGCAATAGCGGCAGTAAAACCCGGAATAAAGGCAAGTTTTGTTGACAAAAAAGCCAGGTTTTTAATAAACAAAGAAGGGTTTGGCAAAGAATTTACTCATGGTACCGGCCATGGAGTGGGGCTGGAAGTGCATGAGTTACCCTCGGTAAATTCTACAGGCAATGCAATTCTCAAACCCGGAATGGTAATAACAGTTGAGCCGGGTATTTACATTAAAAATAATTTCGGCGCGAGAATGGAAGATACTGTTCTTGTGACTGAAAATGGGCGCGAAATACTAACAAGAGGTGCAAAGTGATCGATACTTCGGATTTTAAAAATGGGGTAACATTCGAGTGGGATGGGCAAATTTACACCATCATCTGGTTTCAGCATCATAAACCGGGCAAGGGCGGGGCCGTAATGCGTACCAAAATGCGCAATATCCGTTCAGGTTCAATTATTGAACACACATTCAAATCAGGCGTGAAATTCCGTGAAGTTGAAATAGAACACAAGAAAAAGCAATATCAGTATAACGACGGAAAGAATTTTCATTTTATGGATTCCGATACTTTTGAGGACATTGCAATTTCTAAAGAACAAATAGGCGATACGGCAAAATTTTTAAAAGAAAACATGGAAGTCGAAGGTTTGTATATAGACGGAGGTTTCCTGGGGATTGATTTGCCGATGAATATAGAACTCAGGGTTACATCAACAGTTCCCGGTGTAAAAGGCGACACTGTATCAAATGTGACTAAGCCTGCAACCGTAGAAACCGGCGCTGAAATTTTTGTGCCTCTTTTTATTAACGAGGGTGACACAATCAGGGTTGATACGCGCACAGGCGAATATTTGGAAAGAGTCAGTTAAAGCAGCACGGAGGAGTTATAAATGAGTACTCAGGAAATAAAAAAATTCATAGAAATTCTTAAAGACACTGACATTGAAGAACTTCAGTGGGAATCTGACGATATGAGAATTTCCCTGAAAAGGCATGAAGGGGAATCGTTTCCGACGGCTCAGGCAGAAGAGTCAAAAGCCGAGGCAGTATCCCGCTCAGGCAATGCTGCAAAAACACAGGAAGTGAAAGAAAATAAATTGTTAACGATAAAATCACCGATGGTGGGGACTTTTTTAAGGGCCCAATCCCCTGATTACCCTCCGCTTGTTATGGAGGGAAATCACATTATACCCGGGCAAAAGATTGCTTTAATTGAAGCAATGAAAATAATGAAGGATGTGGTTTCGTCGGTAAAAGGCAAAATAGTAAAGATTTTCGTGGAAAACGGCCAGCCCGTTGAATATGGCCAGGAACTTTTCCAGATTGACCCGGAAAACAAATAAAATTAAAAAAAATGGGTATTCAAAAGGAAACAAATCATGTTTAAGAAAGTATTAATTGCAAATCGCGGAGAAATAGCAGTCAGAGTTATAAGAGCTTGCAGGGAACTTGGAATTCTTACGGTGGCGGTTAATTCAGAAGTTGACAAAGATTCCATGCATGTAAAATTGGCTGATCAGTCTATTTGTATCGGGCCGGGCCCGGCAATAGAAAGTTATCTTAATATCCCTAACATAATTTCTGCGGCAACTATTTCCGGGTGCGACGCTATACACCCCGGTTACGGTTTTTTGTCCGAAAACACTTATTTTGCGGATGTTTGTGAATCCTGCGGATTGAAATTTATCGGCCCTTCAAAAGAATCAATTCAGAAGATGGGCGATAAAATCGAAGCCCGTAAAATCATGATTAAAAACGGCATAAATGTAGTTCCCGGAACCACCGAACCCATAAGCTTGGACGATCCGGGACTGGATAAGATAGCCGAAAAAATTGGTTATCCGCTTATAATCAAGGCCGCAATGGGAGGCGGAGGCAGAGGAATGCGCACCGTACCTTCAAAGGAATCTTTGCAGACCGCAATCTCTACTGCCAAGACAGAAGCAAAGGCGGCTTTCGGAGATGATAAAGTATATCTTGAAAAATTAATTGAACAGCCCAGACATATAGAGTTTCAGATAGCCGCTGATAACAAAGGCAATACCTGCTATTTTCCGGAAAGGGACTGCTCAATTCAGCGCAGGCACCAGAAACTTGTTGAAGAAAGCCCTTCGCCTTTTGTTGATAAAGACCTTAGAAAAAAAATGGGAAAGCAGGCGGTTAAAGCGGCGAAAGCCGTGAAATATTGCACGGTGGGCACGATAGAGTTCCTGGTTGACAAAAAGAGTAATTTTTATTTCCTTGAAATGAACACCAGAATCCAGGTTGAGCATCCAATAACTGAAATAGTTTCAGGAGTTGACCTGGTAAAGCTGCAGATTAAACTTGCAGCAGGCGAAGAACTGAAACTTGATTCGGATAAAATAAAGGTTTGCGGCCATGCCATTGAATGCCGCATAAATGCCGAAGACCCGGACAAAGATTTTATGCCGTCACCAGGCAGAGTAAGCGGATTAATACTTCCGGGCGGGCCCGGGGTGCGCCTGGATACGCATATTTATGAAGGATACCTGATTCCGTCGTTCTATGACAGCCTTATTGCAAAACTTATTACTTACGGATATAACCGCAAGGAAGCCATCAGCAGGATGGAAAGAGCCCTCACTGAGTTCAAGGTTACAGGCATCAAAACCACGGCCCCTCTTCATAAAAAAATTATGAAAAACGATTACTTCCGTAAAGGGGATTTTCAGACTGATTTTATTTTAAAACATATTTACGGGAATTTATAATAAGAAAATGAAAAGCAGAGTAGCAAAAATTGTTCGGGACAGCCTCGAAGTTAAAGAAAAACTGCTCAAGGAAAATCTTGAAGTTATCGTAAAGGTAACGGAAGCTGTCCTTAGCGCATATAAAAAAAATAAAAAAGTCATTGTATTCGGTAACGGCGGCAGCGCGGCAGATTCACAGCACCTGGCTGCGGAATTGGTAGTAAGATTTGAACAAAACAGAAAAAGCCTTGATTGCGTGGCTTTAACCACTAATTCATCCGCGATTACTGCAATTGGAAATGATTACGGGTTTGACCAGATTTTTGCCAAGCAGGTTGAATCAATTGTAAAAGCCGGGGATGTAGTAATCGGTATTTCTACAAGCGGTAATTCCCAGAACGTTTTATCGGCTATTGAGCAGGCCAAAAAACAAAAAGCCCTGACAATCGGCTGGACCGGCCGTTTTGGGGGCAGAATAAAAAATATTGCGGATTTATGTATCTGCGTGCCTTCAGAAAATACCGCAAGGATCCAGGAAGGGCATGTTTTAATTATTCATATTATTTCAAAACTCGTGGAAGAAGAATTGTTTAAAACGTGAAAAACAACAAAATAAAAAGCAGAAAAGAAATATTAGCTATTGTAAAAAAAATAAAAAAACGGAATAAAAAGGTAGTTTTCACTAACGGTTGTTTTGATCTTTTGCATGCCGGGCATATCAGAATATTTGAAAAAGCAAAAACTTTGGGAGATGTCCTCATAGTCGGTGTCAATTCTGATAAATCGATAAAAGAGCTCAAGGGCCCCAAAAGGCCTATTGTTCACGATAAATATCGTGCCGAGATTATAGCAAGCATTCAATATGTTGATTATGTAACCATTTTTAATGAAAGATCCGTAATTCAACTCGTTAAAGAAATTCATCCCGATGTTTTAGTCAAGGGCGGGCATTATACGGTAAAAGAAGTCGTTGGTTGGCAGTATGCAGAAAAAGTAGCAAGAGTTCCGGTAGTCAAAGATTCTTCGACTACGAATATTATTAATAAAATTACAGACGTTTATGGTAAATAATCGCAGGGCTGGCGTATACAGGCTCCTTGATGCGAATTTAAACCGTGCCAGTGAAGGCATAAGAGTAATTGAAGACACTTACAGGTTTATTTATAACGATAAAAAAATATTCGCGGTTTTAAGAGTTTTAAGGCATAAACTTAACAAAATAACGCAAAAAGCATACCCTGATCTAATTTTATCACGCGATAGCCAGCAGGATTCCGGCAGAAAGATGGCTGAACAGGGGAGGAATAATTTAAAAGCCCTGCTTGCGGCCAACTTTAAAAGGATTGAGCAGGCTCTCCGGGTGCTTGAAGAATACTCGAAGCTTTTTTCAGCATCTGCAGGATCCGAATTTAAGAAAATCAGGTTTAAATTATACACATTGGAGAAAAAAAGCTGTGACTTTAATCGACCTGGCAAAAAGTAATACCGCAGTCCAAGATATAAAAGAGGCTGCAAAAAAAGAAAACGTTAGTATTAAACATATTACGGACGGTTTGATTGCCGGGTCTATTGTGATAACAAAGAACAATACACGTAAACCAAGCGCGCTATTTAAACTTTGTGCGATTGGTATAGGGTTAAAAACTAAAGTTAATGCAAATATCGGCACATCGCCTGATTGTATAGATTTTGATAAAGAACTTGAAAAACTTGAAGTTGCGATTAAAGCCAAAGCTGATACGGTAATGGATTTATCAACCGGCGGCAATTTGAGTAAAATCCGGCAGCAAATAATAAAGTATTCCACAATTCCGGTGGGCACAGTCCCGATATACCAGGCAGCCTGTGAAACGATTTTGAGGAAAAAAAGTGTTTCACAAATGCCTGAGGAACGATTATTTTCGGTAATAGAAGAGCAGGCGGCTGACGGGGTAGATTTTATTACGGTTCATTGCGGAATTACTAAAAAAACAGTTGAGATTTTGACTAAACAAAAGAGAATTTGCGGTGTTGTATCAAGGGG
>Ga0180009_10002219_pt1 | contig 23006 bp, 26 predicted proteins | sample OS_PC_MetaG_FD_123537 | JGI IMG/M metagenome (GOLD analysis project Ga0180009, IMG submission 123537) | Groundwater microbial communities from the Aspo Hard Rock Laboratory (HRL) deep subsurface site, Sweden - OS_PC_MetaG | ecosystem: Environmental > Aquatic > Deep subsurface > Groundwater...
GTCGGAATAGAGATTGCTTCGTCGCCTCGGCTCCTCGCAATGACAGGAGAAAAGGTTATGGACAAAAATCAACCTATCCACCACCAGACAATCATCAGAATTGAAAAATTGCATAAGAAATTTTTCACTGGCAAACATCTCTTCACGGCTTTAAGAGATATTGATTTAGAAATTAAGGCCACTGATTTTGTGGTTATTTACGGGCCTTCCGGCTGCGGCAAGACGACGCTCTTGAATATCATCGCCGGCATTGACCAACCGACCGCCGGCGAAGTTGAAGTGCGCGATACCGAGATATTTAAGCTTTCAGATGACCAAAGAGGCATCTTCCGCTCCAAAAAAATGGGTTTTATCCACCAGTTTCCGCTTTGGATTAAATCTTTAAACACCCTGGAAAATATTGCCTTCCCCCTTTTGATTGAGGGTGAAGCCGAGGACTATGCCCTTTCCTGCGCCCAAAACGTGATGGAAGAGCTCAAAATAGCAGATCTGGCTAAACCAAAGCCCACCTCACTTTCCGGCGGCGAGCAGCAGAGAGCGAGTTTAGCGAGGGCCATAGTGACCAATCCTTGGATTATTCTGGCTGACGAGCCGACGGGCAATCTTGACAGCCATGCTTCAGATTTATTGATGAAATTTCTTGAGCGATTAAATAAAAAACATAAACGAACGATTATCCTTGTCACCCATAACCAGGACTATTGGCCCCTGGGCACGAGAAGGATTGAGATGAAGGACGGGGAAATTGTGCGCGATACGCACAATTAAAGTCAAAATTCGAAAGGCAAAAGGCAAAAGTCAAAAGTGTCATTGCGAGGAGCAAAGCGACGAAGCAATCTCTAGACGACAAGATTGCTTCACCCTGTAGGTTCGCAATGACAATAACAAACTATGGATAAAAAGATTTTATTAAAATTAGCTTACCGAAACCTAATGACGCATCGCCTGCGCACTCTTTTAACCTTAACCGGAGTCATCATCGGCATCTCGGCCATCGTCTTTCTGGTCTCGCTCGCCTTCGGGCTTGAGAGATTAGTCTCCAGAGAAATAACCGGCGGCAACGCTTTTCAATTGATCGACATCGGCACCGGCAACTCTCAAATAGTCAAACTAGACAACGAGGCGATCCAAAAGATAAAAAGCATTAAGGAGATAAAAAACGTTGAACCGTCCATTTCTATCGGCGGCAAAGGGAAGAAGACTGATGTCGAGATTGATGCCACTATCATCGGCGCTGACAAACAGTATCTCAATTGGTCAGGGTTTAGCCCAAAATGGGGCAAAATTATTGACGAGCCGGATAAAGCGGTCATTAACACTGCTTATGCCAAATTTTTAGGCGAAGGAGACCCCAATAAATACCTCGGGCAGAAGATTACTCTCGATATTCTTATTCCCAAGGATTACTCCGGAGAAGCTGAAGACAGAAAAGCCGAGAACCAAGAGTTTTTGATTTCAGGCATCATTAAAGATGAAACGAACGTCAAAATATACACCGATTACCATAATCTGACTAAATTAGGGGTGAAAAACTACTCCCAGCTTAAAGCGGAATTAGTTAAGCCGAGCGACGCCTCTTATGCCAGAAAAGCGGTTGAGAATATGGGTTACCGGACGCAGTATATTGGCGATACAGTCGCCCAAATTGAACAGATTTTTAATATCTTCAAGATAATTTTAGCCAGCTTCGGCCTGATTGCCCTGGTGGTCGCCGGGCTGGGACTCTTTAATACTTTGACCATCTCACTTTTGGAGAGAATTAAGGAAGTCGCCCTGATGAAGATTCTGGGGATGAAAAAAGAAGACATCAACCGAATGTTTATGACCGAGGCGGTGATCTTTGGCATTTTTGGCGGTATGGCAGGCATTATCATTGGTATAATTTTCGGCATAATTGCCAATGCGATTCTCAATCATTTTGCGATTCGGGCTGGAGGCGACCCAGTGACCATTTTTTATTTCTCTCCCCTCTTTTTGGCCGGAATGCTCATTTTTTCAACTCTTGTCGGCTTTTTTACCGGATTTTACCCCGCCAGACGAGCGGCTAAGGTTGACGCCCTGGATGTGTTGCGATATGAATAATTGGCGAAATCCAAAATCCAAAATCCAAAAAATTAGTGATATAATATAGTCATGGAAGAGATTAGGATTGAGGATACAGAGAATATTTAAGGGATTAATACCGCGTTCTTTGACTAAATAGGCCAGCCGATGGGTTAGAGCTCTGGTCTTGCCTGAACCGGCGCCGGCTAAGATTAAGAGAGGGCCTTGGTTGTGCAGAACAGCTTTTTTTGTTTAGGATTAAGCGATTTGAGCATAGAAATATTATATTAGGGCTCACGCAAGCTGTCATTGCGAGGCCGACGCAGTCGACCGTGGCGATCTTGTGTAAGTCTTGTCTTAAAAAAATTAGAGTATTTTTTCGATCTGCTTTTCTAATTTGGGAAGATCTTTTTTAATTGTCTTCCAGATTATTTGGAGTTTGATTTTGTCATAACCATGGATCAACTGATTTCTCATTCCGATCGCCTTGTATAACTCGAGTTCAGCATATTCATCTCTAAATTCATTGCTCAATCTAGTGGCAGCTTCACCAAGAATCTATAGATTTCTTAACGCCGCGTCTTTCGTCTTGTTGTCAGTTTTAAAATCTTCCCAATATAGATTTTCGATATAGATTTTAATTTGTTGGATGCAATCTAAAATATCCTGCAAATGCAGGCGATCATCTTTTCTCATAAAAAATCTCTAGATCTTTAAGTATATAGGGCTTTAATTCTTTTTTTAAGCATTGCCCGTCTGCTAAATCTACTCTCGTTTTGAGTTTTTCTTCTAATTCATAGGATAATCCGCCAATATCAAAAAGAGTAGTTTCCGGTCCATAGATAACATAGAAATCAATATCGCTTGACTCTCCTGTCTCTCCGCGGGCGAAAGAACCAAAAACTCCGGCACGTTTGATGCCATATTTATCAAAGATTGCCGCCGTATTTTTTTTAAGTTCCGAGAGTATTTTTTTTGTCATAACTTTAACCTTAAAAATATTGCTGTTCAGTTATTATTATACAATATGAATTCGAAAAATCAAAGGTAGATCTGTGTCACGAAGAACTGTTTTTTTAATATTTAGCGATTTAAGCATAGATAACATTATACTTCGTAGAATTGACAGCCTCAATTATAATTTAAATCAGAAAAAATTGCCAAAAAAATTTGCGAAAAAATTTGACATAAATTAATTTTTGTGTATAATATAAATAGGTTTGTACCCAATAAGAGGAGGCGAACCTCATTAAAAAACGCTAAGGAGGAACACCCCAGATGAAATCTGGAACACCCCTCACTGCCAAGACGTTAGGTCAGGTTCTCAAGTATGTTGTCGGTGCTCCTTGGCCGGATTTCATGAGTGAGGAGCGCGCCGCGGAGCTGGCGGGCAATGCTCAGAAGATCCATGGGATTCTTGACGGGGCATTTGGAGAAAGTACTGTTGACTGGATCAAAGAACGGCTCGTTGCCGAAAACGCGGCCCATCAGGTCTTCTTCGGCCAGACTTATGATCTCACTCTCTTCCGGCAGACATTGGAACGCTACGGCGAGGATCAGGTGTGCGAATGGCTCAAGCTCAAGCTTGAGCCGCACTTCCTTCCCGATGTGGTCTTCACGCCCAAGAGTGACTTCCCCGGCTGGAAAATCAGGCCGAACGACCGGTACTGGACGCAGTTAGCCGCTGGCAAGCTCAAACGTCGGAACGCCGAAGGGAAGCTCATGACCGTCAAGGACGCCCGTCTCGAGGGTGCTGTCGTTTTGATCGATACTCGGCTCAAGCCGAGATACCACCAGAACGGCAAGCAGATGTTCGCTGACGACAAGAGGTTCATGGGTAGCATCATCGAAGACCTGCGTGGTGACGGCAAGATTAGCCGTTACGAACACGGTCCCCAATCGAGCCGTTGCGGCGTCTCGCCCAACGAGTGGCAAGAGCACATCCGACCCAAGGTAGCAGAAAAGCTCAAGCTCGAGCCAAATCAGATTCGACTGGAGCTGTTCCTTGAGGCCGACGTCATCCCCCAACTCTACAAGATGCCTCGTGTCAAGGACGGGACGACCGACACGTGGGTCTGGTATGAGGAGCACTTTGGGGGTCTCGGGCGCCGTCTCTACGGCGGCGGCTCGGATTATGGCGGGCTTGCCGGTGTCGATTGGGGCCGCTCCGACGATCGCTGGCTCAGCGGGGCGGTTCGCCCTCTGGTAGTTTTTTACAATGCCTGCTTTAAAGAGCGGGCATTGTTTCTCTCTTTAATCCAAGAGCCTAACATCCGTCCCATCTCTTGAAGTTTTTCTTCAAAAAGAAAATACTTTTTTTGATCAATGGCCTTAATCTCAAAAGCCAGACGAAAGAGAGTTTTAAGAAAATCAAGATTTCCACTCGTCTTTTTTAATAATCTCAATTTTTCTTGACCTTGAGCGAATCTTGCCCTTGAGATTAGCCGTAATAATTCAAGGATTAGATCTTCAATTTTTTTCCCCAGCACCCCCCTTGATTTTTGAGGAAAGTGGTCAATCAATTGATAATAAAGTTTGTAAAAGTCATAAATTTTTTGGAATAAAGGAATTTCATTTTGCATGTTTTCTCCAATCTTTTTGAAAGAATTGCTAGTTTAGAAAATTTATATTTGAGCTTTAATAAGTTTAAAAAGGGTAAGCGAGACAAACCCGATGCTCAATTATTCGAACGTTTTTTTGATAAAGCTTTTATTTACGATTCTTATTCCTGCCGTTTGAATAAAGGAACGCACAGGGCGGTAGATAGATTAGAAAAGTTCACCCGAATTGTCAGTCAAAATTACACCCGACCCTGCCTTGCTCTCAAATGTGATATTAAAAAGTTTTTTGCTTCGGTTGACCATCAGATTTTGATTCAGTTGATTAATAAAAAAGTCAGAAATAAAGATATTCTATGGCTGGTTAAAGAGATTATCCAGAGTTTTAATTCGAGAGGGAAGGCTGACATCGGTCTGCCGCTGGGCAACTTAACCAGCCAGCTTTTTGCTAATATCTATCTTGATGAGCTTGACCAATTTATTAAACACAAGCTCAAAATCAAATATTATCTGCGCTATGGCGATGATTTTATAATTTTAGATACAGACAAAAATAAATTAGAAAAAATTATTCTCCAATTATCTGATTTTTTGCCATCAAATCTTAAATTAACTCTTCACCCCAGCAAAATCATTATCCGCAAATTAAGACAAGGGATTGATTTTTTGGGCTATATCGTTTTGCCGCATTATCGAGTTTTGAGGACAAAGACCAAGAAAAGAATGATGAGAAGGCTCAACCAAACAAATTTGCCGTCTTATTTGGGGCTGATTAAGCATTGTGATTCTTATCGGCTTAAGAAACAGTTGATTAACAAAGTCAGAATTTAACTTGTGCTATAATATAGTCATGGAAGAAATTAGGATTGAAGAAACAGGTAACAGTGAACAGAGTGCAGGGAACAGGAAACAGGTAACAGGCAGCAACAAGCATCTGCCCAAGTGGGTTTGGATTACGACGCTTATAATTTTATTGTTAGGCGGAATAGGTCTCGCTTATTGGATTTATAAAACAGATGTTTTTGGCGATTTGACTAAGGTGGCCAAAGTCAGCCCCAGCCCAAGCAAAAATCTTAATGATACCCCCTGCCCTTTGGATGGCGTAATGACGACCAAAGATCGGGCGGAACGTCGGCCGCTGGGAATTATGATTGAGAATGCTCCCGAGGCCCGACCCCAGTCAGGTCTTGATAAAGCGAGCTTTATTTTTGAGACGCCTTCAGAGGGAGGAATTACCAGATTTTTAGCTCTATATGTTGAGAATGACGCCAGCGAGGTCGGCCCGGTAAGGTCTGCCCGGACTTATTATGTTGATTGGGCAGACGAGATTAAGGCAGTTTATGCTCATTGCGGGGGCAGCGCCATTGCTCTTAAAAATCTTTTGAAAGATAAGTATGTCTGCGATATCAATCAATTCACTTTTGGTTCTTATTTTTGGCGGTCCAAAGAGCGCTTAGCTCCGCATAATCTGTACACCACGACCGATAAAGTTAGAGCTGCGGCAGAATCAGCCAAATGTACTCTTAAGAGCGATTACAGCGGTTTTGAATTTAAATCTGACGCAGAAAAATCCGAACGAGGTATCAGCCAGACCATTACCGTCAACTTCTCATCCGCTCAATTTCAGGTAGTTTATAATTATGACTCTGAAAAGAATTTATATCTGCGTAGTATGTCCGGTAGTCCGCACAAAGATAAGATTACTGGGGAACAACTGGCGCCAAAAACCGTGGTGGTGATGCACGCGGATCGCGTCTTCTCTTTAACTGACGGCACCCAGCAGTCTCATGCCGTTACGACCGGCACCGGTAAAGCAGAGGTTTATCTAGACGGCAGAGAGATTAAAGGCACATGGAAGAGGCCGAGTATTTCTGAAAGGACTAGGTTTTATGATGAATTGGGCAAGGAAGTTGTTTTTAACAGAGGACAAATCTGGGTAGAAGTAGTTTCTAATTAATCTTATCCACCCCTGTGGAAAGATGAAAGTCTTGACACTCTTTGTTATGATAAGACTACTATGTCTCTATATCGTAAATATCGGCCGCAACGTTTTAAAGATTTAGTCAATCAAGAGCATATTAAGACGACTCTTTTAAATTCTCTAAAAAGAAATCATCTTTCTCAAGCTTATCTTTTTGCCGGGCCCAGAGGCACGGGCAAGACGACGACCGCCCGAATTCTGGCTAAGGCCTTTAATTGTTCTAAGCGCAATCCCGAGCCCTGCAACCATTGTCTTTCTTGTCAGGAGCATACAAAATTAAAATCTCTTGATCTGATTGAGATTGATGCGGCCTCAAACCGCGGCATTGATGAGATTCGGGAGCTGCGCGAGAGAATAAAGCTTGCCCCTTCATCCTCGCCTTATAAGATTTTTATTATTGATGAGGTGCATATGCTGACGCCCGAGGCCTTTAATGCTCTTTTAAAGACTTTGGAGGAACCGCCTTCTCACGCCATCTTTATTTTGGCCACGACCGAGCCGCACAAGATTCCGGCGACCGTCCTCTCCCGCTGCCAGCGCTTTGATTTTTTGCCCTTAACTATCCTTGAGATGGTTATTCGGCTCAAGAAGATCGCCAAAGCCGAACGTATAAGATTTGACGAGGATGGATTGCGCATGATCGCGGCGGCCGCTTCCGGCGGAATGAGGGATGCGATCTCAATCTTAGACCAGCTCTCCTCAAGCGGCAAGAAGATTAGTATTAATTTAATCCAGGAGACCTTGGGCGTAGTGCCGGAGAGGGCAACTCTGAAAATTTTTGAAGCTTTGGTTAAAAAAGATCTTAACTCGGGTTTTATGGCACTCTCAAAAATTAAAAAAAAGGGGTATAATTTAATTCATTTTAGGCGCACCTTATTGGATTTCTTAGCTGTAGTCTTGGTCTATAAGATGTCAGGAGAGGAAAAAGAGCTTAAAGATAATTTATCCTATGAGATCTGCCAGAAGGTCATCTCTTTATCTGCTGATGTTGAGATTAAAGAATTAATTAAGATAATTAAGACCCTGGCCCGCGACTCATTGATTGAGAAAGACGCTCTGCCTTCTTTAGGGCTTGAGATCGCTCTGGTCGAGTTAGCTCAAGTCGAATGTCATTCCGTGCTTGACACGGAATCTATAAATAAAATAGGGGATTTTGAAGCTCTCTGGCATGGTTTTCTTAAAGAAATAAAACCCTATAATCACTCTTTGGCGGGCATTATGCGCTCGGCTCGGGTCTTGGGTAAAAAGGATGATCAGATTATGATAGAGGTTGATTATGATTTTCATCGCCAGAAGATTGAAGATAAAATCAACTTGCAGAAGATTGAAGAGATGATTGAGAAGATCTTTGCCAAGAAGTATAAGCTTGTTTGCCAAGTAGGCAAAGCAAAAGAAAAAAGTAAGAGTTTAAAAGATATTGCGCTTGAGGTTTTTGAATAAATATGCCAATAAAAAATAAAGAAACAGAACTAAGACTGCCGCCGCAGAATATTGAGGCCGAACAGTCGGTGCTCGGAGCCCTTCTTCTTGATAAAGAGGCGATCTTTAAGGTGGCGGATATCATCACTTCAGCTGATTTTTATCGTGATAATCATCGGATGATCTATGAGGCGATGGGGAGGCTTTTTGAAAAAAGAATTCCTATTGATGTCTTAACTTTAACCGAGGAGCTGGAGAGGGACAAGAAGATTAAGATGATTGGCGGAGCGTCATACCTCGCGACTCTGGCTAATGCCGTGCCTTCGGCCGCGCATGTGGTCCATTATGCCCAGATTGTGGCTAATAAAGCGACTCTGCGCCGGCTGATCTCTTCTGCTTCAGAGACGATCGAGCTCGGCTATGAAGAGAGAGAGCCGGTGGAGTTGATTTTAGATAGAGCAGAGAAGAGCTTATTCTCGGTCTCTAAAGGCCATTCCGCCAACAAATTCATCACGCTTCGCGATGCGCTTGAGGAGTCATTTGAGCGGATTGATCGCCTGCATAAGGAGAAGGGGACGTTGCGGGGGGTGCCGACCGGATTTAAGGATTTGGATAATCTGCTTTCTGGGATGCAGAAATCCGATTTAATTATTTTAGCTGCCCGTCCAAGCATGGGTAAAAGTTCGCTCGCTCTAAATATCGCCGCCAACGCCGCCTTAAAATCAAAAATTCCGGTCGGGCTGTTCTCTTTAGAAATGAGTAAAGACCAGTTGGTTGATCGGCTGATTATTTCTGAAGCGCGGATCGACTCCTGGAAGATGAGAACCGGCAATTTAGCAGAAGATGATTTTGGCCGGATTGGGCAAGCTATGGGCTCGCTCTCCGAGGCCCCGATCTTTATTGAAGATTCCCCTAACCTTTCCATTATGGAAGTCAGAACAAAGGCGCGCCGGCTGCGGGCCGAGCATAATATTGGGCTTTTGGTGGTTGACTATCTGCAATTAATGGAAGGAAGATTCAGTAATTCCAATGATTCAAATAGAGTGCAGGAGATATCTGAAATCTCACGCGGGCTTAAGGCCTTGGCGCGCGAGCTTGATCTGCCGGTCTTGGCTCTGTCCCAGCTCTCCCGCGCAGTTGAGCACCGCGAGCACAAGATTCCCCAGCTTTCTGATCTTCGCGAGAGTGGAGCGATTGAGCAAGATAGCGATGTGGTGATTTTTATTTATCGTGATGATTATTATGACCGTGGATCAGAAAAAAAGAACATTGCTGATATTTTAATTAAAAAACACCGAAATGGTCCCATTGGAGAAGTAGAATTATTCTTTGCTGAATCAGAGATGACCTTTCGTAATCTGGAGAAAAAGCGGGACCAAGATGAGCTCATTGATTCAGAGTCTGTCTTTGAAAAAGAGAAAGTGATACAATAACACATTATGCAAAATCAAGAATTTTTTGAGAGCGGGAATAAAATTATTGATTGGTCAGTGATCAAGACCTATCAGGAAGAGGGGGGCATCTCTGGTCTTTTAATGGCTCTTCTTGAATCAGACAAGCTCTTGAATTTTATGCTCTCGGATATGGGCTATCCCGGGCCTTCGATCTATCATAAAATCAAGAGCGCCAAAGAGAGATTCACTAATCTTCCAGGGTTAATGAAGGCCTTAGAGATTAAAGAGCGCGTCTTCTCCCGCTACGAAGAGAAGGTGACCACGCGCGAGGTGGAACTGGCGATCAAAGAATATAAACAGGCGATTATTGATCTTTCTTCTAATACTGATGTCTCCCCGCCGACTCTAATCGAGAGAGCCAAAGCTTATATTGATTATCATTACGTCTCCCAACCCAAGAATCTAAAGAATTTGATTATCTATTTTTTGTCTTTGTTTGTGCTTGTTTTTGTTCTTGACAGCACCCATATTGGCGAGACGATTATCAAGAGCATCTCTTTTTATCTGGCAAGGTTCGTTTCTTGGATTATTGTTGTTTTTTTAATAATTTTTGCCCTTTTTGTGATTATTGTTGGTTTTATCGTTTTTCTTGAAAGACGGAAAGAAGAATAGATAATGGTTGTACTTTGGCTTATTTAAGCCAAAGCGGGACACGAGTTGATAATAACTTGACAATTATTGACCTTTATCAATTTTTTTGCTATAATAGTATTAATCCTAAGAATTATCTTGGGACGCACCTTAGAGTAAAACAAAACAGCCCAGACAAAAGGCGGCTGACAGCCAAACGTAGTGAAGCACGTAGCAAACAGCACGCAGCATTCAGCAGATAGCTGGCTGCTGGTAGCTGGCGGCTTAACTTCGGTTGAATGTCAGTCGCAAGGCTGACATTGACCAGTGCTTTCCCGATTTTACATCGGGATTTCCGCACCCGGGCCTTACAGTTTCTTTTTTTCCTCGTCCTATCCTTTTTTAAAAAGGATGGAACATTAGGGGTTTCAAAGGACTGTATACAACCCTCTGGCGCGGATACGCGCCATTAACTATAATATGTTTGGGCGGATGTATCCGCGCCTTTTTAATACAAAAAACCCCTTGCAGGGGATTTTTGTTTGTATAACTCGAATCTCTATTACTTTTTCTTTCTAAGCATCGGAAGCCCGGTCCTCTCATTCTCCATTACTTCATAGCCGGCTGGCAGTTCATCCAGCGCTCCATCTTTAACTTCTTTGCCAAAGAAGTAAATTGTCTGTGGCCTGCCGCCGCGCAGAATCACATCTTTGCTGTGCAGATAATAGGTCTGCCCCTTTGAATTCGTCTTCGAATAAGCCATAGTTCTCCTTGCTTAATTATTTTTTATCTTATAGATATCTGTTGCTTACCATATTGTAATCTGTTGAGTCATAAGCGTCAAGGTTTAGCTGTGGATAACTTAAACAATTTACAATTAACAATTAACAATTTCCAATAAATTTCACAATGTTTCAATGATCAATGTTTGAAAATTGTGTCATTGATAATTCAATGTAAATTGAAAAATGTAAATTGAAAATTGATATGTAGCCCGCAGGAGAGTCAAACTCCTCTTTTCAGCTTGAAAAGCTGATGTCCTAATCGATAGACGAGCGGGCCTTGATTTTACTTCCAAATTATATCTTAAGATTATCTTTAATTCAAGGCTTAGGTTGATATTTTAAACGTTATTGTGTATGATATAAAGGTTAAAATTAAATTTAAATCCTCAAAGAATATGTTATTTTGGCGAGGAGTGACAATTAGGAGACAAAATGAATTCAATATGGATTATAGGCCCTTTGGGTCTGGTTGTAGGTTTGGGAGTCGGTTATTATGTCCGCCAGGTATTTGCCGCTAAATCAATTAAAAATTTAGAAGAGCGTTCTAAAAAAATTATCGACAGAGCCAAAGAAGAGGAGAAGGAGATTTTAATTTCTGCTAAGGATAAAGCTTTTCAAATGCGCGAGGAGGCTGAAGCTCTTAATAAAGAGAGGCAGAAGAAGATTGATGATTTGGAGCTGTCTTTAAGAAAAAGAGAAGAGTCGGTTGATGTCCGTGCTGAAAGATTAGAGAGGGATCGAATCCAGCTTGAGACAGAAGAAGAACAGATAGGAAAGACGAGAGAAGAGCTTAGAGGTCTGCGCGATAAACAGTTAGGAAGTTTGGAGAGGATCTCGGCTCTTTCCAAGGAAGAGGCCAAAAAAGTGCTATTGGGCATGGTGGAAAAAGAGGAGAAGGACGAGGTCTTGCGGATTATCAAGGCGACAGAAAAAGAAGCCAAGGAAAGCGCAGATGAGGAAGCCAGAAAAATAATCGCCACTGTCATTGGCAGGATTGCTTCAGATACTGCTTCTGAATCGACCGTCTCGACCGTCTCTCTTCCTTCTGATGAGATGAAGGGCCGTATTATTGGCCGCGAAGGTCGCAATATCCAGGCTTTTGAACGTTTGGCAGGCGTGGATGTCATTATTGATGATACTCCGGGCGCAGTCGTCATCTCTTCTTTTGATTCGGTCAGGCGCCAGGTCGCCAAAGTGGCTCTGGAAAAGTTAGTGACAGATGGCCGGATTCATCCGACCAGAATTGAAGAAGCGTTAAAAAAAGCAACCGAAGAAGTAGATAATGAGATTAAAAAAGCAGGCGATGAGGCCGCCTATCAGATTGGCATCGCAGGAATTAATCATGATTTACTTAAGACTTTGGGCCGTTTAAAGTACCGTACTTCTTATGGTCAGAATGTTCTCCAGCACTCGATCGAGGTAGCAGAGATCTCTGGACTTTTAGCTCTTGAGTTGGGCTATGATGCGGCAGTCGCCAAGCGGGCAGGGCTTTTTCATGATATTGGCAAAGCAGTCGACCATGAGGTGACCGGCTCGCACGCTATTATCTCTCAAGATATTCTTAAGAAGTACGGTGTTGATGAGAAGATAATCCATGCAGCCGCGGCCCATCACGAAGATATAGAGATGAAGGATACGCTTGATTTTATTGTTCATGCCGCCGATGCTATTTCCGGGGCGAGACCGGGCGCGCGACGCGAAACTCTTGAAACATATGTTAAACGGCTGGAAGAGTTGGAAAAGGTGGCGAACTCCTTTTCAGGGGTAGAAAAGTCTTATGCTATTCAGGCGGGACGCGAGGTCAGAATTTTAGTCCGGCCGGAAGATATTAATGATTTAGAGGCGGTCAAGCTCTCGAGAAACATTGCCAAAAAAATAGAGAAAGAAATGGAATATCCGGGGCAGATTAAAGTAAATGTTATCCGCGAGACCAGAGCAGTGGAGTACGCTAAATGAAAATCTTATTTATTGGCGACATCGTCGGAAGGCCAGGGAGAGAGGCAGTTAAGAAAATTCTTCCGGAATTAATTAAAAAAGAAGAAATAGATTTTGTGATAGCTAATGGTGAGAATTTGGCGCATGGCAAAGGAATGACAAAGAAGACCTATCAAGAGATGAGAGAAGCGGGAATTGATTGTTTTACTTCTGGCAATCACATCTGGGCTAAAAAGGAATTCATCCCTTTTTTGGAGGATAAGAAGATCAAGGTTTTGCGCCCAGCCAATTACCCGCCAGCTGTAATAGGTAGAGGCTATGAGATTTTTGAGGTGGGCACGCAAAAATTAGCCGTCGTCAGTCTAATGGGACGGGTCTTTTTTCCCATTGATTTAGATTGCCCCTTTAGAAAATTAGACGAGATTTTGCAAGAAATTGGCAAGATGCCGACAATTATTGATTTTCACGCAGAAGCGACTTCAGAGAAGCGCGCTTTTGGTTTTTACGCTCAAAATAGAGTTTCAGCGGTAATCTGCACTCATACACACATTCCATCAGCTGATGAAGAAATTATGGGACAAAAAACGGCTTATATAAGCGATGTGGGCATGGTTGGCCCTCATAATTCGGTTTTGGGAGTGGAAAAAGAGTTGATAATTGATAAATTTTTAACGCAAATATTAACGCGCCATGAGATTGCCGAAGGAGAAGTCGAGTTCAACGCGGTTCTTCTGGAGATAGACAGAAAAGGGGCGGCAAAAAGTATTAAGAGGGTGAGAGAGATTATCGTATCGCATCTTTAAATCTCTTACCGGGTCGGAAATGGGGGAGGATTTGAGCAGGGATCTTTATTCTCTCTTTAGTTCTGGGGTTTATCCCCATTTTTTCTTTTCTTTTGGAGACGAGAAAAGTGCCAAAGCCGGTGACAGTCACTTTTTTCCCTTCAGCGAGCTCATCACCCACCACTTCAATAAAATTATTCAACACTTTCTCCGCGTAAATTTTGGATACGCCCGCATCTTCGGCGACATTTTTAATCAAATCAGTCTTGTTCATACTTTAATTCCTGTCTTCCTTTCTAAATAAGAGACTCTTTCCTCTAATTTATAATAATCTGCTTTGTGTACCATCTCCGTCATCTTAAAATCATGAACAACTAAATCTTTGCGCATCTCTTTGACTTCCTTGGTCAAATAATTTATTTTCTCATCTTGTCCGTCAAATCCTTTTTTCGTTATTAAGGCCAAGCCATCAATTTTTTGATCGATTTTCTTGGTTAGTCTTTTTTCAACAGAGTCGATTTTTTGATTAAGACCATCGACTTTCTTTTCGACGCCGCCGACTTTTTCCCCAACTTCTTCTTTAACAACTGTTCTAATTTGATTTAGATCATTTTTTGTTAGAGCCATAAATTATTTTAATTTCTTCGTTTCTATTTTATCAGGATAGGATTCGGTGTCAAATTCAGACGGAAATTTTTGCTTTTTTCAGCAGTATTTTATTAAATTTTAATCCACATTTGCCGCAAAACTTACCAAAAATCATACTTTTACAGTGAGGACACTCTGGGTCTTTTATGTTTTTTAATTTGCTACCGCAATCACAGCAGAACTTGCTGTGAAAAATCAAATGTTCTTTTTTACATTTAGGACAAAATTTCATTTTTCCTCCTTTCGAATTGAATTAGTCGTATATCCATTTTATCCCCGCTAAAATTATTGTCAAATTAACACGCTTGTCATCCCGAACCCATGACTTTCGTCAGGGCAGGCTTTGTTTCGGGATCTATGGGCACGACTACGCAATTATTGTTCGAGCGAAGCGACCAAAGGGAGCGGAGTCGAGAACTATCAAGCTTTTAGACTTCTCGATTCGTCCCGCCTATGGCGGGACTCTCTCGGAGAATAAATCAGATTGTGCGTAAGTCATGTATAGGGCATTTATTATTCTGCCACAAGCCAGAGGTGATTTTTGGTTTCCTAATTCCATAACTTTCTAACGATCGTCTTAAAGTTATGGAATGATTTTATTCACACTTGGCTCTCTCTTTTTTTCTCTCTCGTAAAATATAATAGAGACAATATTGTATGTCATTCCGTACTTGATACGGAATTTATTAATAGATTCCTGCTTTCGCAGGAATGACATACAGGACAGAAGTGACAAAATAAGAACTCCCAGGAGCCAGTTTTTTTTATCTTTTTAGGGCTCTATTTATCTCGCGTCTTGATTCTTAATCTATTTGGCAGGCAGTGCCAAGAGATTAACCCAGTGAAATGCGACGCCGTCGCAATTCGTCGCGGCGAATTATTTCACCGGGGTAAACCCCTAACGAAGCCCGCACCCCGACGTCACGTCGGGGTAAGGGCGAAGTGGGGTAAGCTCATTTTCTCCGCAATGCCCTGTTTATTTCGCGCTTCGATTCTCGTTCTTTAATGGCCATTCGTTTGTCGCCTTTTTTAAGGCCGCGGCCAACGCCAATCAAAACTTTGGCGTGATTTTTTTTGAAATAAATTTGTAGCGGGACCAGAGTTAATCCCTTTTTCTGGCTTTTTAGATACAAATCTCTAATTTCACTCTTATGAAGTAGCAGTTTGCGCGAGCGGGTCGGTTCATAATTTTCAAGCTGTTTCTGCCAAGCCGGGATATGAGCGTTAATTAAAAAGGCCTCATGGCCCGAGACCCTAACATGCGATTCATTGAGAGAAGCGCGGCCAGCGCGCAGGGATTTAACCTCAAGCCCCTTGAGAACAATTCCCGCCTCTTTTTTGTCTAAAATCTTATAAAAACGAGAAGCTTGTTTGTTTTTAATAATTGGCATAGTTTTGGTTTGGGTTTTGGGAGCTGGTATGGTTTGTGGTGATGGTTATGGTCAGAGGTTGTCAACAATTTATTTCTCAATCGTCTGTTCTTTCCAGACTCGGAAGATTATGCTCAAGACAGCAGCTGTGGGAACAGCTAAAATTATACCCAAAATACCAGCCAGCTCCGCACCTACCAAAATAGCGATAATGATGATCGCCGGATTAATGCCGACCGCTCTCTTCATTATGGTCGGCACGAGAAGATTATTTTCTAATTGTTGGACAGCGAGATAAATTATCAAAACAATTAGAGCTTTCCAAGGGGAGATAGTGAAAGCTATAGCCAAGGCAGGGATAGCAGCGATAATCGGTCCCACAGTGGGGATAAACTCCATCAGGCCAGCCAACACGCCAAGCATCAAAGCAAAAGGCATGCCAAATATCTTCAAAGCGATACCAATGACAAGCCCAATAGTTAAACAGAGTATAAACTGCCCCCTTGCCCAAGCGCCAAGCTTTAATAAAATCTCTCCGCCGACTTTTCTTACAAGTTCTTTTCTTTTTTTAGGAATATAGCTTAAAATGCCTTCCGCAATTTGGTTTTTAGTCAAGAGCAGATAAAAAGTTAAGGCAATGGCGATAATAAAACTGGCTATTCCGCCGAAAGCGATGGCCAGTGTTGAGAAAATAGTTGAGGAGGCAGAGGCCAGATTTTTTGAAATATTACTGAAATTATCCTTGATCGTTTCTATAAGGTTGGTTTTAAGAGTGAATTGTTTTACTGTTTCAAAAGATAAATTATAGTGGCTGGTATATTGGGGGATTTTGTTGGCCAAATCTATTGCCTGATTAACCAGCGGGGGGATAATTAGGTATCCCAAAAGAAAAATAAAGCCGAATAAAAGGATAAAGATCAAAATAGTACTGACAACGCGGGGGATCTTATATTTTTGTCCAAAGTCCACGATTGGCGCAAAAGAGGCAACGACGATTAAAACAATAAACAATAAAAGTAAAACTGATTTAAGATACCACAATAAAATTAAAGCAAGAATAATGCCGAGAGCTTTGAGAATAGTAGAAGTAGCAATCTCGATTTTTTGCGGTCGTTTATTTGTTATTTGAGATTTGTTATTTGGCATTTCGTTAATATTATACCAGATTTTGAGAGCTCTTGCAAGACTAAAAAATCGGGGTGGGCAGATTTGAACTGCCGATCTCGGCGTCCCGAACGCCGCGCCCTAAGCCGCTAGGCCACACCCCGACATATCCCCGGCAGGAATCGAACCTGCGCACAGGGTTTAGGAAACCCTTGCTCTATCCACTGAGCTACGGGGACAGGATGCTTTGATTATATCTTAAAATTCTGACCTTGACAAGAGAGGTTTTTCCCTATAAAATAATCATATGGGGCTGTCTAGCTTCGACAGATTAAGTCTCATTCTTGATGCAAGTAAGCAGGAGCCAATCTGCTTTGAACAAGCGGCAAATTGACAAATGCCAAAACATTTGTAAGCAAGATACAATCAGCTTTTGCTGGTTTCTCTCTTGCGCCTGTAGCAGCCTAATCGGTGGCTACACGCCTCTTTGTCTGGCTGGCAGAGAAAGATAGGTGTCATAAACCAGACGCAGCTCCGACGGTCTCCTTTGACATCGGAGTCAAGCCAATTCAAAGGATAGGGTAAGATTATTTTGTCTGATTTCTACTCTTATCCGAAGTACCAAATCAGAACAAACTTGTAGATTCAATTTGATTCTTTTTTTGGACAGGGGTGCAATTCCCCTCAGCTCCATTGAAAAAGTGCCATCTTTTGATGGCACTTTTTCAATTAAGAAGTTAAGGGAATTGCACCCAAGAGGGGGTCGGGGAGATGCCACTGCAATCTCCCCGCTTGGGGTGACAGCGAGCCGCGGCGAGCGCCAGAGGGCGGAAGCCCTATGGGGACCCCGACGATAAGTCGGGGGACGTAAAATTCCCCTCAGCTCCAATTAAAAATCACTGCGCAAATGGCAGTGATTTTTAAGCTATCCTAATGCCTGACTTTTTGATTTCCTGAGCTAAGGGGTAAAAGCGGTCATTAAAATCTTCAGGAGAGAAAGGATGGGGCTCGATAGCCGGATCAATTTTATTGCTTAAGATCATTAACGAGACACGTTCTTCTTGGCGATCATTGCCAAAGCTGGGAGATATGATTCCAACATCAATATCACTCCATGACTTAGCTCGACCTTTAGCTTGCGAGCCAAAAACATAAATTTCCTGAACTTTAGTTCCAGTTTTTTCAATTAATGAGCGATATGCTTTGATTTTTTGTAATATTTTTTTGTTTAAAGTTGATTTTTGAGCCATTGGCAGATCCTTTCAGCATTATTAGACCATCTTTTGGTAAATTCCTTGGTCGCCTTCTTGTAAAATTGTTCTTTATAATCGTCATAGCGAGCTTCTAAATTGAATGAAGTTATTTCAGCAAGTTCTTTAACTAAATTATCATTGAGTTTGATTTCTGCAAGTTTTGCCAATTTAAGCAAATTATGGATCGGTGGTGCAGCTTTATCTTTTGTAACTAAATGGGCTTTTAATAATCGTTCTAAAACTAACTGCCAAATAAACAATGACCAAGAATAATGGCCGTTTTTATAGAGATCATTAGCAGTTTTTTGATCGCGCTCTGCCGTCCTTAGCCAATAATTTATAGCCTCGTTTTGGGTCATATAATTGTAATTTATGTTTACATTATAATTTTATCATAAAAACAGAATAGGTTCAACTTTGCAGCCTATTTTTTCTTGCTTTTTTCCTATTTTAGTTTAACATTAAATTTAGGTAACAAGCACAAACGCGCATAGACTCTTCAAGGAAGGATGATGAAGAATGGACGGCACTGGCAATGTCCCCAAGGTCTTGGTAGTCGAGGATGATCTAGAGTGGCATCGTCGATGGGAAAAGATGCTCGAGGGGCGAGTCGTGATTCTCTCTGCATTTTCCATCAAAGAGGCAGAAGAGCAGTTCGCTCTTCATCCGGATTTTTCCGCAATCGTCATGGATGTGTGTGTACCCGGTGATGACCCGACTACTCCCCCGTTGGTGCGGAAGTTCCGAGAGACTTTCAAGGGACCAATGATCGCCGTATCTTCAATGAGAGCTTACCGAGTTGAGCTTTTGTTGGCTGGGTGCGATCATGAATCAGAGAAAGGTAGTCTGCCCCAGAAACTCCGCGAAGTTCTCGGTCTCGGCTAAACCATTTTCAAGAACACCCCGAGCCCCCAAGAATTTGGTGCAAGTTGCATCGCACCAAGTCTTGCGGGCTCGTTTTATATTAAAATGTGCTAAAATATAATTGCTAAATTAATTAACAATTAGCAATTATCATTTTTCAATAAATTAACAATGAATCAATTAGCAAACAAAAATGATCTTGAAGAGAGGACTGCTTTATTTGGCGAGAATATCATAAAACTATGTCAGGGGATAGAACAAGACGCCATTAAAAGACCAATTATTAGTCAAGTTATCCGTTCAGGTACAAGTATAGGTGCAAATTACATGGAAGCAAACGCCGCTTGCTCAAGAAGAGATTTTACCAATAAAATATTTATCTGTAAAAAAGAGTGCCAAGAAACAAAACATTGGTTGAGGATGTTAGCCCAATGCTGTCCAGAAAAACGGGAGAAGATTAAAGTACTCTGGAAAGAGTGCCAAGAACTGACAATGATTTTTCAAAAAATTACTAACTCATTAAGAAATAAGAAAAAAGATAAATTGATAATTGAATAATTGCCAATTTATTGCTAATTGTTAAATGTTAATTGATAATTGATTTATGAAACCTTATCCTTTTGTCATCGGCATCACCGGCGGCTCGGGCGCGGGCAAGACCTTTGTCCTTGACAGCTTAAAAGAAATCTTTGGCGAAAAAATCACCGTTATCTCGCAGGACAATTATTACAAGGTCTTCCGCCGGCTAAAAAAAGAGCGCTGGTTGAGGGCGGTTTATGATGAACCAGCCGCTTTTGATAATAAGGAATTAGCGCATGATCTTAAAGATTTGATTAACGGCAAGACTGTCCAGATTCCGGTCTATGATTTTAAGACCCACTCTCGGCTTAAAGAAGAGATCAAGGTCAAGCCAACAACTATAATTATTCTGGAAGGGATCTTTACTTTCAATATTAAAAAACTGCGCGACCTGATGGATTATAAGGTTTTTCTTTTTGCTGATGGCGATGTGCGGCTCTCAAGAAGATTAGTCCGTGATATTAAGGAGCGCGGCCAGACGGTCGAGACGATTGCGCGGACGATTGACTGGTATTTGAATGTAGTCAAGCCCCGGCAGGAACGTTATATTGTGCCGATGAAGAAGTATGCTGATTTGGTGATCAATACCAATCACGGCAGCCGAGAGGCGGTCAAGATTCTTGAGGCAAAAATTAGGGACTATTTAACTAGCGGTAAATTTGATTTTTAGTGGACAGCTTGCAGCTACCAGCATACAGCTTACAGCTAATAGCTTGGAATATGTATAAATTTCGTTTTGTCGAATTTAAAGTTTATAAATTAGCCAAAGAACTGCATCACGAATGCGTTATTTTAACGAATTCTTTTCCAAGAAATTTTTTATATTTAGGAGACCAGTTGAAAAGAGCGAGCTTATCTGTTATTCTAAACATTGCCGAAGGTTCTGGTAAAGAATCTGACAGAGATTTTCGAAGATATATTCAAATTGCGTTAGGCTCAATTAATGAAGTTGCCGCTTGTCTTGAAGTTGCTTTTGATGAAAAATTGATTGATTTGGAGACTAAAGAAGTTCTTCTTAGTAATAGTTTTGATTTGAAGAATCAGCTCGGATCATTTTCTCAAAAGCTAAAAATGGAATCATGATTTAGTAGTTTGTTAGCTGGTAGCTGGGTGCTGTCAGCTGGATGTTTTTTAGGGCTCGTAGCTCAGTTTGGTCCAGAGCGCATCGTTGACATCGATGAGGTCTGCAGTTCGAATCTGCACGGGCCCACTAGGGTCACTTAGCTCAGTGGCAGAGCGCCTGATTCACATTCAGGAGGCCAGAGGTTCAACCCCTCTAGTGACCATTGACAAGAGTTTGATTATTCTCAATAATATCTTTAAGAGGGGCAACCCTCTTTTTGTGTATCTAACAGACAAAATCCTGCCCACGAGGCAGAAGGGAGAGTAGAACATGTCGAACGTCCAGGTTGTCAAGAAGGGGATTGCTCGTCCTGTCGTCACGGTGATGGCTCCAAACATCGCCAGAGGGTGGGAGCGAGCGATAGTTGCCTGCTGGGAACATGGGGCACTGATTCCTACCCAATATGACCAGAAAGGTGACCCCAATTCTCGTGACATTCGGCTCCAGTTGATTGTGCAAAGGCCGATGTCCGAGCCGCGGATCCACAGAGCCATCCCAACAGGCATTGAAGAGCTCGAGGAGTATCGCCTGGAGGTAGTGAGGGGGATCCATAACTATTGGATCAATCCGGCTGAAGGGAAGTGGGAGTACACCTACAACGAGCGACTCAAGGCCTACGTGGTTCCGGGAATCGAAAGTCCGCTTGACCAGATGGGTTACATCATTGAAGCGCTCGTCGACGCACCGCACACACGTCGTGCTCAAGCCGTTATCTGGCAAGCATGGCAAGACGCGGGTATCCACGACCCGGCTTGTCTGCAGCGTCTCTGGTGTCGAGTCTTCAAAGACAAACTTGTCATGGACATCGACATCAGGAGTAATGATGGCTTCAAGGCCGGTCTGATGAACATGTACGCCTTCACTGATCTGCAGAGGGAGATTGCTGAGGCTGTCTCTGCTCGTCTCGGTCGCCGAATCCGCGTGGGCGAATACGTCCACAATGCAAACTCGTTTCACATCTATGGCTCCGACTATGAGCAGTTCCAGGCGTTCCTCGAAACGCTCAAGAAGCGTCGGCAATTCGCTGACCGAACCTACGATACCGCTGACGTGCAGGACTTGATCGATGAGGCCCGGTTGAAGATTGCTTTCGCAATCGGATGGGAAGCCATCACTGGAGAGAAGGGGCTTAAGCCCAAGACAATCCAAGTGGGCTTCTGAGCTCAACCCCGTCAAATTGTATGTGCAAGTATACGCATGCCGTTTGACGGGATTTTTTAATTCAAAAACCCCTCCTTATTTACCCTGAGCTTGTCGAAGGGTTATGTGTGGGGTTTTTGAGTGCTATGAGACAATAATTATATTTAATCGCACTTCATATTTATAATTTCGGTTGCTTTTTCAATTGCTTTATTCAAATCTGATTCTAATTCTTGAGGGGCGCCTTGTTTGATCTCAAGAATTTTTTCTGCTTGCCAGGTAGCTTCAATTCTTGATTTTTCTATCTGTTCTTTGGTCTTGCCATTATTTTTATTGCAGTCGTCTAAATTAGTCTTCATCTCATTAAGCGCAGAAATATAACGGTTGATTGTTTTTTGCGAATTAGGTATATCATCTAATTCAACCATTTTATTTAGTTCTGAAACGCGTTCTGTGGATAAAGACAAGAGTTTTTTTGCCTTGGAAAGATTTGAAAAAGTAAAGATAATAACTACTCGCTCTTTAACTATCTCAAAGTTATACCAGAATGAGTTCGGCAGAATTCCAGGTTCGCCGAGCACAAACTCTTCGCCGTTGATTGCTTGAGCGGTTAAGAAAGGTATAAAGAATAAGCAGAGCGCGAGAATGAAACAAATCCACAGAGTATATGTTTTTCTCATGGATACAATTATTATTTTAGCAAAGGGAGGTGAGTTGTCAACCAAATTATTGGATAATTTAAAATTTAAAAAATAAAATCTAAAATTCACAGATTAAATTTAAAATTTTAATTGTGGTTTTTACATTTTAAATTTTAGATTTGAATTTTAGCTGTTTCTTTGGTACCATATACTTAATGAATAAAAACTTAGATACAATTCGTCATTCTTTAGCTCACATACTTGCTGCGGCTGTGTACCAGATGTTTCCCGAAGCGAAATTCGGCATTGGCCCCGTGATTGAGAATGGGTTTTATTATGATTTTGAACTGCCCCGCACTCTAATTCCTGAAGATTTAGAGATTATTGAGGGGAAAATGTGCCAGATTATCAAAAAAGACATTAAATTTGAAGCTAAAGAAGTCAAGGTTGCCAAAGCCAAAAAGTTTTTTGCCGAAGCAAAGCAACCCTACAAAGTCGAGTTGATAGAGGGGATAGAAAACAGAAAACAGAAAACAGAAAACAGTAATCAAGTTACGATTTATAAAACTGGCGACTTTGTCGACCTTTGCTCTGGTCCGCATGTCGAGTCAACCAAAGAGCTGCCAGCTGACAGCTTCCGGCTTACAGCTATTGCTGGCGCTTACTGGCGGGGGAATGAAAACAATGCCATGCTGCAGCGGATTTACGGCGTGGCTTTTGAAACTAAAAAGGAATTGGATAATTATCTTAAATTGCA